>Ga0316209_1003096_pt1 | contig 11868 bp, 10 predicted proteins | sample 6monopyrite_MG_FD_204945 | JGI IMG/M metagenome (GOLD analysis project Ga0316209, IMG submission 204945) | Microbial mat bacterial communities from mineral coupon in-situ incubated in ocean water Damariscotta River, Maine, United States -... | ecosystem: Environmental > Aquatic > Marine >...
GCCGCCAAACGTTTTGATGTGCCTTTGTTTCTGAAGATAGTCGAGCAGGCAGAAATGGACTCAGACGAGTTATATCGCCAATACGTGGGTAAAAATGTGTTGAATTTCTTCCGTCAAGATCACGGTTATAAAGAAGGCACCTACAAAAAAATCTGGAACGGCCGTGAAGATAATGAACATCTAGTTGATGTGTTAAACAGTCTTGATATTAGCCTAACGGACTACAGCGATAAAGTTTACACTGGCTTAAAACAAAGATATCCGACCGAATAACGAACCATCATTTTCGTGTTTAATAACCTATATACCCCATAAGGAGAATGTCATGGGCACCCTATCCACTAAACAATTGTGTCAATCCACTTTAGTCCAAAGGATTACTAATAAAGTTTTGTTTAAGATGAGCACTGCGCTAATGCTATCAATTGGCCTGATCGCCACCCCAGCATTAGCCAAACAAGATGATAAAACCCCATCAAAACGCTTTACTGCCGAACGTGTTTTCGATATGGAATACGCCAATGATCCTCAAGTGTCACCTGATGGTAAAACCATTGTATATGTGCGTCAAAGCATGGATGAAATGACCGACCAAGACACTGGCAAGTTATGGATCTTGGATATTAAATCAGGCACAAACCGGCCATTAATCGCCGACAAAAACGCATCCTCTCCCCACTGGTCTCCTGATGGAAAAAGCCTAGTATTCAACAGCGACCATGAGGGTAAACCAGAGTTACGTAGAGTGTTTATTGATTCAGGCATGAGTTTTTCGCTTGCCCAATTACACCAAGGGGCATCTGGCGTAGTTTGGTCGCCCAATGGAAAGCAGTTAGCCTTTAGTATGTTTGTGGAAGCGGATAAACCTTCATTTGCCACCCCCCTTACGCCCCCAAAAGATGCCAAGTGGAACAAAGCTTTCAACGTAATTGACGATATGACCTTTCGTTTTGATGGCGAGGGTTATTTGCAAGATGGCGCAAGGCAAATATTTACACTTCCTGCAAACGGTGGCACACCTAGGCAAGTTACATTTGCAGAGGCGGGACTGTCAAACCCGCAGTGGCAGGGCAACAACAAACTACTGCTCAGCGGTAATTTAGCTGAAGACAGGGATCTCGATCCCATTGAAAGTGAAATTTATACCTTAGACTTAAGCGACTTGAGCATCAGCCCTTTCACCACCCGAGATGGGCCCGACCATTCCCCAGTTGTTTCACCCGATGGCAAAACCATTGCTTTTCGAGGTTACGATGACAAAACGTTGTCGTATCAGCAAGATGATCTGTATTTGATTGATGCTGACGGCGCTAACGTTAGGCCTCTGGCAGAAGAATTTGCGGGCAGCATAGGTCAAACAGTCTGGGCGCCTAATGGTAAAAGCCTGTTGGTGTTATCTGAAGATCATGGCGTCTTAAGCTTATTTAACATCAGCCTTAAAGGTAAAGTAACTAAAATAGTCACTAACATAGGAGGTGCATCTATTGGTCGCCCTTACGCCGACGGCAGTTTTTCTGTAAGCCGTGATAGAAATCCCGTGATAGCTTTTACAGCGGGATTTAGTGATCGTCCAGCCGAAGTGGGTTTGGTAAACCTAAATGGAAAAAACAGACAAATCTTAACGGCATTAAATGAAGATGTACTGCCCTACCTAGATATTGCGAAAATTGAAGAAATCAAAGTCAAATCGTCCCACGACGGTCAAGAAATAGAAGCATGGGTCGCCTTCCCAGCTGATTTTAAAGCAGATGGCAGCTACCCCATGATTTTAGAAATACATGGCGGCCCTTATGCCATGTACGGACCTTTTTTCGCCAGCGAAATCCAGCGTTATGCGGCCGAAGGTTATGTCACTGTGTGGGTTAACCCGCGTGGTTCTACTGGTTATGGTGAAGAGTTTGCGCTGGCCATTGATTTAGCTTATCCCGGTTACGATTACGATGACCTAATGACAGTAGTTGACCAAGTAGTCGCCAAAAAATACGTCGACCCAGAGCGTTTATTTGTCACAGGCGGCTCAGGCGGAGGCATTTTAACCGCTTGGATCACCACTAAAACCCAACGTTTCGCTGCAGCCGCATCGATTAAACCTGTTATCAACTGGATGACCATGGCACTGGCTGCTGATATCGGTCAATATGTCCGCAGACATTGGATACGTGCCGATCCTTGGGCTGATCCAGAAGCCTTTCTAAAACATTCACCTATACGTTATGTGGATAAAGTTAAGACACCAACCTTACTTATGGTGGGAGAAGAAGATTACCGAACGCCTGCTTGGGAAGCGGAACAATTTTATACTGCGTTGAAAATGCTAAAAGTAGATACCGCTTTAATACGTGTTCCCAGCGCGCCGCATTATATTGCTTCTCGCCCTAGCCGCTTGATTAATAAAACCGATAATATTATGGGTTGGTTTGCTAAGTATGATCCTGCTAAGCAGGGGAGCCGCGAAACAAAGCCAGAAAACACCAACCAGTAACCAGACAATTCGGGCACCGCTCAATGCGTGCCCGAAGGTAGTATGCCTAATCAATTTTTTCCTCTAATCAAACCGCTGTTTGCTGCGAAATTTGATTGGCTAAGAATAAAACGAACCCTATTAAACTGGTGTTTGGTATTAGATAAAGGACCGACTGATTACACCGATAAAGTTTATTCAGGTTTGAAACAAGGTTGCCATACACCCTAGGTATAACCTCTCATATAACCTTGCTATATACAGTTGCAATATAGCAGCTAGCAAACTAAACTGAAGATGTTGGATATTAAGGGGAATAAACATGCAAACAGGATCGGTATTTATCAATAATCGTACACAGTCGGTAAGGTTACCGGCCGAAACACGATTCCCAGAAAACGTTAAAAAGGTAAACGTTATTGTACGCGGCAACGAGCGACTCATAGTGCCGGTTGAAAACAGTTGGGACTCATTTTTTCTTAACCATGACCCCGTCAGTGAAGACTTTATGCCTGAGCGTGCCAACCAAGAGCAACAGGAGCGTGAGTCCTTTTAATGTTGCAATATATGTTAGATACCAATATTGCTATTTATGTCATCAAACGCAGACCCATAAAGGCGCTCGCCATATTTAGCGCCCACGCTGGGCGTATGTGTATCAGTGCCATTACCTATGCGGAATTATTACATGGAGTCGAAAAAAGCCAACACATTACAAAAAACTTAGATAATGTCGAAGACTTTGTATCCCGCCTTCAAGTGCTTGAATATGGACCTAAAGCCTCAGCTCATTACGGTAATATAAGGGCTGATCTCGAAAGAAAAGGCAGGGTCATAGGTGTGAATGATTTACATATTGCAGGCCACGCGCGAAGTGAAGGGCTAGTATTGGTCAGCAATAATTTAAAAGAGTTTGAACGGGTCGATGGCCTTAGGTTAGAGAATTGGGTGTAACAATCGGCCAATAGCGGACTAAAGTCATTCAATGCTTTCTAACTCAAATTTGTGCTTACTAATGGATTCAACAATGAACTCAGAGAATACTCTGAGTCTGGATGTGGCTCGGGTATCCGGGTGTCTCAGTAGCCAAATTTGATAACCTTCCACCAAACGTTTATCGGATACTCTTACGAGATTGGCTTCTTTTTCTGCGACAAAACAGGGAAGCGTGGCAATACCTACATCGTGTTTGGCCGCTTCCATTTGCAGGCGAAAAGTGCTGAAGCTCCCCCGTATTGGCAGCTTTTTAAAGTGGGTATTATTATAATCTATAGGGCCAGATTCCATGCCCAGTCGACTGATTAGAGAGGCAGACATTGGGTCTTCTAAATCATGACTTTCAACATAGGACTTGCTGGCATATTCAGCGATACTAATTGCCGCCAAACTTCGGGCAATTAAATTATCAGGTGGTTTTTTGCCAATACGCAGCGCAATATCGGCCTCACGACGAGAAAGGTCCAATGTTAAATAGGTTTCGATCATTTCAACTTTAGTATGGGGATACATAGCCATAAAGCTGGACAATTCTGGGATCAAAAAGTGGCTGGCAACCAACTCAGTCGTTGTTACCCTAATGGTTCCTGCCAATTTTTTATCTTGCCCCACTAATTTTCGCTGAATCGAATGTAATTCTGATTCTACATTCTCCGCAGCGTCGATAAGATCTTCACCCGCTTTGGTTAGCTCATAGCCCGTTTTTAGGCGGTTAAAAAGACTCACTCCTAATCGTTTTTCAAACGCTTCGATCCGCCGAGCCACTGTTGCATGACTGATAGCTAACTTTTTTCCGGCACCTCTAACGGAGCCTGCTCGGATCAGCGCCAGAAATATCTGCACATCATTCCAATCCATGTTTCGTTCCTCACTACGTATCATTTATACACGTCACATTAATGAGACAACATGTCTCATATGAGCAGTAACCGGTTCACTAAGGATACAACTAGACTAGTCATGTCGACTCAATGAGTCCAGTACTTATTTAAAACAAAGGAGTACTTAGACAAGGCAGAAAATCACAATTTAACTGCATTAAACAAGTAACGCAGATTCACCACAATTACATTTAGAAGGAAAACATCATGAAAAATTTAATCCAAAAATCGCTGTTTACTCTTTCTGTCATCAGTGTGTTGTTAAGCGCTGGTGCACAGGCCGCAAACTTTAACAAACTGATGCAACTGGGCATTATTGGGGCCAATACCTCTGGCAAAGAAGTTGTTATTTATAATGATGACCAGACAAAATGTTTGTCGACCTATGGGCAGAAAAGTAGTGGTTCAAAAAGCATCGCTTACACCACATGCCGTATGGATGACACTGACACATGGCTAATAACGAGTAGCGGCAAGATTAAAAATAAACGTAGCGGAAAATGTCTCAGCACACCCACAGCACAAGATAGTCTGGTACTGGTGCATTGTAACTATATGCATTTCAGAGATCACACAGCTCACGACTTCGTTATTCTCGATCATTTGGTTGACAGTGAGAGTGACGGAGTCGAGGTTGCTGACGTTCGCCACTAAATTGCTGTATGCCACCGTGTACTAAGTGCTCGGTGGTTCCCTCTCCTTTTCACATTCGCTCAATAATTAACAAATATTGTTGCAACCTCTGTCCCATCAGTTTTGCAGTATTCTATATTGATGGAATATTCTATATTAGTAGCTCAGAATGTATAAATCCTAACGGCCAAAAGCAGACATTAACATCTTCAAATAAAGCGAGTTACGATTCAAGTGATCTGACTCCTTGATTTTAAGTTTAGAGCCACCTAACGACATTATTCATCATTTAAACTATCGGTTTGTATTTTTACCACATCTAACAACTGTTCTTGTAAAACATCAGGTTCTGGCTTGTCATCAATATAAACACTTAAATCTTGGCATTCAACAGCTTCTGAATCCTGTAATAATGTCACCATTTCTGACGCAACATCAGGCACAGAAGCAACGATTGTACTGGCAATATCTACGGCATATTCAGGTATATTTTCCACGATATGAGTGAGGTAGTCGTTAACCGCATTCTCAATATTTTCTACTGCGTCAATTGAATTGTTTTGTTTGTTTTCACTTTCAATCAAGTTCTGCAGGTAAGCTTCTGCAATAACATTGGAGGACTCTGGTAAGGCCTCGGATACTGTTAACGCTAGTTCAGCTGAGTGTTCAGGTGATACATCACTTAAACGGCTATACAGTTCTGATGCTATTTGCTCTGATGCTACTGCACTGCGATCCACTGGGCGCATTTCATCTAAAGAGACTGACAATTCGGCCATATATTGTTCCGTCATGTCTAACAACCCTTTTGGATCCTCTGCAGACATATTTTCTGCCGCTAATTCCATCACTCTGATCCCGTTATCTGGCATAGAGTTGGCAATTGCGACAATAATATTGGTAAATTGCTCGGGGTAACTTGTCGTTATCCAATCAACCAACTCTTCTGCTTGTTCTGGGGAAGCATTGGTTAACGCCTCTGCGATGTGAATAGCCATTTCGGGAGCCGCCGTTGTAATCGCCGCATACAACTTACCAATATTTATTTGTTCAATAGTACTCAGTGCAGCTGCTAAATTTGACGCATTATTAGGATCTCTAAGTGCTAACGCTTTTGCCATGTTAACAGCGGCCGCAGGGTTTTTGGTCGCCAGATTAACAGCGACTTCTACTTCAGCATTTTGTTCAAATGCCGGTTCAAAATAATGTGTGCGCGGATCTAACTCTGAGACAACTCCAGAAGGAGTTTGCATAATAAAATTTTCCTGATCATCATTAGGTAAAGATAAGCGTTGCTGCATGCGTATGATAATAAAGATCAACAAAGTACTTGCCACAATCGCCATCAGCGAAAATAAAGCGTGGCTACCGAACAAACTCATGACAACAGAAGCAAGGTATGGCCCCAAAATACTGCCTAATGCATAGATAACTAACAATGCTGACATTGCCGTTAAAATTTGCTCTTTCAATACCTTATCAAAGGTTTCAGACATACTCATTGGATAAAGACAAGCGGCTATTCCGGTTAAAACGGCAATGCCTATCAAACTCGAATAAAACATACCCAGCGTGATAAGCATAGGGATCAATAAAGAAACGCACATGATGGTTATTACCATTGCCAACATGATTTTCCGGCGGTCGAAATGATCGGAGAGATAGGCAATGGGGAACTGTAATATAATCGCGCCAGAAATAGCGGTGCCCATGAATAGCGATAAATTCAGGTCTTCTATACCATTATCACTTGCGAAAATGGGCAGCATATTTAATAGGCCTGCGTAGAGAAGACCACAATAGAAACAACTGACAACACCTAGAGGAGACAACTTAAAAATCGTCATTAAAGACATGGTTTGACTGTCTTCAATTTGTGGTCCTTGCTGCTTACTGATAACGATAGGCGTAATAGAAAGGCTAAATAAGATGCCTGAAATAACAAATAAAGTCATATCAGTCACAGGAGCAATTCCTAATAAAAACTGCCCAGAAAAAAGTGCACTCATCAATACCATTTGATTAAGAGAAAGCACCCTGCCTCTGTTTTTTTCAGTAGCACTATAACTTAGCCAACTATCAAGTGTTGCGTTCGCGCAAGCGATACAAAATCCAGTAATCACTCTCATACAACCTAAAATTAAAGGCTCGGGATAGATTCCAGACAACAGAATAGCGACAGATGTCAAACTACCACACATCGCAAATACTCTAATGTGACCAACACGCTGCAATAACCTACGGCTGTATATTGCACCGAACATAAACCCTACCGACAACATAGATAAAACGATACCTATACTACTCAGGTCAACGCCATCACCTTGCATACGCACAGGTAATAAAATATTGCTTAAACCGTACCCTAACATTAACAAAAACCCGCTTGTTAGCAGCAGTACAAAAGGTTTGATAGTCGTTATCACTAAGCTATTCTCTAATTCAAGTAAGTCTACAAGCGAATGAATTCGGTATTATCTAGATAAAAAATCATGATGTTACATGTTGCCAATAAAAAGTCTCTCTTTTACTTCTATTGTGGGGGAAGTAAGTCAGACAAAATGGATTTCGTTTGAAAAAAGCCTAGGAGGGCGGTAAGCGTTAGCGCATGCTTTAACGCTGTATAAAATATTAAAAGCACGCTACGCGCCATCGTCCATGATGGTTTTTGTCTTGAATCCTTTCAAGCTAGATACTCTTTTTCAACAGCGAAAAAGAGTATCCAGACAAAATGGTCAGGAACCATTTTGAGCATCTGCAAGATGACCCAAAGGGCAAAGTATAGGAAATACTTTGTAAAACGCCGCTCGCTACAAAAGTTCTTAACCGCACAAAAGACTTATTTTAGGGTCGTTCCAAATGTTCTTTTCCTACCCGATGTGAACGCTTCAAAGTAGTCAATCACACATCCATGATGATCCGCACCCAATCTCGACGTCCCTGTCGAGCTGTTCAACTGGGCGAAGCCGTGCTTCTAAAACAACCAGTTTCACCCATGTCATTTGCCCCTAAAATAAGCCTTTTTGTACTGAAACTTTAAATGCGGGGAAAATAGTGACGGTGCCACCAAGGCTGATATCGACGAGGTCGATTATCTTACCTGCTAGGATGGGTCTCGATGTGATTCGTTATTGAAGACAGTTTTATACAAACACCCATACAAAATATCGTGTTCTTCTCCCTATAGTTCGTAAAAACAGATGAGGAAGCGGCTGGATATCTTAGAGACGAGCAGCAACAGACTGAAGACAATAGCAAATGATATGTGCCAAATAGAGTGACACTTGGTTGAGCCCCTTTGAGGCCTATTTGCCACCCCCCAATTTTTCCATCCAATCAACAATCACCTTGTGTTCCTGCTGGCCGATCATGGACATATAGGCATGTTGGCGATTTTTTACTTCAATCACTTTTATTAGATCAGAATCAAATGTTTGGTATTTCGCATAAGGGGCTACCGAGTCTGTGTTTGAGGCGAAGATCAAGGTAGGTGTGCTGGTGGTGCTAAGGCTTGTGCTGATATCGGTCGATGATAATTCTATGTCAGCATTGACTAGCGCTGCAGCTGCGCCATCTGCCAAAACTTGATCAGATAGCAAAAATTGGTACCAAGGGGAGTTGTCATTTAAATAGGCAGGTACTGCTTTATCAAAGCGGATCATAGGTGCCTGTAAGATAATGCCTAGAGACGTAACTTTTGTTGCCAAGTTCAGCGCTGGCAATGCGCCCATGGAATTACCAACAATTAGTAGCGGAGTATTTTGCGATATTTCTCTATTGATGAAATCAAGTAAATAATCCACATCTTTGACACCAAAACCTTTTGCTTGGTTTGACTCTCCGTGCCCTAGTAAATCCGGTATAAATACATTGAAGCCTAAGAATTGAAAGTAGGCGGCGCTTATTGCCATCCATTCTTTACTGCCGCGAAAGCCATGCAAAATAATGACATTACCGCTAAAAGTAGGCAGCTTATCTCGCATAATATGCAATTTAGATTCGAATGACTTACCGGTAAAGTCTGCTTCGATAGTTGTTTTCATGTGCTGACGTGCAGATTGTTCAGGAGCATATAAATAGGAATAACACTTATTTTCTTGCCAACAAGAGTGTTTTTTTTCTAATCCATATTCTGTCTTCATCTGTTGTACCATTTGATTGTCAAATGGGTAACTTTTGGCGGTCTCGATTTGTTGTGTCACTAGAGACTGACAACCGGAGAAAAAAAGTACGCAACCAATACAAACTAAACCAATATTCAGCGTTCCTCGCAAAACCTACTCCAAAATTGTTTACTACAAAAAATGCAGGATAGTAATTATTTAGCGGCTTTGCTAGTCGATGATTGTAAGCAAAGTTAACTAATGGGGACGCCGCGCGCTATGGCGGTAAGCATTAGCGTATGTTTTAATTTTTTATAGGAGTCAAAAGCACGCTGCCGCCATCATCCCGCGCGGCGTCCGCATGATGGTTTTTGACTAGAATCCATTCGAGCCAATTACTTTTTTTATAAAGTGCGTCCTTGCACTTTACCTTTCAGGCCAGCTAAAGCTGTTCCATATTTATCCCGTAAATATGGTCAACAGCAAAAAATAAGTAACCAAAAAATGCTGTCGACTAGTAAAGTTTTTAACCGTACAAAAATACTTATTTTAGGGTCGTTCCAAGTGAGTCCCTCCAACTTCCACTCAAATGGCATCCATCCATTTGCCCCTAAAACAAGCCTTTTTGAGCTGAAACTTTAAATGCGGGGAAAATAGTGACGGTGCCACCAAGGCTGATATCGAACAAGTCAATACTTATGATTTCATCGGCTCTGCCCCGGCAGATTGTTGGGTGATTTGGTGTAGCTTAATGAGCCTTTAATATATGAGGGTTAAGAGCCGAGGATATCAGTCTCTATATCCACACCAGATATTAAGGTCCGCTTTAGGTCAAAAACCACCCTATTTCCAGACTACCAGACAATTTTATGCGTGCCAGTCTTTCGCTAAAAAATTTGAAATCCCTCCCAAATCATCAAAAATACGCATTGAGTCCTCAGCGACGATAGTTGGAAGATGATGTGGCTTAACAAAACCATCCACGTTAACTAACAACAAAGCAATCTAAAACTCTTAGTCGGCGAAGCGGTCGCCGCGCGGCCGATGCTTTTGTCTTATCTTGTGACCTACCCTCGACTCAAGGCTCGCCGACTATTGTTTTAATTTAGTGGGTAAACGCCATGCGGACTCAGCGTGGGATGTCGGTGAGCACATCGAAGTAAACAACTGCAAACTCACGGGTTAACTTCAAGCACACTTAGAGCAATAGTATTTAAGGACAGTTTTAGAGGTAGTTAAAAATTTTTATATGAACTCACTATCTTTACTTTTTTGACGAAAAGCAAAGAAATGCTATTCTTTACTAAACCACGAATGGTAAAGAGCATCAATTATGGCTAAAGTCAGTGCAAAAAGACAAATCACCTTACCTATCGATCAATGCGTGATAGCGCATATTAGTGCAGGTGATGAGATTGAAAGTTTTGTTGAGCGACACGGTGTTATTTCCATTGTTAAAAAACAATCAGGGGCGGCTAAAGGTCTGCTTAAAGGCATTGTCGCTAACGCTAATGTTAGCGAATTGGAGTCATTAAAAAGCGCCATTGGGCAATGATAGCGATAGATACCAATGTGTTGCTTCGCTACTTGTTGCAAGATGATGAACATCAAGCAGCTAAGGCAAGCAAACTTATACTGGGTACATTGCCAGTTCTTATCACTGATGTGGTATTAACTGAAACTATTTGGACACTCAAGGGCAAGCGTTACAACCTGAGTAAAGAGCTGCTTATTGACGTTATTCATTCGTTGTTTGCTGAGCCTAATTTAACCTTTGAAGATGGTCAGGCAGTTTGGGGCGCATTGAAAGATTTTACCCATGCCAAGACAATTAAATCAGCCGGTAAGACCAAGCAAGCAGACTTTGCAGACGCTTTGATAGTCAATAAAGCTAAACGCCATGGCTGGCTAACTAAAAATGAAGTGACCACTATTTACACTTTTGATAAAGCAGCGTTAGAAATAGATGGAACAAAACAGCCTTAGAAAAAGGAACGGGCTTAAAAGAGTCTTGACGTTAGTTAACTCACAACAACAAAATGCATTAAATTAGATTCGTTAAGGCTCCTAGTGTAAAATTACACCAGATTAACCAATTATGAGCAATTAAAAATGCCAAGACAAAGTATTTCATTAACAGATAAAAAACGACGAATGGTTGCGCTTGCATGTCAACGACAGGGGCGAATACTCTAATAAAAGTGAATTAGTCAACGATCTTATTCGTCGAGCAAGAAGAGCTGAAAGCATCAATAACAAGCTAGAAAATGCAGAAAAATCAGGGTTTACTACACAAACTCCTGCCGAGATATTGTCCGAAATAAAATCAGGAATTCGGCGCTAAATGTATAGCTATCGATTGTCACTTGGAGCAAAAGAAGACATAAAACGTATATATCTTTATGGATATGAAGAGTTTGGTGAAGTTCTTGCTGATGAGTATTACCATAACTTATTCAATGCATTCGATAAAATCGCAGAAAACCCACTTCATTATCAATCTGTAGATCACATTCGGCTAGGATACAGACGTTATGTAGTGGGCGGCGATAGCATATTCTTCCGAGTGAATAATCTAAAACTCTCAGTCGGCGTAGCCGATGTTTTTGATTTACCTTCGACTCAAGGCTCGCCAACTATTACAATCATCGAACTTAAAAATTGAAGTAGTGGCAATATTTACTGATAAAGTTTCCATTGCACAATGGCAAATAACAGGTGTTTGGTACACAGGCAGAGTTAGTAAACGACGAGCTTGTATTTCTAATGCAGTAAATCACCAGTAAACCTATCT
>Ga0316209_1003099_pt1 | contig 11850 bp, 10 predicted proteins | sample 6monopyrite_MG_FD_204945 | JGI IMG/M metagenome (GOLD analysis project Ga0316209, IMG submission 204945) | Microbial mat bacterial communities from mineral coupon in-situ incubated in ocean water Damariscotta River, Maine, United States -... | ecosystem: Environmental > Aquatic > Marine >...
CGATGAAACTCTTTGCGTTCTTCTTCTGTGAGTGAGATAGCAACGGGTGCTGGCATAGTCAGTACTTCAAAAAAGATGGAGGTGATCCCAATTATATATGACTACGCTGTTTGTTACACTACACTAGGTTATACGGAGACGTGACGGACGCAGGACAGTCGGGGAAAAAGGAATCAGTTGTCGCGTAAGTGAGTGAATTATCGGCATGGACGCCGAATAATTTTTAGCGAAGTAGCGACACAATCGACAAAGCCAATTGAGAGGGGCAAACCTCTGCGGTGTTTTTTGTGCTGAAAAAAACTAGCACAAAAAAACACCACCACGGTTTGCTCCTTATTGGTGGTGTTATGTGTCCATAGTGGAAGAACAATAAAACTACCACCGATATTTCAAATGAAAAGGAGATAAATATGTTAAATGTAAGACGCTTACTTGTGGTAATGGCAGCTATTTTATCAACTCTGCTGGTGACGAATTCCGCTTTTGCAGAAAAAAATGTTTGGAAAGCGGTCGATGGTGTCTACAAGTATGGTTCCGGGGACGGATATTATTCCATGTTTATAGTTACCGATGAGGGGGTCATTGTAATTGAACCAGTCAATACCAAACATTCTCAGGGGTTGTTAAAAGCAATCAGGAGCGTGACAGATAAACCAGTTCGCTATCTGCTTCACAGTCATAATCACTGGGATCACTCTAAGGGAGGTCAAATTTTTCGTGATCAAGGTGCGAAAATCGTGGCACATGTGGAGGCTTATGAGTGGATGAAATCCAATCCACACCCAGATCTGGCACTTCCCGATGAAGTCTGGTCTGGAGACCAAAAAGATATCACTTTGGGCGGGAAAACGATTGAGCTACATTATTTGGGAATGAATCATGGTATAGGCATGACCGTATTTTTACTTCCTAAAGAACAAATTGCTTATATTGCTGACATAGTGACCCCCAATCGAGTCCTTTTTACTATCGCGCCGGACTTCAACATCAAAGAGTGGATGCGGACACTAACAGAAATTGAAAAAATGGATTTCAAAACAGCGATATATTCGCACTCACATGCTAATGAACCTTTTGGCACAAAGTCGGATGTAACTCAAACGCGTGAATTTATTAAAGACTTACAGGGGGCCATCATAGCTGAATTCAAGAAGGGAACCCCGTTCGGAACTATTCCAAACACCGTAAAGCTCCCAAAATATGAACATTGGGCCATGTACAACGAATGGTTGCCCTTAAATGTTTGGAAAGTGATGTTAGATATGCATATGGGCCCCTTCCCTTGGCGGCCAGACCATGCCTATGAGGTGAAGAAATAAGTAGAGTTCTCTGAGCAAAAAAACTTAGTATTTGTCATGATCGGAAACTCACATAACAAGTGCCTTCGCTGGTGGCCATGGAGAGTGAAGCAATGGCCGATAGCCCCCGATAGCCGATCCTGTCTACAGACTAGGAGTCATGAACTCTAGCGAATGACGGGGAGGATGCGGCAGCGGAATCATTGCCGTAGAGACATTTACGGGAGCTGTGTTGCGTGAAAACACAACGTATGCAGGGCGGTTAGGACAAAAGAATCAGCTGTCGCGTAGGTCAGTGAATTATCGGCATGGACGCCAAATAATTTTTAGCGAAGTAGCGACACAATCGTCTTCAGTTTAAAAAATTACTGGTGTAAAATCACCTTCCCCTCCTGACGCTGTAAATCAGGAGGGCATACTCGGTACCATTTTCAATTCGCAATAAGGGCTTGGTTGGTGCGCATTGCAAATCGACCATCTCCGAGAAGAACATGAGCTATTGAGGCTATCACCAAAAACATCGGATATTCCCAGCCGCCTCCTGCGCTGGTATGCAGCCAGCCATTTGAAACATGAGTCCATGCAGCAACAAGCATAGTTGGTACTAAAATGGCTGAAACGTAACGACCGTAAAAACCAATTAAGATCATTACGCCACCCGTTAATTCAAGTAGAAATACAGGCCACGCCATAAAAGCCGGTATGCCTTGGCTTTCAAGCCAGCCAGCGAAACCGGGAATGGTAAACACAAACCATTTTAAGAGTGCATGTGCAATCCACATTACCCCTAACCCCAGCCGCAAAAGCATAGCTCCAGTAGTACCGTATATTTCATCAACCATATTCATGGTTTTACCTCACTTTGTTGATTCAACAGGAAAACTAGCTTCAAGCCAGTGTTGCTTGCCTTCCTCATACTCAACGGCATTTGTAAATCCCATTTGTTGGAGTGTGTCTGTTGCAAATTTAGAGTTTCTGCAGTTTTTGCTGGCACAGTACACAACGATAAAGGCATCTTTATCTAGTAGCGCATCCGGAGCACGCGCCTTTATTTCATCGTGTGGGATATTGAGTGCTCCCGGTATGTGTTCAGCATCGTAATACTTCTGGGGGAGTGCTTCGATAATCGTCATTGGCTCTTGGGTATCAAGTTTCTCTTTAAGCTGTTCGCGAGTAATCGTTTTAGTCATCATATATCTCCTATTAGGTATTAAGTTGCAAACGCAACTAGATAGATCATAATCCTTAAAAGTTGCAATTGCAATTATATTAATGTAATATTCAAACATGAGCAAAGAACCTACAAAAGAAACGATACAAGCTTGGATACATCTGCATCGGACGCATCAGCTATTACTGGAAAGAGTGGAAAAGTCACTTAAAAGTAATGGGCTACCCCCCCTTGCCTGGTATGACGTTCTGCTTGAGCTGAATCGAGAGAAAAGCAAAGGACTGCGCCAGTATGAAATAGGCGAAAAAATATTGCTGAATAAACACAACCTTTCCCGCTTGATTGACCGGTTGGAAAAAAATAAACTGGTGGGTCGTCATGTCTGTGCAGAAGATGGGCGAGGTAATCGAATTAAAATCACTGAGAAAGGTGAAAAAATACTAAAACAAGTTTGGCCTGTATACGGTCAGTCAATACAAGAGAGTTTCGGATTTAAATTAAAATCTAATGAGTTTATTGAATTGTCTCGTATTTTGAGTAAGGTGGCGTGGCCAGAGGTGAAAGCACCTAACAGAAGCATTTAGCGGACAGTGTAAAGCAGAATTTTACTGCCGCTAGGCGTTATACGTCAATCGAATGATAAAAATCTACCTAACAATGCTTCTATGAAATATCTCTGGCCCTGCTGTGTCTGATGACACTAATTTTTTAATGGGGTCATGGATTTCAGATGAAGAGGAAACTATTAGCTATCATCGTGAGAATGCTAATTGGTCGGAAGAACAATATAAATTGTTTCACTGCTGTCGCTGATCGCCATGGAGAGCGAAGCGAGGGCGATTAGTCCCCGATAGTCCACGCCGTCTGCCCTTTCGTAGTTGAGAGCGATAGCGAACGACGAAGAAATGCAGGAGCGGCTTTAGTGGCCGTAGAGTCATTGAGGTAGTCATGTCGTAGTGTAACGAGTTCATTTATGAACTAGGTTATACGGAGACGTGACGGACGCAGGACAGTCGGGGAAAAAGGAATCAGTTATCGCGTAAGTGAGTGAATTATCGGCATGGACGCCGAATAATTTTTAGCGAAGTAGCGACACAATCGAGTATCTCTTGTATTAATGATCTGGTTTGACAGTGACAAGTAATTCCAAAGGATGATGGAGTTTTGTAGCAGCAGTTTACAATCCACTGCCGTTTGCTGATTTCGAAGAGAACCGTCCTGAAATGCCTGATCGTTGTCGAAGAACACTGTACGCGAGAACTTGTTAGCTTGCTCGACCTGAAGGTGGTGCGTTGGATTGCGGGCGAGGACAAACTTGATATCGGGCAAGGGCAGTGGCTCGATGAACTGCGCCGAGAGCGGGGGGCGATTTCTATGGTGATCTCGTTTTTGCCTTAATCGGGGGTCGCTACCCGCAGTCGGAGGATGCCCACATCATGTGAAATCAGATTATCTCGCACCGCAATGTATTGACACAGGCGTTAGGACGAACCCCCGGCATCGTTGTGGCAGCACTGGATTGGCTGACAAATGTTCAGGATAACAAGACGGTGGAATGGGGCCTTATCGAGAGCGGTAAGCTGGAGAATATGATGACACGTGCAGTGGTCGATGGGCTGGCCGGTTTGTATGATCACGATACCGTGCTCACGCTGCTGAGTAATGGAGTGACATATTATGCTCGAATTCTTTAAAACGATGCGTTCCTGTGAAAGCGGCTGATCAATGGCCTTGTTCGGGACTCGCTGAGCACTGCGCCAGCATTTCAGGTGTATTGATATTGGCAAAGGCATCGGGCTGATCAGCGAAGTCGACCGCAACACACCCCTGCTGGACCAACCATCGTGCAACCTTGCGGTTACCCGCCGCAAGATAGTGTTGCAATGATGTGGCCAGGTCACGATGGATCATCGAAAAGAGCGGTTGCAGTTGTTCGCCATCATGCGCGGTGTAGAGCGCTGCCAGTGTCTGTTGAGTCGTCTGCTCTGCTGCATTGCACAAGCGCACTACAAGGTCAGTCGGTATGCGCGGTGTGTCACACGGAATGGTGAGTAGCCACTCGCTTTGACAATGCTGCAATGCGCTGAGAATACCTGCTAGTGGTCCTTTGTCTGTCATCTGATCAGTAATCACAGGATAACCATACGACTGATAACGCTCAACGTTGCGATTTGCGCTGATGATCAGTTGAGCCACCTGCGGCGCAATGCGTGCCATTACATGTTTGATCAGTGGTTGCCCGTTGAGTTCGAGCAGTCCTTTATCGATGCCGCCCATGCGGCTGCCTTCACCGCCGGCAAGGATCACGGCGGTGATCTCTTCAGACCTGACTTTATCAATTGCGCTCAAGTGATCAACTCGCTGAAGGGGACCACCTCAACCAGATCGCCAGGGGTGATAAGGGTGTTGGGTGGAATGAGGGTCAGGCTGTTGGCCCACACCGTTGAACTCATCACTCCAGAGCCTTGTTGCCCAAAGGTGGTGACCACTGAACCATGTTCGTTGGTCGAGAGGCGTGAGCGCAGATATTCCTGTCGGGTGCCTGCTTTGGTGTGACTGAATTGTGCTTGCACGGTTATCGTCTGCGGCAGTACCTCCTCGACACCCTGCATGCGCAGGATAAAGGGGCGTGCAAAGAGACAGAAGGTGACAAACAGTGACACCGGATTGCCGGGCAGACCAAAAAAAGGTGTATCGACAATCTGCCCAAAGGCGAGCGGCTTGCCGGGTTTGATGTTCAACTGCCAGATGTCCAGCGTGCCGAGTTGTTCGATGGCGGCTTTGACGTGATCTTCTTCACCCACTGAGACACCGCCGCTGCTGATGATCAGGTCTGCTTTGGTGCTGGCATATTTGAGTACATTGACGGTGGCCGATAACTGATCGCAGGCAATGCCGAGGTCGATGATCTCGCAACCCAGTGCCTGCAGCAGGCCGGTCAGGGTGAAGTGGTTAGCGTTATAACGTTTGCCCGCTTGCATCGCTGCGCCCGGCATCAGCAGCTCATTACCGGTCGATAGCAGTGCGACCTTAATTCGACGAAACACCGGAATGGATGCGATGCCGTTGGCGGCAATCAGTCCCATAGCCTGTGGCTGGATGCGAACACCTGCCTGCATGAAGATGCTGCCTTGCTCGATATCTTCACCGGCACGACGGATGTGCTGGCCGAGGCGCGTGTTGGCATTAATAGAGACTCGATCGTCTTCAACCGTGCACTGCTCCTGTGCGACGACGGTATCAGCGCCCATGGGGATAGCAGCGCCGGTGAAGATGCGTGCCGCACTGCCTGCGGCGAGTGGCTGTGGGACGTCACCCGCAGCGATACGTTGCGACACAGGCAGTGTGGTGGCCGCCTGTGCTGCGAGGTCAGCGTGACGCAGCGCGTAACCATCCATTGCACTATTATCAGTGGGCGGAACGGGGTAGGGGGCGACAAGTGGTTGGGCGAGCACGCGGCTCAGCGCATCAGGCAGAGGACACTGCTCAATCGCGTTAATGGCGGTTGCCTGTGCCAGCAGCCGCTCAAGTGCTTCGCTCGCGGCCATTAAAGGGGCAGCAGTGCTAATGGCTAGATCTCGCGCAGGCGTGGAATCAACTGCACAAAATTACACGGTTTGTTGCGGCTGTCAAGCTGATCTTTGAGGATCCCTTCCCATGCGGTTTGACATGCGCTGGGTGAACCGGGGATGCAGAATATAAAAGTGGCATTGGCGATGCCGCCGAGTGCGCGCGACTGAATCGTCGAAGTCTTAATCTCATTAAATGAGAGCATACGAAAGAGTTCACCAAACCCCTCGATCTCTTTATCCAGCAGTGGCAGGATCGCCTCCGGGGTACCGTCACGACCGGTCAGCCCGGTGCCACCGCTGATGATGACGACTTGCACGTTATCATCGGCAATCCAGCGAGAGGCCAGCGCGCGCACCTGATAGATGTCGTCCGGCAGGATCACTTTCTTTTCTGCCATGGCATGCCCTGCGGCCGTCACCTGTTCAGTAAGATACTTGCCGGAGTTATCAGTCTCTTCATTACGCGTATCGGAGACCGTGAGCAGCACAATTTTAAGCGGTGTGAAAGACATGTGGCGCTACTCTTTACCCTGCAATTGCAGCAGAATAGACTCGTTTTCAAGTGTTGAGGTATCGGAGGTGATCTCTTCGCCGCTGGCGATGGTGCGCAGCAGGCGGCGCATGATCTTACCGGAGCGCGTCTTCGGTAGATTATCGGCATAACGAATATCATCCGGTTTGGCGATGGGGCCGATCTGCTCGGCCACCCAGCCACGTAGCTCAGCGGTGAGCGCTTCATCGATGCCATCTTTGGGGCGTGTCTCTCTGAGCACTACATAGGCGAAGATTGCCTCACCTTTGATTTCATCAGGGCGACCGACGACGGCGGCTTCAGCGACACGCGGATGCGCCACCAGTGCAGACTCTACTTCCATCGTGCCAAGACGGTGACCGGAGACATTCAGCACATCATCGATGCGCCCCATGATCCAGAAATAGCCATCTTTATCGCGTCGCGCGCTATCGCCGGCAACATAATAACGATTGTCGAACTTGCCCCAGTAAGTATCAAGATAGCGTGCGTCATCGCCCCAGATGGTGCGCAGCATCGACGGCCACGGTTTACTGATCACCAGAAAACCGCCTTTGTCCGGTGTGGTGATAGGGTTGCCCGCTTCATCGACCACATCGGCGCTGATGCCGGGTAGTGCGCGGGTGCAGGAACCCGGTTTTGCGGCGACCACGGCGGGCACGGGGGCGATCATGTTGGCACCGGTTTCGGTCTGCCACCAGGTGTCGACGATCGGGCAGCGTTCTTTACCGATCACTTCGTGGTACCACATCCACGCCTCGGGGTTGATCGGCTCACCGACGGTGCCGAGCAGGCGGATCGATGACAGGTCATATTTATTGGGGATCTCGTCGCCACCCTTCATCAGTGCACGGATCGCGGTCGGCGCGGTGTAGAAGACGGTCACCTTATGGTCTTCGCATAGCTTCCAGAAACGGCCGGTATCGGGGATCGTCGGTGCGCCCTCATAGACCACAATCGTTCCGCCAACGGCGAGTGGCCCATAGGCGACATAACTGTGACCGGTGATCCAGCCGACGTCTGCGGTACACCAGTAGATATCATTTTCTTGGTAATCGAAGACCCATTTCATGCTGGTGATGGTGCCGAGCAGGTAGCCCGCGCTGGAATGCTGAATGCCTTTCGGCTTACCGGTAGAACCGGAGGTGTAGAGCAGGAACAGGGGATGTTCTGCGTCGACCCAGACAGGCTCGCATTCATCGCTGACACCTTTGATGGCATCAGACCACCAGATGTCGCGCCCGTGCTGCATGGTGACATCATGCCCGGTACGTTTGAGTACGATCGATTTTTCTAGCGAGTTACCACAGTTGGCTAACGCCTTGTCCGCAGCTCGTTTTAGTTCGATGATTTTGCCACCACGGTGACCGCCATCGGCCGTGATCAGCATCTTTGCACCGGCGTCGTCGATGCGGTCTTTCAACGCCTCCGCGGAGAAGCCACCAAATACAACCGAGTGGATGGCACCGATGCGTGCACACGCCTGCATCGCGACGATCGCCTCGGGCACCATCGGCATATAGATCACGACGCGATCACCTTTTTCGATGCCCGCTGCCTTCAGTGCGTTGGCGAAACGGCAGGTATCGCGGTGAAGCTCAGCGTAACTGATGTGGCGCGTGTCGCCCTGTTCGCCTTCGAAGATAATGGCGGTCTTGTCTGCTTTATCGGCCAGGTGGCGATCAAGACAGTTATATGAGACGTTCAGTGCGCCATCTTCAAACCAGCGGTAGTGGGGCGCATTATCGCTGTTAAGTATCGTATTAAAGGGTTTATGCCATGCAAGTTCTTCGCGTGCGCGCTCTGCCCAGAAGCCCTCGTAATCATTCTCTGCCTGTTGGTATAGCGATCGAAGCTGCGCCTTATTCATTTGGGCGTTGGCAGCAAAGTCCGGACTCGGGGGGAATAAGCGATTTTCTTGCAGGGTGGAATCGATATTCTGAGTCATGGATATTGCCCTCTAGTGTCGTGTCTTAGATCAAATATTATTGAATGCAAGGATAGCTGAAAAGGGGGGTATAAATCGAGGAAGGATTAATAGGCAGTGTTTATGCAGAAGATGGCGGGGTCACTGACATATAGGTATTAAAACGGGATGGCGCATCAAGTGCCATCCCGTTGTTACGCAACGTGCAAAAGATTAAGAGACGAATCGTTTAACCTCTTATCTGTTTTTCGCGAATTTCATCCAGTGTTTTACAATCGATACAGAGCGTGGCGGTCGGTCTTGCCTCAAGGCGGCGGATGCCGATCTCGATGCCGCAGATATCGCAGTAGCCGTAGTCTTCGTTTTCAAGATTTTTGATCGACTCATCAATTTTCTTAATCAGCTTGCGTTCACGATCACGTGCACGTAACTCCAGTGCAAATTCGGACTCCTGGCTGGCACGATCGTTGGGGTCAGGAAAGTTGGCTGCCTCATCCTGCATGTGATGCACGGTGCGACCGACCTCTTCCATCAGTTCTGTCTTCCAGGCCTCCAGGATTTTGATGAAATGGGCCGTCTGGGGCTCATTCATATACTCCTCACCCTTTTTCTCAATGTAGGGAGGGAAACCACCTTGGGTAGCCACTGGCGGGGCCATCTTTTTAGCGGGCGATGGTTTTCTTGCGGGCGCTGCTTTTTTCACTGGTGCCGCATTTTTCTCTGTTTTAGCTGTTGTCACTGTTGCCTTTTTCTTCTTTACTGGAACGGGTGTTTTTGTCGTAGCCGCTTTTTTCTTAACGGCCGCCTTAGTGGCTACTTTTTTAGTAACCGCTTTTTTGGTGACTGCCTTTTTTGCAACCGCCTTTTTTGTCGTAGTCTTTTTCGCAACCGACTTTTTTGTGGTAGCAGGCTTTTTAGTCGCTATTTTTTTAGTAACTGCCTTTTTGGTGACCGCTTTCTTCTTTACAGCTGCTTTCTTAGCAGTTGATTTTTTAGCTGCTTTTTTCGTCACTACCTTCTTTTTTGCTGCCGCCATTGCGTGATATCTCCCACATGCGCTTGCGAAATAAACCCGGATTTATACCAGAAAGAGTGAAGAGACTCAATGCTTTAGATTGTTTAAGATAGCGAAAAGTCGGTACATTGTATGAATATATTTCTGTGGTGTGACGTAAATAGACATGGAGTTTTTGATTTAATCGTGTGGAAATAGAGTTTTATTTTGGATAAAAGGTTTTCTTGAGTCGCTATTTTCTCGAGATGACTTGTTTATACTATTGATAGTAATAGGTTTTATTTGTTATGGTTAGTATCGCTAAGCGTATGTCAGGAATCAGGGCTTTTTATGTGATGGATCTGCTGGCACGCGCTCGTGCGCTGGAGCGGCAGGGGCGATCTATTATTCATATGGAAGTGGGTGAACCCGGTTTTGAGCCCCCTCAACCGATTACGCAGGCGGGTATCGATGCACTCAAGGCGGGCAAGACGCACTATACTCCGGCCGCAGGTTTACCAGAATTACGTGAGCGATTATCAAAATTTTACCGTGATCAATTGGGGGTGGTGGTCGCCTCCGAACGAATTATCATCACGCCGGGGGCCTCAGGCGCATTGCAGCTGGCGCTCGGCGTGACCGTCAATCCGGACGACAAGGTGATGATGGCCGACCCCGGTTACCCCTGTAACCGCCATTTTGTGCGCATGTTTGGTGGCGAGGCGCAGTGTGTGCCGGTCGATAGTACCAGTGCATACCAGTTGACGGCCGCGATGATTCAACAACACTGGTCGCCCTCAACCAAGGCGGTGATGCTCGCTTCGCCCTCCAATCCCACCGGTACCGTGATTGAGGCTGTTGAGGTTGCCGAAATCAACACCTTTGTACAAAAGCAGCAAGGCTGTCTGATGATCGACGAGATCTACGCCATGCTGACCTACGAGCAACAGGCGGCATCACTGCTGGCGCACGCGCCAGATGCATTCATCATCAACAGCTTTTCAAAGTACTTCGGTATGACGGGGTGGCGCCTCGGCTGGCTGATTGCGCCGCAGCCGTATGTCGATGCGATCGACCGTCTGGCACAGAACATCTTTCTCGCCGCCCCCACGATGGCGCAACACGCCGCACTGGCCGCGTTTGAACCAGAGACGATGCAGATAATGGAGGCACGCCGTGACGAGTTCAGGGCGCGACGAGACTATCTGTTGCCCGCGTTGCAACAACTCGGCTTCGAGATCGCCACTAAGCCACAGGGGGCGTTCTATCTCTATGCCGATTGCAGCCGTTTTACCGATGATAGTCACGCCTTTGTGCTCGATATTCTGGAGAAGACAGGTGTCGCGATTACCCCGGGATGTGACTTCGGTGATTATCGCGCTAATCACCATGTGCGCTTTGCTTATACTACGTCGCTTGAGAATTTGCGTGAAGGGATTGATAGATTAGGGCGTTATCTCTCTCAGTTGTAATAGTTTCTCTAGCTAGTAATACTACATAGTTTAAAGAGCATAGAGAGTAACTATCAAAATGTCAGTCTTTGTCTGTACGAGGTGTTTTTCATGAAAAAAGTATTATACCCACGCTGATCGCCATGGAGAGCGAAGCGAGGGCGATTAGTCCCCGATAGGCCACGCCGTCTGCCCTTTCGTAGTTGAGAGCGATAGCGAACGACGAAGAAATGCAGGAGCGGCTTTAGTGGCCGTAGAGTCATTGAGGTAGTCATGTCGTAGTGTAACGAGTTCATTTATGAACTAGGTTATACGGAGACGTGACGGACGCAGGACAGTCGGGGCAAAAGGAATCAGTTGTCGCGTAAGTGAGTGAATTATCGGTATGGACGCCGAATAATTTTTAGCGAAGTAGCGACACAATCGTCATTGGTATTAATGTTGGGCACAATATTCATCTTTCTGTATTTTGAGTTCAAACATATTTCTATTCTTATGTCTCACGGGTTTACAGGTGATGAGCTGTACAGTGGTAGGCTTATTGTTAATGGGGAGAGTTGGACAAAAACTTTGATGTTTATGTTGTTATCTTGTTTCGCTGGGTATCTCTGTTCAAAATTATCAAAGGAGTCGTCTAATAAAACAGCTTTCATTGTATGTATTCTCTCAATTTTTATAGGAGTTTTGTTTTTTTACTTCACTCTCTTCTTAATGTTTTTCGAGTAGTTATCACCTTCAGTATATTTGTTTTTCTTTCGGTTTATTTTGGCGTATGGGTAGGTAATCCCCCCGAAAAATAGTCGCACTCAAAAGTAGAATTTTCTCGTAAAATAAACGAAGGAGATTCTGCATGACATTGTGCCCCTTGAGGGTAAAAAATCAAGATATATAGACAGTCAAATCAT
>Ga0316209_1003100_pt1 | contig 11836 bp, 7 predicted proteins | sample 6monopyrite_MG_FD_204945 | JGI IMG/M metagenome (GOLD analysis project Ga0316209, IMG submission 204945) | Microbial mat bacterial communities from mineral coupon in-situ incubated in ocean water Damariscotta River, Maine, United States -... | ecosystem: Environmental > Aquatic > Marine > Coastal...
TACAGCGAAAGGAGCTAAATCAATCTATGTTAGAATTGTTGGTCCAGACGGAAAAGTATTGACGAAAGGCCGAGGAGAAGAATTTGCTTTTGAAGGAGGTTCAATGACATACAGTCTTACAAAGGATGTTGAATATGATGGTCAGCAGCAAGATGTTTGCGTATTCTACCCTGCGCCAACTACCAAGTTCCAGTCAGGAAAAAACACAGTTGAAATTTATGTGGACAAAGCACTGATTGGAACTGCTTCTCTGACACTGAGATAAAGCGTTGCAATCATAAAAGAAAAGCCTCGCCAATTGGCGGGGCTTTTTTGTTAGCGTTTTGCCCTTTACCACTATTCGGTTTCCTATTCCGCATCCACCACCTTCACATTATCGTCATAAACTCTATCTATCAATAACCTGCGTGGGTCAATTGCCGCTTTGGCCGGAATCGTATCCAAGGAAAAAGTGAACGTCATTTCAGGTTGGTCAATCTTCACACGCTCAATATGGATTAGGCTCTCCTCATCCTTATCGAGCACGCCAATATCAATCCAATCGTTGATGTCTACTTGGGTTTCATTGCCCATCGTATCGGCATGCATTTTAACTGATACAATCTTCGTTGTTAACTCATACTTACCGTTCTCTAATTTCTTGTACGTTGCTTCCTTCATTCGGTTGTCATACAGCGTAATCTCCTTAAACCAATCAGCAATGAGGTGTTTCAAACTATCGGGAACTTGGGGCTCCAAATGCTTGAGGAAATCCAAGGAAGTAGAGTAGGGAGAGTCAAGGTATTTGTATTCATCCAAATAGTTTTTCATTGCCATGTTCACCTTCTCTTCACCGATATAGTCTTGCAAGGCAAATAAGATGAGACTGCCCTTTCCGTAATGTATGTGGCCCTGATTCTCCACTTTATATAAAGGCACTTCTTTATCAACTTCTTGACTTCGACCACGTAGGTATCTGTCGTGATTATATTTCAAGAATTCCCGCATTTTCATTGGGTCGTCATTCATCTTCTTCATGGTCATTAGAGAAGAGTATTCTGCAAAGCTTTCGCTCATCATGGTACCGCCTTGCATATTTGCGCCTACTACTTGATGCGCCCACCATTGGTGCGCCATTTCGTGAGCAATTACCGCATCAATAATGTTGTTGCCTTCTTCGTCCTCCAAGTTTGTTACAAACCCAATTGATTCTGAATAAGGCATTGTGCCTGGGAAAGCTTGCGCAAACGAGGCATAGCGTGGAAACTCAATAATGCGACACTGCTTGTGATAATATGGCCCGAAGTGTTCTGTATAATAGGATAGTGAACGCTCCATGGCTTCCAGCATCATTTCCACATTCATCGGGTGCTTGGCATCGTAATAGACTTCTAAGTCAACTCCATTCCATTTCTTCCGCGCCACTTCAAAACGTGCCGAAATGAACGAATAGAAATTCTGAGACGGATGATCCAATTTGTAATGGAAATAGTTTCGTCCGTTCTCTTGCCATTGTTTTCGGAGTGTTCCTGGAGAGATGGCTATCTGATCTCCCGAAGTGGAAATTGTGGTCTCAACCATCACAAAATCGGCTCGACCATTGGTGAGGTAATTAATGTCGCAGGCCCGGCCGCAGTTCTCCTGTAATTTGGGCATCCGATCTTTTTGAGGTAGTCCGTATTTTTTCCGTGTATTCTTGTCGCTTAACTCGCTGTTTGGGTCGTAACCGAGCGATGGAAGAATCTGGAAGTTATTGAGGAATGTCCCATTTTCAATCACACTTGTGCTCCCTACCTCGTTCTCAAATCCGTTCGGAACGTAAGAGGTTTCGATGTGCGCCAAAAGCGAATCGCTAGGCTTCATAGCCGGACTCAGCTTGTACATTCTCCAACCCATTTCCTCATCATCAGAAAGAAGGCTGGCAGTAGGCATCTCAAACTTCGGATTCCACTTCTTGTCGTAATTCAAATGCAGCGAATCAATCGTCACATCGGTCTCATTCTTGAGCCAAACCTCGGCCTTCACATACACCGAGCGCTCCTCTGGAAACACCTCGATGTTGTACTTCACATCCTTCACCTTTGGCAGCGCGGCACCTTCATACTTCTTGTATTTCTTCTCAAAATCGGCCGTCAATTCTTCCATTTCATCGGAAGTCTTGTACGGGTTCAGCACCTGCGTGTTGTAATACACGAAACCAGCAACCCCAACAAATGCAACCACCAACGTCAAAGTAAAAACCTTCGCCCCACCACTCACTTTGTTATGGGCGTGCAACAATCGGTCTTTAAATGAACTGGCTGACCCGCGCGACCATAACACAGCGGCAATCATAATGCAGATAAGCGAGAATAAGAACCAGTATAAATTGAACCATAATCGGCCTTCAACTCCAGAACCAAAGCCATTCATGTCAGAATAAGTAATAGAAGGCCCAGAACCGATGGCCAGCATATTGGTCTGCAGGTCAAGCGCAAGCATTACTAAACTCCACAAGAAGATGACCAGTATGGACACGAAATAGCCCACATACTTATTATTCACCAACACCTGAACCATGATCATAACGCCACTCCATACTATGTAAAGGGGAAGGGTGCTCAATAAGAAATCAGTGAAATAAACGTCTAGTTCAATGCGCGTGTAGCCTTTCAATAATTGATAGATGACCGCACAAATAATGAAGAAGATATTCAGCATTGATGTAAGCGTGATAAGCGAAAGCACCTTGGCCGAAAGCGAAGTGGCCGAAGCATGGGGCGTAGCATCTACTACTTCGTTAATCTTCGAATCGCGGTCGCGCCAAACCAGCTCGCCACTAAAGAATACCAGAATGATAATGACGAAAATGTTGGATGCTCCCGCAATCACATCCATCATTTTGTACGTAAGCGGATACGATTGTAGCCCGTAATATTCAAAGCCTCCCGCCAGATTGGCAATAAGAATAATGAGGCTGAACAGGAACAGTGTAATGAAAGTCACGCTCTTCGAAATGCTCAGGAAATTGGTGTAAAAGAAACTCGTGAACTGTGCCCAAGTACTTCCAGAACCGAAAATCATTTGAACTACTGGTTTTCCTTTCAACGCCTGCATTTCTCGCTTCTCGTCCTTCTCCGCCTTCACCTTTTTGTTCTTTTCCTGAAAGGAGAACGTGAAATAGGAAAGCCCCAGAATCAAAGCTCCAATCCCAATCCAAATCAATCGGTTCAAGAGCAATATGCCCGAAAATGCTGGGCTCAACGTGTTCTTTTCAATAGGTGTGAAATACTTGGCAGAAAGGCCGTAAGCACGAATACCGAAGGTATCTGTGAGCGCACCAAGCGTTTCGTTGTCAATGTCTGACATCAGTGTTCCGGCCACGATGTAACCGATTATAATTACAAGCGTCCCAACGAACGAAATAACTGTGCTTTTCCATTTGTTTGCTAACGCGAAAACGATGGCGCCTGCGAAAAACATGTTGGGAAGAATGAATAGGAAGTAGTTGTTGACAAAGGTCTCTAGGTAGAAAGGGCCGAAACGGTCGGCATCAACCCAACCAAGTGCTGGGCCCAGCACACTACCGATAAAAACGCCCAGAAAAACACCCAACATTGGAACGGTTGAAAGCAGCAACGCCCCGAAAAACCTTCCGAAGAAATAACCAGCCTTGCTGAGAGGTGTGCTAAAAAGAATTTCGTTGAACTGATTATTATGGTCCTTCAGCGCAGCGTTATTGAAATAGGCCGTTGCCATCAATAGTCCGAAAATGGTCATGATGACGGTGAACTGCGTAATCACGTGTGGTGCATTCTTGAATACATTCCCCACCGAACCGCCAATAACGATGTTGTCGCTGGCCGTGGCCCCGAAAACCATCAAGGCCATTAGGCTCAGGAAAATGTAAATCATCGGCTGCTTGAAGGCGTGCCGTAGTTCGGCTAAAAAGAAATCTTTAAACATAGCGGAGGTCTTTTTAGTGAATTAAACGAGCACATTAGTCGTGTTTATCTTCGAAAAGAATACATCTTCCAAGTTTGGTTTCACGGGTTCAAACCCGTTTTGTGGATCCGTATCGCTAAATACATGAATGAATGGTTTACCACCAACCATTTTGTTAGATATTACTGAGTAGTTGGAGGCATATTGTTCCAGTTCTTCACGCTCCACCACTTTTTGATACACCTTGCCTTCCAGCTCATCAATAGCCGATTGAGGCGCACCATGAAAGACCAATTGCCCGGTATTCATAATCGCCATTTTGGTACAGAGTTCGCGCACATCATCCACGATATGCGTAGAAAGGATTATAATTACATCCTTGCCCACATCGGCCAGCAGGTTGTAAAAACGGTTCCGTTCTCCCGGATCCAATCCTGCAGTCGGTTCATCAACAATAATCAATTTCGGTCTTCCAATTAGCGCCTGCGCAATACCAACGCGCTGTTTCATTCCGCCCGAAAAGCCTTTCACGCTTTTCTTTCGCTCATTGTAGAGATTCACTTTCTCAAGCAAATAACTCACCAACTCTTTTCGTTCTGATGATTTGGTAATCCCTTTCAGGATGGCAATATGGTCTAACAGCTGTTCGGCCGTAATCTTTGGATACACTCCAAACTCCTGTGGCAAATAGCCCAGCACTTTTCGCAATTCATGCGGCTGATTGAAAATGTCAATCTCATTCAGCGTTGCAGTTCCCGCATCGGCCTCCTGCAAAGTAGCCAAGGTTCGCATGAGCGAAGACTTTCCTGCACCATTTGGCCCTAACAGACCGAACATTCCGTTCTCAATTTCAATTGAAACGTTGTCCAAGGCTTTTACTCCGTTTGGGTAAGTCTTAGATAGGTTTTGGATAATTAGTTTGTTCATGTTGCGTTGGTTGGTTTGCCATTCAAAGGAACAAATCTATTTCAGCAAGTCAACATCACCTCAATTGAAAAGCCAAGGTGTGTTAAAACCGAAGAAATGGAGGCTAAGCATCAGTCGATATTTCTTGAGAATAGGAATCGATAAAACTGGATCATACCATGTTAATACCGATACACTTCGGCCCTCAATTACCTTTTTTAGGCCTGGCAGCTTTTAGCCGTGGAATCACTTCTTCGCCAAAGAGAACTTGCGTGAGACGTATTTTTAATTGAAACTGATTAGATAGAGATTAGGAGATAATATCGCAGGAATCAAGAAAGCCTAACTTAGCCGACACAACCGCGATGAACGCCTACTAATGATGAAGTCTGAACTAATCGAAGACACACTGGCTCGAATTAAACAATCGCTTTCAAGCCGCGAATTCATAGACGTTGAAAGAAGTAAAGTTGAGCTCAAAGATCTTTCTACTGGTAATGATTGGAAGTCTCTAAAAGAAACTATCTGTGCATTTTTAAATACAGATGGAGGAATCGTAATTTGCGGTGTTCGTGAACGAAACAGAGCTTATTCGGTTAGTGGGTTCGATCGAAAAAATGAAAATAACCTTATCGACCTACAATCAAAGTATTTCGAAAATGATAATGGGCTCAAAGAGTCACTTGACAGTAACATCTTTTTCGATTTCGACCGATTGCTGGACATAGATATTGCTGTAATAGCGGTCTTGCCTCTGACGGAAGACCGCAAATACGTTTCATTTGATGGTGTATGCTATGAGCGAAAGCTGACCCAAGACAAGAGAATCCCTGCGGCTAAATTGCAGCACCAAAAGGAGTACAAAACTGAACTAGAATATGCGAAAGAGCTGGTGCTTATTGATGAAGCCACTCTTAAAGATTTTAGTTTGGATAAAGTTAATAGCTACGTGAATCTTTTGAATCGTGAGATTCGCAATGAAACACTAAAACCAACGCTTGTTAAAGCCAAACCATTTCTAGTTAACCAACATTTTTTACGAAGAGACAAAGTAACCACACTAGGCATGTTGGTTTGCGGAGCAGATCCATATCACTTTCTTGGTGCTAGAGCGGAAGTAAACGCCTATTTCGACACGAGTTCTGAGATTGGGCGGGATAAGAAACTATTCAGGAACGATGTAATAACCTTAATGGAGGAATCGTTTCGGTTCGTTTGGGGTCATATTCGTATTGGTCGCACTGTAACAGATGGAGGAAGGAGTGAGCCAGAGTATCCTGAAAAGCTCGTCCGAGAGGTAATTAATAATGCCCTAGCTCACCGTGATTACACTATTGATGGATTCGTGAGTATATCGGTAGAACCTGGAACTCACTTAGAAGTTCGAAATCCTGGCTCCTTTAAGGAGAAGATGAAGTTGGTTCACAACGAATCGGATATTCCCGTCTGGAGGCTTATACACGGCATCCCCGAAAGCAAGAATCCGAAACTTGCGGGTGTACTGAAGGTCTTCGATAAATTGGAAGGGCAAAGCAGGGGAATGTCGTCACTTCTTAATGCCGCTCTAGACAATCTAACCGACCTACCTTATTACAAGATTCAGGACAATTATGTCACACTTATTATTCCTCAAGGCAAATTACTTGATGAGAGTGTAGAAGTATGGCTTGCAGGCTTCCACGGATACATACAGTCTAAGCTTGAATCGCCTCTAACAGACGACCACCGTAGCGTACTAGCATACTTTTATAAGTCAGAACTTCTTAATCGAAAACGATTATTCACCATTCTGTTGCATGAAAGCAACAATCATCTACAGGCTATTGAATCTCTGCGAAAAGCAGGGCTACTTCTAGAACATGAAGGAGCATCTACTGATGAAGCACCTGTGTTTGTATTGGATAGAATACTAATGCGCACCGAGTTCCATAAGGAACTGCAAGAACTGATAGGTGAACTCGTGTTTAACAACCTCGATAAGGCTGCATTGCACATACTTAATCTCATCTACCAATACACCGTTTTCAACAACAGCGGATTGAAGGCCGCAGAGCTAACCCCAGAGATTTATAGAAGGTTGCACGGCAAGCATATTAACCCAAAAAAATACGAATCACTAGGACGACAGGTTCGGAAGCACTGTGCACGGCTTGAAGCGGAGGGAATCTTGGTGAGGGTTGAAAAGAAAGCCTATCGTTTGAACCAGAACTATCTCCAGCAACCCACCTTATTTTCAGATAAGCCTTGAGCAGGTATGCAGTTCAAACCTAAGCTCCTGCCAACCTAAATGTTCCGCAGGATACTTGTGTGTTTATAACGCCATCCGTTTCCAACTGGTTTTATTCACTTAAGGACAGCAGCACACCTGCCCACGACAACATCAGAGCCCAACACTCCCGCTGCAAAGCTCTACACCAGCACTGCTGATTTCTACAGAATTGGTGCAGAACTCAAAAGCAGCACTGTTCAATCCAACACTACAAGAGTTGAATACAACAGCAGAACAGTTCATTTCAAACTATGTCTCAATTTCTTACCCTCAACAATACCAGCTAACAAGCGGGGTTTTAATGATGGATGTCGAAATCCGAACCACCAAAACCTACCGCCATGTTGAAAGAAATGAGTTCATTCTTGAAATCCCGATTAGTATCGGGAAAAAAGCTAATTGTTGTTTTGATTCTACTCTCACAGCACGCTTTTGCTCAGGATTCTGTTGAGTTGACTATTTACTTTGAAGACGGCAGCGATGTGCCATCCATGCCACAAATGGCTATGCTGGATGAAATTGCGCAGCACCCAAATTCAGAGCAACTTAGGTTTTGGATTGTTGGCCATACAGACAATAAAGGTTCCGACAAATTCAACGTGGAACTATCTAAAGAGCGAACGCGGATGGTAGCTTATCATCTTTTGCTTTCTGGCATTAAACCTTACAACATCTTGTTTGAGCATCATGGCGAGGATTGCCCTGTGAATGAGAATGAAGACGAAGTTTCACGTGCAGAAAACAGGCGTGTAGAAGTGCTCATTTCAAACATTGGAGAATTGGATGAGCCTGGTTTTGCAGGGCGTTATCGTCCCGAAATGTTTAAGCGACCGCTGACCGAAATTGTTCCAGACAAGGAGGTTTTCGTTATCGAGATTCAGGAGTCGAATTGTATTGAAACGGCAAGTGGCTCTACGATTGATATTCCGTCCATGGCGTTTATAGATGCGTACGGTAGGCCGATTGGTGGGAAGGTTGAATTAACCTACGAGGAAATCAACGATCCCTTCGGAATTTTCTTGAGCGGAATAGAAATGAAGGGTGACGAATGCCATGCAAACTCACACTTGGAGACAAGTGGCATGTTCAGCATTAACGCCACGCATCGTGGTAAACCTGTGGAAATTCGCCACGACCGCCCAGTTCAGGTTGAACTGGCTTCTTCTAGCATGGATACTGATTTCGATTTCCTGTTTATGAATCCATCTTCTGAAGTGTGGGATAAGCTTGGTGACGCAACCATCAACCAACATGATGCCGAACTCCTTTCTATTGCTGAGAACATTTCTCCTACGGTTGAGGCGTATTTGAATCAGACCGATTACCTCTCTCCGGCAGTTGCAAGCCGCACCACATTGGAAGCGCGTTTTCAGAACAATGAATATTTGGCTGATGGACCCATTGCCAGCTATTACCGCTTTTTGCGAGATGGCGATGAAAACGAGAGAGAGCAGTTTGCCAAAGAATGGAAAAAGGCAGCCTCATTCAAAGCAAAAGTGCTACCACTGAACAAGAATAACAGCAAGGAAACAGTGCATTTTACGGTTCAGAAGCAATCTAAATTTGGGCAGCAACCAGAGTATTTCTTCTTCAATTTTCACGTGTGGGAATATGCGGGAGACCTGAATCGCGCAGACGTAAACGAAATGCTGAACGACAAGCGATTCCACGACATTCGCGTGCGCTACAATGCCCAAAACGATTCGGTTTCTGTTGAACTGAAAGACCTTGACGGCATTGTGAAGCTTCCGGTAAAGAAGATTACCATCGAAAACTTGAGTACCGAGTTGCAAAAACGCATGCTTGGAGAATTTGCACCTGCGTTTCAGGCTTGGAGAGAGCGAAAAGACAACCACGGGTTTGAGAATAGGTATGCCGTGTACGCAGACTTATTGGAGGCCCAAGAAAACCTCATTCGCAGAAAGGCCGACAGGTTTGACAGGCGTTCGCAGCGTGTGTATGAGAAGGAATTGAACCTTGCTTGGAAACAGGCCAAGTTGACCATGACCGAAGCGGAGCAATTGATGAGCCAAGAGAATTGGGTTTCGTACTGCAACGGCATTTCTAATAAGCTGGAAGAGTACTATGCGCGGCAGGATGGCGGCAACTCCATTATACGCACCGTAGTGCTAGACAGAATGGGGATTTACAACTGCGCGCGTCCGATTAATCAAAGCCAATTTGAGCAAGTAACGCCACGTTTTGTGCTAGCTAACGGCAAGGCTGTACAATGGAAAACGTGCTATGTGTTTGACGAAAACATCAACTCTGTGGTGACGTATGGTGCAGCAGAACGAAACGAGATTGGGCTTAATCCGAGTTCGATTAAGATGATGGTTGTAACCGACCAAAACGGTAACATTTACCAGCTTAACGAAACCGAAGTGATTGCCATGAATCGTGGTAAGGCCGCGCAGCGCATCATGCACATCACGGAGTTTGATGACTCCATTCAATCGTTGGATGAAATGCGCGAAATGCTGGGGTTAGCAGAGGAATAATCTCGACACCGACAATTTGTATCTTTGATTGCATGAAAGCCATTAACCTACGTACGGAGTTGAAGCAGTTGATTGATTCTGAATCTGACCTTTCGGTGTTGAACACGGTAAAAGCGCTGCTTTCGCAAGATGGTGACGATTGGTGGTATGCCATAACCGAAGCAGAACGAAAGGAAATTGAGGAAGGAATTGCTCAAGCTAATCGTGGTGAATTGGTGCCACATGAAGAGGTGATGAAAAACCTGAAAAAGTGGCGCTGACGATTGTTTGGACTCCACGCGCCATTGCTGGCTATGTTGCCATCATTGAATACCTAGAAACCAAATGGACACAAAAGGAGGTCAACTCCTTTGAAACGCAGGTTTCAGCCTTTCTTCAGCAATTATCCAAACACCCCAACTTGCTTAAAGAATCAGAGGCGAAGGAAGTAAGGCGTGGCCCAATAAATAGATTGACAATCGTAACCTACCGTGTGAAGGAAGACCGACTGGAAGTTCTCAATCTGCGTAGTGCTAGGCAAAAACCCCTGCGGTAATTCCAGCACTCAATCCCCGAAAACGAAAACAGGCATTCCGTAGAGCGTAGTTTCGTATAAATTGGTCATGCCGTTCTTCCGCGCTACGTTCATTGATGCTTCATTCTCTTTATGAATGATGGAAATGAATTTGTCGGAAACTTTATTCTCCAAACCGAATCGTTTCATTTGAGTTACAATCTCAGTTGCGAATCCCTTGCCCCAATATGCTGGTAGCACCGAATAGCTTACTTCAAATTCATCTTTATCGTTAAAATCGCGTGTTAAAATTCCGCCTAATCCAATGAATTTCCCTGATGATTTTTCAATAGCAGCCAATTGCCCAAACTGATTGCTGCTGTAGCGGTCAAACTGCTTGTCGAACCACGTTTTAGCAAGATCTAGTTTGTCTTTCCGCAGGTCCAATCCAATAAAACGGGCATTGGGGTTATCTACAAAAAACTCAGCCCACGTTTCGATGTCGTCCTCCGTTAACTTGCGGAGAATGAGTCGTTCGGTTTCTTGAGAATAGTAGTTCACGCGGCTATTCGGTTTGCCCGATAATTTCCAGACACGCTAATTCGGAATGTCCGATAAAACGTTCAATGTTTTCGGCATGAGCCCGCAGCAACCTTTCAATTTCCGTAACTATCAGATTCCCAGTCCTAATCCAAACAATTTTTGGGGGCTGACCCCAAACCAAAGAAAGGTCGTAAAAATCGCTATCGAAGGTGACAATGGTATAGCCTTTTTCTTTGGAGAACTTCCATATTTCCTCATCAGAAGAGTCTTCCAATCCGAGTTTTCGAACCTGTTCAATATTCGGAAAAACGTCTTTAATCTTCGACACCAGTCGGAACGAAATATTCTGGTCAAGCAGAAGTTTCACGAGGCTATGCCAAGTTGATTTTCTCGAGATGCCGCAAACAGCAAACAAGCTTGTATCTGCTTTTCGTTCAGTTCAGGAAAATCTATAATGATTTCTTCCTTGCTCATGCCGTTTCCGAGCCAGTTGAGCACATCACCTACGGCAATGCGCGTGCCTTTCAGAATGGGTTTCCCGAAGCGCTTGGTTGGGTCAATCTCTATGTAGTCAGACAGTTTCACGACATAAAGGTCGGTAATTCATATTTACACCACAATATTCACAATACGCTTAGGAACAACAATTACCTTCTTGGGAGCGGCTCCTTCTAAACGCTGAATCACTTCTTCGTTGGCTAGCACATATTGCTCCACCTCATCCTTGTCCATGTTTGCAGGAAGCTCTAGGGTGAGACGCGTTTTACCATTAAAGCTGATCGGATACGAGATGCTGTCTTCCACCAAATAACTTTCGTTGAAAGCAGGGTATTCCGCAAACGTGATGCTTTGGTCGTGACCGAGTAGTGACCAGATCTCTTCGGCCATGTGAGGCGCGTAGGTAGAAATCACGATCGTAAACGGTTCGAGGATGGCGCGCTTGCTGCACTTCAAATCGTTGAGTTCGTTTACACAAATCATAAACTGACTTACAGATGTATTGAACGACAAACGCTCTATATCTTCCTGTACCTTTTTAATCGTAGCATGTAGTGCCTTCAACTCTTTCGCAGTAGGTTCTTCTTCCGAAACGGAGAACGTATCTCCATCATGGAACAGGTTCCAGAATTTCTTGAGGAAACGACTTACACCTTCAATACCGTTGGTATTCCAAGGCTTGGCATCTTCCAATGGTCCCAGGAACATTTCGTAAAGACGAAG
>Ga0316209_1003101_pt1 | contig 11829 bp, 16 predicted proteins | sample 6monopyrite_MG_FD_204945 | JGI IMG/M metagenome (GOLD analysis project Ga0316209, IMG submission 204945) | Microbial mat bacterial communities from mineral coupon in-situ incubated in ocean water Damariscotta River, Maine, United States -... | ecosystem: Environmental > Aquatic > Marine >...
CAAGAACCGTGAAGGGCGCGGTTACTCCTTCGAGGTGATGCGGGCACGAATGCTCTACACCACGAAGCACAAGAAGAAGGCACCGACTGCGAAGGTCTCTCCTTTCTACAAGAAAACCATCGGTTACAGACTGCCGGACTTCGCAGAGGAACTCAACTACGGAGTCGATCTATCAACCATCTGAGGGTGGTATCAGATTGATGGGGTGAAGGTGCCCCATCAACCATTAAATCCGTATACCCTAAAATTTTAATTGAAACAGGTAACCGATTTGCCGGTTTATTCGCAGATAATTCATCTTGTTTTATCGCGTAATAATAGTAGGTTTTGTCATTAAGTGTGAACGAAGATTTTGTGCTAATAATGCCAGTTTCTTTGGACATAACAGACCTCATATACGATTTAGTTTGAATTTCACCTTTGAAGCTAGGCTATAACAAAACACAGCTTGTATTATAGCCTAGTTCATCTGCTCCCTTATTACCTTATTACCTTATTACCTGACTACTTATCAACTGAATATTATTTTGCGACCCGAATGATTCGATAAGTGACAAATATCGCAATATCTAGCGCTCGAAGTTCTATTTGACGCATAGCAGTACATTCGCAGAGAATATTGTTTTAGTTTAACAGCGGCAATCAATCAGTTTAACCGTTTCGCTTTAAACATAAGGTTTATTGATAAGGGTAAACAAGCCCAATGACAAGGTTTTCATGATTCGCTTTTCTACTAATTGGCGAGTAGTATTGAGCTGTCAGGCTACTAAACCTTTCAACTTATATCGAGCCGCTTTTAGTGATATTGAGATAGAATTATTAATTTTTTTCTCAATAGTTATGGAGTAAAAAGATGAAATCATGGCATGAAATGAAAGATGAGTTTCATGGAGACCGCTCACATAAGTACCTGTATATTAAAGATATTTCACCTGAAACTTGGAATAAAGTTATAGACTTAATTAGATGTTCTGGTTACGAGCTAGAATTCTCACACGGAAATAAGATTATTGAACTTCCGTACACGATAAGTGAAATAAAACTATTGCAAGAAATAGATTCAACTTGTTTGAAAATTTGGCTGGATGAGACAATTTCGATTAATTGCTACTTTTTAAAAAATACAGAAGTAGAGATGGAGCTCTCATCCCATGCTATTGCCACTGAGTCTGACTATATACTATTGACAAGTTTTCTTGATTGGCTTTCAAAGTCAACTAACAAAAGGGTTAATATTACTCAAAACACAAAGCAAAAATAACTTTTGCTATGTGTAAACCATTATTTCTATCCTGACAAAACAGAGTTCTAGTACTTCGTTGAAGAAATTTTCTTGTTAGTGGCAAGTATTGATTAAATCGTTTAATGTAAGACTCCAAATTAAAAGATTAGTTTTTTTACAAGCGATAAATTAGCTTATGCACTTATTAACTCAATCGCGTGAATATCTTGGTCGAAAACTGGCATCTTACCTTTCACAACCAGTTATCGATAATGTTCATATAACCACCTGCAAGCCAGAAAGCTTGGCGAACACGCTACAAAAAGGCGATATTTTACTCGTTGAAGGGGTGAGTCGTTTTAGCTCAGCCATAAAGTACATCACTCAATCGACCTGGTCACATGCCACCTTATGTGTATCTAAAAATGAAGGACAAGAATTACTCGAAGCTGATGTTTTGGATGGGGTAAGAATCGTCCCGCTGAGTGATTATTGGCAGCTTCATACCAGGATCTGTCGGCCAATTGGCCTAAGTCCCAGTGAGATTGATGAACTGGTAGGTTTTGCACTGTCAAGCTTAGGCCACCAATATGACCTTAAACATATTTTTGACCTGGCTCGATTTCTTATTCGAACACCACCAGTGCCCATTAGAATGCGCAGGCGGCTTCTCTCTTTAGGAAGCGGTGATCCAACTAGAGCGATTTGCTCCTCTCTTATCGCAAAGTCATTTCAATCGATACGCTACCCTATTCTCCCTGAAAAAGGTGTTCTACCTAAAGAATCTACCGCTCAATCTAATTATCAAAAAGAATGTTTTCACATTCGGCATCACAGCCTATTTGCACCGCGAGATTTCGATATTTCGCCCTATTTTCAAATAATCAAGCCGACACTAGAGCAAGGGTTCGATCCACATAAGTTTTCGTGGAACTGTAGTTTGGATGGTTTCAAGTAAATGACATCGAATTAAACTAATCAATTCCATTTTATTTAGTGAAATCCACAATTACTCTTAGGCTTTTGGCGGATAATCGTTCACTATCTAATAAGTACCTACCTATGAATAAGTACTATGCAAACTCACGAGAATAGGAGATTACACTTGATGAAATCTAGACTTTATTTCATATTATTTCTGGCCAGCATAATCGGCCTATTTATTATACAAAATGTCGCTATGGTAGAGATACAGTTTCTATTTTGGTCTAGCCAAATGCCCCGCTCTTTAATGATGATAATTCTGCTTATTCTTGGGATCTTTATTGGATGGTTATTGCACAGCTACGTTAGAAGTCACAAGAAAAAATAGATTGTTCAAAGATTGGAAAGGAAGAATAATTAACGTTGCTATAGAGAAAAAACTGATAATGGAAAGGTCTGCTCCAATGCTCAGGGGGCGTTGGTGCAGAATGCTATAGATCGCAGGCTACCATTTTAGATATTTTTTAACCGCTACTCTTTGTGAGTTATTGAAATATTGGCTGTTGTGTCTGCACTCACAATATACCCATGCTCTAGTAAAGATAATCGACACGTATTAATAACTTGATTCCTGATATCCAGTACTGGGGCCGATTTGTTGAAATAATCCACCCAGAAAAACACCATTATCTCAACATATTGTGGTGCTAAAGATAATATGTAAGCATCAGAAGGTGGATCACTTAGCACGCCATCTATTTCTTTAATAGCTTCTGCCAGTAACTTGGTTGCGGCCATTGAATCATTTGAGTAATCAATGCCCACTGTTATAGATATTCTACGCAGACCATCTTTGGTAAAGTTTGTAAGTGCTTTATTAAACAATTGAGAACTTGGTACATATATATCTCTACCATCATCGGTGCGTAAATGCGTATATCTTAATTGAATATCACGTACTTCACCTTCAATGTCCTCCGTTCTAATAAAGTCATCAATGTTAAATGGACGGCTTAGAGCTAGGAACAGTCCAGCAAGAAAATTTTCACCAATTTCGCGAAAAGCGAAACCAAGAACAACAGCAGTTATTCCTCCACCAGCTAACAGTGAGACAGCTACCGCTTCCAAATTCAATATATTTAACGCAATTACAAGCCCAAAAAAGAACACAATAAAAGTCGAAGTGAACTTTATAAAAGTTTGGTGTAATTGGATCAATGATGCACGCTTTAGCGAAAATATTACGATTCTTGAAAAATACTTACCAAGATAATAACTAATTAGCAATATTATAATTGCAGCTAAGATACGTGGTAAATATGACAAAAACTTTATCCATTCTTCACTTAGGGTATTTAGAATGTAGTCCATTTCTCCGCCTCTTCTTGAGAACCAATTTATGTTTCGGCTTTCGATTGAATTTTGCTCTGAAGGTTCTTTCGAAAACTAAGATCAATACCTATCCTCATTATTCCTAAGACTAAAAGCAAGAAACTTAGCGCGTAAATATCGTCCGTTTTCAACTTATGTTCAAACAACCCAATCATTATATCCCGTAAAACAAAGACTATTCCAGCGTCAATGATCACTTGGATCTTTATTGTATGCTCCATGAAATATTGAAACAAAGATCGAGAAAGCTCTAATAGAATCACTAAAGTCAAAACATCGGAAAATATTTGCATGTAGCTGCCTGTAACACCATTTGTTACGGCCAGCTGATAGATGCGTATTCGCGCCCATCGTGAACACCAAATGGCGCTCATCGTGAACACTGAATGGCGCTGATGGTGAACACCAAATGGCGGCTGAACGTGAACACTTTTGTGTTTTAGCGCCATTTGTTAGCCTACCTAAGCAAACCTCCCTCCCATTGATTTCTTTCGCTGCTAATCTACCTCTTTTAAACCTAGGGGAAGAATATGCCAACCAAGAGAATATCAATGAAAAAACTACGAGAAATACTTCGTCTTAAACTGGAGTCGAAGTTGTCGATCCGTGCCATAACGCAGATCTTGAAACTGAGTATCGGCGCTGTTCAAAAAGTGGTAAGTCGAGCTAAAGCTCTCAAATTAACCTGGGACAAAGTTGAATCACTTGATGAGCTTGAGCTTATGGCGCTTTTTTATCCAGCAAAAACGTCCACGCCAACAACCTTGTTTGAGCTCCCTGATTGGAGTGAAGTTCATAAAGAGCTGAGCCGAAAGGGTGTCACCAAACAATTATTATGGGAAGAGTATGCTGAGGCTAATCCGAATAATCACTACAGTTATTCCAGGTATTGTCGCCGCTATAAAAAATGGTTGCTCAAGCAAAAACGCTCAATGCGCCAAGTCCATAAAGCCGGTGAAAAACTGTTTGTTGACTATGCCGGTCAAACCATGCCGATTGTTAATCAGGCCACTGGAGAAGTCGATTTTGCTGAGATTTTTGTGGCCGTACTCGGTGCATCCAATTATGTTTTCGCTGAGGCTACCCGTAGCCAAAAGCTCATTGATTGGATAGGGAGTCATGTGCGTGCCTTTGAATTTTTCGGCGGCGTATCCGAGCTCATTATTCCCGACAATTTGAAGAGCGCAACCAATAAAGCGTGTCGATATGAGCCGGAACTAAACGCATCCTATCAGCAGCTCGCAGAGCATTATAGTACGGTTGTTATTCCGGCCAGACCAAGAAAACCGCAAGACAAGAGCAAAGCTGAGATCGGCGTTCAAATTATTGAGCGCTGGATTTTAGCTAAACTTCGCCATCACACTTTCTTCTCGCTGAGTGAGCTTAATCTCTGCATCCAATCGCTGCTTGAAGAGGTTAATGAAAAACCTTATCAAAAACTCAAAGGAACGCGCAAAGAATGGTTTGAGTCAATCGATAAGCCGGCGTTGTCGCCACTCCCCAAATACCCTTATGAATATACCGAAATCAAACAGGTGAAAGTGAATATTGATTACCATGTGCAATTTGATGATCACTGCTATTCGGTGCCACATCAACTGGTAGGTGAACGCATTGAAACCCACGCAAAGGCTAATATAGTAGCCTTTTACTTCCAAGGCAAGTCCGTAAGTAGTCATGTTCGGAAGTATTATCCTGGTATGACGACTACGCCTGAGCATATGCCAGAGAGCCATCAGAAACACCTTCAATGGACGCCAGAGCGGCTGATGAACTGGGCACAATCAATCGGTGATGAAGTGCTCCAGTGGGTAAAGTCTTTACTGGCTCAAAAAGAGCATCCTGAGCAAGCCTATCGGGTTTGCCTGGGGCTATTGAATCTATCTAAGGCGTTTGATGAGGGTCGGTTAAATAACGCTTGTCTTGTGGCTAATCAGGAAAAACTTTATCAGCTTAAACAAGTTAAAAATATTCTGCAAAGCAATCTCGACACATTGGTCAAAACCGATCAAAAACAACTGCCACTCTTACCTCAAGATCACGAAAACATTCGTGGCCCAAACAGCTTTCATTAAAAGGAAATTATTATGCTTGAACAAATCATGACTCAACTACGACAACTCAAATTAACCGGCATGGCGAGCGCGTTTGAACGTCAGAGTGAACAGCCATCAACTTATGATAACTTGTCATTCGTTGAGCGCTTCCAACTGCTCATTGATAGCGAATCAAATGAACGAAGCGACAGAAAACAGCAACGACTGTTGAAAGCTGCCAAGTTAAAAATTGCCGCCAACGCCAAAGAAATTGATTATCAACACAAGCGCAATCTTAAGCGCGATTTAATGGCCAGTCTATTGCAATGTGACTGGCTCACCAAGGCACAAAACTTATTGTTAACTGGCCCGTGTGGCAGCGGCAAAACCTACATTGCTTGTGCTCTCGGTCATGAAGCTTGCATGAAAGGCAAGAGCGTAAGATATTTTAGGCTCTCTCGATTGTTGCTCGCGCTTTCTCAAGCAAAAGCGGATGGTAGTTATTCCAAATTGCTCACCGCACTCGCTAAACTGGATTGTCTCATTTTAGATGACTGGGGTCTGGAGCCACTTGAAGCACCGCAACGAAACGACCTGATGGAAATCATGGACGACCGTCATGGCTCAGGCTCTACCATGATTTTGAGCCAACTGCCGACCACACAATGGTATCAATCGATTGGCGACAATACCCTGGCTGACGCCATTTTAGATCGGGTCATGCACAATGCTCACCGCATCAATTTGAACGGAGAATCCATGCGAAAGCGCAGTAAAGTTTGACTGATGGTGAACACTTAGTGTAAAAATGACCCGAGCCCAATGGGTGGAAGGTCAGGTGTTCACGATGGCCGCCATTTGGTGTTCACGTTCGCAGGAATACGCAATAGAATGTATTGAACAAGCGAAATGCGCCTATCAATAAAGATAGCGTGGTAAATAGTAGAATAATGCCAAAAATGTAACCTGTAATTTTGTCATATATCCATTGTGGATTTTTCAACTTTTCAAAATTGATTTGCATTTATATATCCTAATTAGTATAAGTTACTCATTATCAACATACCGATTATTGGTGACGAAAAAATCATTCTACAATATAATCTCATGAGAGTATTTTAACTTGAATAGGCTTCGATTTCTCCCCAGCATAGAGACTCAGGTGAGGGAAAGGGATCTCGATTTCCGCTAGGTCAAATGCAGCTTTGACTTTCTCATTCATGGAACTTTTAAACTTAAGAAATTCTTCCGATTTCGCCCATACTATCAGCCGTATGTTTATCCCTGAATCACCAAAACCATCGCATATAACCATGGGCTCGGGGTCAACAAGACATTGATTTTCATTCTTAACCAGTTCAAGCAAAATATTCTTAACTTTGCCTAAGTCTTCTTTGTAGGCAACAGATATGTTTAAATCAAACCGCCGAATTTTAAAGCGACTATAATTTGTCATTTGCGAATTAATGAGTGTCTCATTAGGTAATCTAACAAACAAATTCTCTGGTGTTCTGAGTTTAATTGCCATCCAATCTATACCAATAACTTCCCCAATCGTATCGCCTACTTTAATTGAATCCCCGACTGATACTGCCCCCTCACCTAATAGAAAAAGCCCACTGATAACATTTGACATAGAGGTTTTTGATGCGAAGCCTACCGCAACAGAAATAATGCCTGCTGCGCCGAGTAACACGGCGAGGTCAAATCCCATCTGGCGAAGTGCCATCACTACAAATAGACCAAGCACACCGTAATATATTAAACGGCTGACTATGATAGAGTTCTTAATCTTGTATTTTCCCTCGACCCAGCTTGTCATTTGACGAGAGACTATTTTTGCCAAAAGCAGTCCGGTTAAAATAAATAATGCAGCGTAAATATAGTTGGTCCAAAGCATCTGAAATGTCTCGCTAGTTTTTATGCAAAAAACATGTTGATTGTTTTAAGTAGTAAACCACTGGTGTCGTTTACTCTTGGTTTTGTGATCAGTTCAGCATTCTCTAATTGTGGATGCAGTATTTTTTCAACATTGACTTGGGTTTTGTTGGAGTCAGTTTCTCGAATGACATTAAGGGAAGGTGTCCATAATTCGCCACGCTGTGTTAAATAAATGGATAGAAAATCACTAGGGATCGCCAGTTTATCAAGTTTTAGATTATCTATTCCATTGTTCTCAATTGTCACAGGCGTGATAATTCTGCCTGCCCTACGAGGTAGAGAATCCAGTTTGACTCTACCACTAAACCGACTGGCGTAGCAGAGTTCCCCTTGGCTAGGTTTAGGACCAAACCAAGTGTCGGGCAACTCAAAAGTCGGGATCTCAAACAAACTATTTTCGTTACCATTAACAAAAAATGCTAGCCAAACAGGTGTACTGATATAAATGGTAATTGTTTGTTTGGACGGCAAAAAAATGGGTTCATGTGGTTTAGCGACAATGCTTCTATCTGCTAGCTTTGGCCTGATCTTTATTTGATTTGAATCGTTTGACTGTATAAAGCGCTTAAATTGTAAGTTTTTCCTGTCTATAATTTTTACTGACCTAAAAGCAATTTTTTTTTCACTCTCACTTTCATCTGATGTCAGGTAACTATGATGAAAGTGCCATTCATTTTGAAGGTGAGACAAATACAATTGCAAGGCGCCGACCTGCAGTTTGTAATGTGTATCTATCAAAATAGACTGCTCTTCTTGCCATAAATTAATTGTCATAAATCTCCAATAAATACACTATTAGCCTTTTCAAATAAAAGTGTATTGGCTGCAATGGGTTAAGATAATAAAATATTTTCTAGAACCACTTTTTTAATTTAAAAACCCAAACCTGTAACCCCACCACCGCTATCAATGAAATAACAAAAACAGCGAAAGCATATGGATTGTCTGAGCCAGGGATGCCGCCGACATTGATACCAAGCAATCCGGTTAAAAATCCGAGCGGTAAAAAAACAGCAGCGACTATTGAAAGTACATACATTCGATTATTTAATTGTTCAGAAAGGCGATTGACCAATTCTTCCTGAGTAACAGCCGCACGGTCCCTTGCTGAATCTAAATCTTCAATGTAACGCGTTAATCGATCGTTTGTTTCTCTTAAATGAATTCTGTCAGTACTGCTAAACCAACTTATTTTATCACTTTGAAGCTGCAGCATCGCTTCTTTTTGTGGCGCTAAATACCTGCGTAATGAAATAGCTTGCCGCCTCAAGTTAGCGATTTCACTTCTCAAAGAATAAGACTCTGAATCAAGTATGGTTTCCTCTACTTCTGCCACTTTGTCTTCGATGTCTTGAATCGAATCCTGCATTCGAGAAATCAATAGCTCTGCCAGTAAAGCCACAAATTCTCCCGGGTTTTCAGGCCCCTCCTTCATATGAATCAATTCCGCCACGTCTTGCACTGAAAGCATACGTCTTCGCTGCGAGCTAATGATATTTTTACCATCACTCCAAAGTCTAATTGCGACCATATCTTCCGGATCAGATCCTGGGCTCAGGTTAACTCCCCTCAACGAAATCAATACACCATTACGCATAACACTGGCTCTGGGGCGAGCTTCTTCTTCTAGTAACGCATCTATCACAAATGGGTCGAGTTGCTTTTGCTTTTTAATCCATACCTGAGCTTTTTCATCTGTATAGTTAAAGTGCAGCCATATACCTCCATTTTTTGGTAGTTCTTGAGGCATATTCAGCGAATTGATAGGTTCGCCTCGCTTCTCACCGTCGATAAAATAACCGTGTATTAACCCATCTTGACTCATTTGCTTTTCCTTTTAGCGGTGAAGTACGAGCATTTAGTAACGTCTGATATCTTTAATTTGCTCTTTAAATATTCATTTTCTACTAGCCAACTGATTAACCACTGAACTTTCCACAGAGCTTACATGTAAATCTCTTTGCGGAAATGGGATCTCAATACCATGTTGCTGAAAGCGGTGCCAGATACCGAGCAATATATCGCTGGTAACGTTGGCTCGACCATTAGCGGGGTCTTCTATCCAAACCCTGAGTTCCAGGTCGACTGAGCTATCTCCAAAGCCAACCATTAAACATCGAGAATCGGGCTGTTTGACTATGCGTGGCGTATTATTGGCCGCATCAACACATAACGCCATGGCTTGCTCTACATCAGACTTGTAGGAAATGCCAATAGGAATTCTAAGCCTGACTAGATTGTCGCTGAAAGACCAATTTTCAACCCTGTCGATTACTAATGTTTCATTTGGTATGAGATGCTCAATACCATCTCTAGTAATAACCGAAACATAACGAGCACTCAAATGATTGATCCAGCCAATAGTGGTTCCAACAGAAATGACATCACCAGGTTTTATTGAGCGATCCATTAACAAAATAACACCGCTTACCAAGTTGGAGAATATTTTCTGTAAGCCAAAACCTAACCCAACACCAAGCGCGCCACCAAAAACCGCGAATGCAGTGAGGTCAATGCCCACAGCGGAAAAAGTAATCAAAAACGCCGCGCTAATGAGACCAACACTGAGCAGTTTAACGCTTAATACTCTCATTGCAGGACTAACCGTTTTTGATTGTTCTAAGCGACGGTCTAGAAACCCCGAAAGTACATTAGCCAACCATAATGATAGCCAGAGTGCGACACCTGCCTTAAAAACCAACAAAGGTGATAGTCGGATGTCACCAATATTAAGAGCAAAGCTATCTAGCAAGGCCAGAAATGGAAATAATAACTCAAAGATATTGAGTAATGCGACAGACCAGGCGAGGATAGAAAATGCTCGCGAAGCTTCTGGGTTTTTCAATAGTTTTGAGGCAATCTTGATAAGAAACCATGCACTCAATAAACTAGTTACGGGTGTTAATAATTGATGCGGCTTTTCCAGATAATTATAGGTTTGAATTGCTATCCATTGTAATACTAACCAGATAAAGATACTTGCAAATTCATTCAGAGTAGACATTAGTCGATTAAAACTAACCATGTTACTGCTGATTGTACTCAACTTTATCAATAGTCTTTGAAATTGAGGCGTGAATATCCAACGAGAAAGACCAAATACAACAAAAATGATCAATAGCTGAATCCAGACATCAATGGATTGTAGTGTTACATAAAAATCATGAAATAACTTCAGTCCAGAATCTCTTAATTGCACCAATGGAGGCCATTCGCTCATCGTAATTACCTAAAACATAATCAATAATACAAACGATTATGGACTAGACTTATTGAGTTAGCTATTTATTTGAATAAAATTCATCTCAAAGTTTAGTAGACCACTTTTGAGTTGGTTAAACGATGGATTTATGGCCTTTTTGTCAGGTCCTTGATTTAGAAATAAAGAAAAGCTAGTCTAAGGCCATCTACAAACAAGCGAGCAAAGGATATTACCTCTGGTTGGCGCACTCAATAGTGTTATAATGCCTGCAGCTTTGTCGCGATGGCGAAAACTTTGGGGTAGAAGATGACAGATGAAGACGTAGGTAACAACGAGCAAGTAGAGTTTCTCAGGAATTAAATTAAATTAAATTGCGATTTTCTTCAGGCGTATTATTATAGTCAATCGACTTCTATTAAGGATTTCGAACAACTTTTTAAAAATTACAACAATCTTAAAGATTAATAGGATACACAATATGAGCTGGAAAGTTGGAGATATCGTACATTTGAAGTCAGGTGGTCCTGGCATGACGATTAGTATTGTGATCGGTGGTAATGAGGCTTTGGACAAAGAGTATACTGAAAAGGGTTATTCAAAGAGCGATGTCGTTTGTAGTTGGTTTTCAGATGAAGAAGAGTTAAAAACGAGTCCTTTTAGAGCTGAGACTCTAGTGCTAGTTGATGAGCCATCTCCTTTTTAGGCTTAAAATTGTTAACCTAAAAAATCTACAGCTATTTTTTAAAACGATTCTATTTATTATATTAATAAGGGCAGCATTAATGTTGCTAGTCCTAACACCAGAAAAAATCCACACATATCCGTTATTGTTGTTAAGATTGGACCGGATGCAATTGCAGGGTCGATTTCCAGTTTTTTAAGCAGTAGAGGCACGCCACCACCAATTGATACCGCTATCATGGTGTTTAAAGCAAGCGCTAAACCTACCACAAGCCCCAGATAAGGATTACCAATCCATAGCCAGGAGCTATGATGATTTCTGGTGTATGAGTTGAAATAAGAAGCGGTGTATCCTGTTAGTTGGTCCGACAAGATCAACAACCAACAGAGAGTACACCGCATGACCGATAATAATGTTATTCAACTCAATA
>Ga0316209_1003103_pt1 | contig 11819 bp, 9 predicted proteins | sample 6monopyrite_MG_FD_204945 | JGI IMG/M metagenome (GOLD analysis project Ga0316209, IMG submission 204945) | Microbial mat bacterial communities from mineral coupon in-situ incubated in ocean water Damariscotta River, Maine, United States -... | ecosystem: Environmental > Aquatic > Marine > Coastal...
GCGGCCACTTGCGGCTGCGCAAATCCGCCCACGATCTGATCGCGAGGCATATCGCAATATATGGCGTTGAACGGGGCGGATTGGACACGCCTGTATCCTTGAACCCGGATACCAACCGGCCCTGGCGTTCCGGTTTCGATCATCTGGCAGTCAAACGCGAAGAACGGATGCTGCAAACAGCAGCCTATATTCTCTGCGCCTATCTGACAGGCATGCGGGATTGCGAAGTTCAGGCAATGCGCCTCGGCTGTCTGGACATCACGCGGAGCGAAGATGGTCTGATCGACCGCTACAGAGTCCGCTCAACTGCCTACAAATGGAAGCGTGCCGAAGGTGTTCCAGCGGATTGGATCACAATAGAGCCGGTTGCCGAGGCGATCCGGGTTCTCGAACACTTGTCAAAGGACGCCTGCGCGTTTCACGGTGTCGATACGCTTTGGCCGGTGCTGGATATCGGGCGGGCAGGAAAGCCCCACGTTTCGGCCGAGATCGTGCGTGCGCTCAACGTATTCCGCGATCACGTTAACGCAGAACTCGTGGGCAAAGATCGCACAAACGCCATTCCGACGATGCATGAGGGCCAACCTTTCAAGATCACCACGCGCCAATTCCGCCGCACGCTGGCATGGCACATCGCCAACCGGCCCTTTGGCACGATCGCTGGGATGATCCAGTATAAACATGCCTCTGTTGCGGCTTTCGAGGGATATGCCGGCTCCAGCCACTCAGGGTTTCAGCGGCAAATGGAACAAGAACACCGACTTGGTCAGCTGGACGATATCCTGGAGTATTTCGATGCCCACGAGATTGGCGACGCGTTCGGGGGACCAGCCGCGCCGCGCTTGAAGACAACCCTCAGAGAGGCCGCCCAGCACCTGGGGCCACTTCCCGCGCGGATTGCAGATCGTGGACGTTTACGGACGATGTTGTCAGATCTGGCGCGAACACTGCATATCGGCATTCTGGCGGATTGCTTTTTTGATCCTGCAGCCGCCCTTTGTCTCAAGTCCGCCGCGGGCCAAACCAAGCCACAGACTGCGCTTTGTCAGCCAACCAAATGTCCGAACGCCTGTATCCGCGCCCGCCACCTGCCAGCCTGGCAAGAGGCTGAGGATGAGGTCAGCACTTTGCTCAAAGAGAAGCGTTTGTCAGCGGCTCAGCGCGCCTCTCTCAAGGCGGAACGCACGCGCATTCGCGGTGTGATTGGGCGGACTTCACGGGGATCCTGAGCCGGAACGCGGTTTTGCCTTGGCCAAGTCGCTGCATTCTGTATTGCATTGAGACCAACCGGGGAGGGACCAGGGTGGACGCGCAAATTTCAATAATGGTTCGGGCCGTTGAAGCCGCAAAGATGCCGGCCGAGCAATCAGAGCTGTTGCGACGGTGTGGCAAGGACTTGCTTGCAAGACCTGATTTGTGCGCCGAGCTGATACAGGAGGCCAAAACCGGGCCGCTGTCGGATGGCCAGATGTCGGTGCTGACCGCCGCATTGGACGAGGCACGGATGGCCGATGAGAACGCGCAGCGCAAAGGGCGTGCCTTCCTTGACGATATGCGCGATGCGGTGGCCTTGCTCGATACCGAACTGACCTCTCAAGCTGCCTTGTCGCTTTCCAGTGCCTGGACGCGCGCGGGTCTCACCCCGCCGCCATCCCTTGCCCACTCGGTTATCCCCGAAGACCCAGATGCCTTCGCCGATACGAACGGTATTCCGGACATCCCCGACGATATGTTTGACGGGATCTTCAAAGGCTTGGGCGAGATCGGGGAACAATCTGTTTCGGCCATGCTGGCGCTGCTCGACGAGATGCTGCCCACCTTGCCGTCTGAGGCACGGTTCGCTTTCATCCGCAAGCTGGCCACGCGGGCAGAGCCACTGTGTGGGGAAGCCGTCGCTGCGCTCCTCCTTGCGACTGACCCCTCTGTCCGTGCAGGTGCGCTCGCGGGCCTTGCCCTGCGGCAACAGGCGGGTGATGTCTCGCAAGCCTTGTTCGCAAGGATCACCTTGATCCGAAGCTGGCAGCAGGACGAAGGCACTTTGCGCGGGCTCGACGAGATCATCCGGTCTGCCCTCAAGAGTGGGACGCAGGCACCCCAGACGCGCTCAATACCCAAAATCCATCGTGCTGTCTCTTCCATGATCGACGGCAGCGGCGCTCAGAGCATCTCCATGGCCATCCAATCCGGTAGCCGCCGGGCCCTGGCGGTCGTGCTGCTCAAGCAGGGCTTTGGCGTCAAGGACGCCTTTGTAATCCCATGCTCCAGCGCCACTGAGCAAAAACAGATGATCGGACAGATCATGGATGAAGCGGGCGCGTTGGATACAACAGCGGATTATGTGTTCGTCGCTTTGTCCTGGGCGCTTGCAGACGGGCAAGCCATGGGCATCATGCCCGCCGCAGGCTTGCTTGATGTCGTCGAGACCGCAGGTTTTGGCGATCTGCGCCCGCAAGTGGCAGATATCGCAGGTATCGCTTCCGCAGCCGACCCCGACGGAGACGTCTCCGCCCTTTCGGGGCGCGCCCGCGGCAGTCTGATCATGGCCAGCGAAGATTGGCCCGACCGCTTCCTGATCTCGGACAGTTGGTTCGAGGATAGCGATGCATCGTCGGATGCCATCGAAAGTGCTGCGACGCAGAATTCGGTGAACCGCAAGCTGTGGCAGCATCTGGAGACACGCCGGGATTTCTGGGCCATGGTCTTTGCCCGCAACGCCGCCCTGCTGGCGGCCGCAATGGACCCCACAGCCTCCCAGTTTGTCGCCGTAGCCCAGGCCATGACCGAGGGACGCGATCTGATGAAGACGCCAATCATGCACTTCATTCATGGCATGAGCTTTGAAGCATGGGTCCATCAGGACGGGCTGCCGATGCCGTCCGGTGGCCTTGAGGTCACCGAGGAGCGCTTGCCACCGGGAACCTATGCCGAGGTCGCGCCGTTCGGCGCAAAAGAACAGAAGGCGCTGGACAAACTCCTGCGCCCCGCGAAGATCACGCTGCCCTGGATGGAGGGCTTTCTGACCGGCCTCTGCACCGCGCCCAAGTTCATCAAACCCTCCGAGTGGATCGTCACGATCTTCAATGTCGTTGCCGAAGACCTTGCCTCAGAAGACGACATGCAAAAGCTACTCGACCTGATCGTGCTGGCCTACAATCACCGCCTGTCCCTGCTGCGCGATGGCGCGCCATCAGAGGCCCTGTTTCCGGCAGACCCGATCCTGTTTTCAATCTGGGCCGATGGGTATCTGACAGCCTGGGAAGCCCACAAACCTCACTGGCCCGCGAAATCTATGGGAAAAGACGGCAAAGCCATGCGTGCGCTCCTCGAAGAGGCGGCGGATTTCAAAACCCAAACCGACCAAGCACCAGCCTTGCGAGAGTGGCTAATCACCCGCGCCGAAACACAGAAATGATGCCGCTTGTATGTTGACTGTCAGGATAAGTCGCCGAATTGACCTCGGTGTTCCTGGGTCAGACGCTCGGCTTCACGGCGCATACGCTCGAGATGAATGCCGCCTACCTCCACAATTGGTTGCGGTAATGACGAGCTCGTCATTAGCGCAATTATCGTGAGTTTGGCATAATGCGGAGGTGGATTTTATTGTCTTCTACATTTCAATGATTTGGGCTTTGGGCCTGCCATACTTGCTGCGCATTATTTGAGACTGGAGGTTCTCCGGGTTGACCGACCAACCCAAGGAGAACCAGATGTCACCAACAGAACCTAAGGCCCTTTTGACGCTTCGTGAGGCGTTGCAGGAGCAGCACTACAGTCCGACTGTCGTGAACAATTACTGTCTTTATGTGGCCCAGTTTTTGTCCTGGCTGCAAGCGCGAGAGATCGATCTGTGCGCCGTGACGCCGGACCTTGTCGCGCGCTATTTAGATCACGCGGTGCGACAGTTTAAGAAGGATCATGGGCGATCGCCTGCACCCAGGTGGGCTTCGATTCCGCGTTCAGGCATTCACGCCTTGTTGCGGTCTGCGCTGGCAGACTGGCCGCCGGCACCGCCTGCCGCGAGCTCGGCGGAACGACAATGCCGGGCTGTCTGCACCGCATACGAACTCTGGCTTGCCGAAGAACGCGGCTTGGCGAAACCGTCGATCAAAGCACTGATGTGGGAGGCGCGCCACTTCTGCAATTGGCTCATCGAGCGAAATGGAACAGCTGATTTTGCCGATCTGAGCGTGCGCGATATCGATGTTTACATGGATAGCCGGGCACCGGGCCTGACCCGCAAATCGCTCAAGGATGTGGCCGAGCGGTTGCGGGGCTTCCTGCGGCATCTGCACCGTGGCAAGCTGCATGCGGATGATCTCTCTGGTCATGTGATTGCCCCGCTGCTTTATGCCTATGAGGGCATTCCGTCGATCCTGACAGCCGAGCAAATCGCACTTGTTCTAGAGGTGGCGGGGCAGGACGTCTCGCCTTTGGGTTTGCGCGATCACGCCATTCTTCAACTCCTTGCCAAGTATGGCCTTCGCTCAGGTGAGGTCGGCCGGTTGCAAATCGACGATATCGACTGGCGTGCCGATACCCTGCGGGTGCGACGGTCCAAGACCAATGCCACGGCCGTGCTGCCCTTGATGGAACCCGTGGGGGACGCGATCCTGCGTTACTTGCGCGAAGGCCGGCCACAGGCAGATGAGCGCACTGTCTTTTTAAGGAGCCGGGCACCCTATCAGGCAATGACGGCGGGCGGCCTCTATGGTGTGGTCAAGCGGCGTCTTGCCGCCGCGGGAATTGAACCGGTTGGCAAGCGCGGGCCGCACATCTTCCGCCATGCCCGCGCAGTCAGCATGCTCAGGGCATCAACCCCACGCAAGATCATCGGCGATGTGCTTGGTCACAGGTCATCTGAAGCAACCGTTCCCTATCTAAAGCTTGCCACTGAGGACCTTCGTGCGATTGCTATCGATCTTCCAGGTCGGGAGGTGAGGCAATGAAGAGTTGGCCCCAGGATGGTGAAGAGATCATCAAGCATTACATCGCCCAGCTTCCGTTGAACTACGTGATAACGCCGATCTACTACCGACAAGCGCTGGAAAGCTTTCGGCGGGCGGCGCTGCGGTGCTGTGCAAGCGATCGACGGACACTTGAATACTGGTTGCGTCAACGCGGTAAGGTCTGGGCCCGTTCGACGGTGCAGCACCGCGCCCGGATTGTCGCCCGCTTCCTCGATGCTCTGGTGAATAACGGAAAAATTGAGCGCAATCCGATCTCCGATCTTCGGCGTGACTACAATGCCCGCAGTGACACGGGCATCATACTGGCTTTGATGACCCCTGATTCCGATCAGGCGCTCGAGGCGTTGCGACAGCCGCGACCGTTTGGGAGCCCCTTGGGAGAGCTGATGCGCGCCCATATCGAACGGATGCAGCGCAGGGGCTACCGATATGAGGCTGCGGAGGTCATATGCTGCCGATTCGACCGCTTTCTGCAGCAAAGGCCCGATCTTCATGGTCAGCCGCTGGAAACCCTGTTTGAGCACTACGGCAAGGCGAAGACCAACGCCAACCATCCTGCAGAATGCGAGAAACTTGCCCGCATCCTGAACAAGGCCCTGTGTCATGACGATCCGTCACGGCCCAGAAGAGCCCCCGACAACCGGCCCGCGAAACAGGTCGCGCACAACTGGCGACGTCCGTATATCTACAGCCCCGAGGATATCCAGAAACTGCTTGCCATCGCCCGAGCCTATCCGTCACCGCGAGCGCCTTCGCGTCCGATCAACCTCTATACGATGCTGGTTCTGGCCTATTGCGCTGGATTGCGGATCGGCGAAATTGCCAGGCTGACGCTCGGCGACGTTGACATGCAGGCTGGCACCATCGCGATCCGGGAGACGAAGTTCTTCAAGTCCCGTATCCTGCCACTATCAGAGAGCGCAATGGATGCCTTGCGCGCGCTTCTCAAGGCGCGGCAGGAGGCCAATGTCTCTTGCAGCCTTGACGCTGGCTTGTTCTGGCACGATCAGAATAACCGGCACTACTGCCGGGCGTCGATCAGCGCCAACCTTGTTACCGTTCTACGGATGGCCGGCCTCAAACCGGCCAAGGGCAAGATCGGGCCGCGCATCCATGATCTGCGCCATACCTTCGTCGTTCACCGGATACTCGAATGGTACCGGCAAGGCGTGAACCCGCAGGAAAAGCTGCCGTACCTTGCAACATATCTCGGCCATCGCGACATCAACTCCACATTGGTCTACATCACTGTGACCCAGGAGTTGCTGCATGAGGCGAACGAGCGGTTCCGGGTGTTCGCTTCACCTAGCAGCGCCGAACCGGCGGAGGTGGTATCATGAAGCTTGATCCGCTCCCCCAATTGCTGCGCATGTTCTTCACCGACTGGATGGTCCAGCAGCGCAACGCGTCCCAACACACCGTCAAGTCGTATCGGGATACCTGGCGGCTCTTTCTGCGCTTTGTCGCGGCTCGGCGTGACAGGCCGGTTGTTCGTCTCACGCTGAGCGAGTTGACCGCCACAGAGGTCATCGCCTTCCTGCAACATCTTGAGAGTGTACGCGGCGACACGATCGGTACCCGCAATTGCCGCCTTGCTGCCCTGCGCAGCTTCTTCGGCTTTGTGGCAATGCGCGAACCTGAACTGATGGCCCAATGCGCGGAGGTCATGAATGTGCCCACGAAAAAGGCACCGATCCGCGCGCCGGATTACCTCGAACCCGAAGAGGTGCGAGCGATCCTGGCGCAACCCGACCGGTCAACGCTGATCGGCCAACGGGACCATGCTTTGCTGTCGTTCCTCTACAACACCGGTGCACGTATCCAGGAAGCGCTTGATCTCTGCCCTCAGGCCATCCGGTTTGATGCACCTGCTTGCGTGCGATTGTACGGCAAAGGTCGCAAGGAGCGGATCAGTCCGCTCTGGCCAGAGACGGTCGCATTGCTGCGATCCCTGCTGGAGCGCGTGCCGAGACCGCCCGATGCACCGCTCTTTGTAAACCGCTACGGCAACCCGCTCAGCGCTTCAGGCGTGCGCTTCAAGTTGGCAGAGCATGTGAAGGCCGCAGCGGTGGATGTACCGACGCTCGCGCAGAAACACGTGACACCACATAGCTTCCGGCATGCAACCGCGGTGCACCTCGTCGCCGCTGGCGTCGACGTCACGGTCATCCGAAGCTGGCTTGGTCACGTCAGCTTGACCACCACCAACCACTACGCCCAGGCCAGCCTGGAAACCAAACGCAAGGCGCTGGAACGGGTTGAGAAACCGAATACTGATAGCCCGCCCTCGTGGCGCCGCGACCAGAGCGTGCTCGATTGGCTCGATACTCTCTGACACTCATCAAAAATAATGCGGAGGAAAAAAGCCCAAAAAGCCTAATAATCGAAGCTCAAAAGGCCTTCCTCCGCATTATGCCGAACTCACGATAATTGCGCGTTCTTCGGTCGGACAAGGGTGCGATCTTCAAGCACGCCGCAGATGCGCAGCGCGCCTGCGACTATCTGATCGCCAGATCGGAGACGGGCAGGGCAGGGCGCAGCGCCGAGGCCGCCTGACCACACGGAGAACGGAGACGCCCATGTCACGCAAGGAACCCAAGACGCTGCGGGTGGCCTGCTTCAAAGACGGCCGCCGCAAGATCATCACCTTCAAGCGCGGTGCCTATTGGTGGAGCCCGTCCGAGGGCGCTTATCCGCTCTCGGCGGCTCTTGAGAGCATCAAAGAGCAAGGCGGCTGGATCGAAACCATCCCCAACCCGAATTACAGACCCAAAGGGCTGTTCGGGTAGCGCGCCTTCGGCCTCGATTCATCCGCCAAGCGGAAAAGAAAAAGCAGGCTTTGGGAAGGGTGTTTCAAACCTCTCAAAGGAGATCCCCATGTCCATGAATGTTCAACCCCAGCCAGACCGTCCGGATCCGACCGTGATCGCGGTGCAGAACGACGCGTTTCGCAAACTTGCATGCCTTGGGGTGCCGCCCGCGCAACCCATCCAGGGCCGCATGCATGTCACCCGCTCGCTTATGGAGGCCGGCGATGGCTTCATGGCCGAGGCGGTCAAGGCAACCGGTGAGTTTGCCACGTTCGAGCCTGAGAATGATCCCGAGGGCTGGCACGATTTCGGGGCGGTCGAGATCCGTGGCGAGACCGTGTTCTGGAAAATCGATCTCTATGAGGCGGAGTCCGATTTCCGCTACGGTGCCGAAACCCCGGACAACCCCGAGACCACCATGCGCGTTTTGACCATCATGATGGCGCGCGACTGGTAGGGGAGGCGACACCCCCTTCTGACACCCCAAGAAATGAAGGCCCGCTGCCCCCAAAAAGGCAAAGCGGGCCTTCTGTCGTTGTGATCCCCGAAGCCGGGGATTGGTCACGCGCATGAAGGCGCAGGCCACACCTCATCCACCGAAAAGGACATCCAATGACCACAAGTTTTACCCCCCTCACCGTCGCTATTGGCGATCTGACAGCTCACCCCGCAAATGTGCGGAGTAAATCCCCGGAAACCTATGATTCCGAGAACATCGCGCATCTGAAAGCCAGCATCGCCGTTCTGGGCCTGCTGCAGCCGCTCCTCGTCCAAGAGATGGACGGCAAATATGCCGTCCTCGCCGGTGGCCGTCGGCATGCCGCGCTGAAGGAGCTGGTCGCCGACAAGGCCGCAAAGGGGTTCACCCCGAAGACCAAGGTGGACTGCCGCCTCGTGCCAGAGGACTGCGATGTGACGACGGCCCTGTCGCTCGCCGAGAACATTACCCAAGCGCCGATGAACGCAATCGACGAGTTCGAGGCTTTCGCCCGGATGATGGAAGTCGACGGCCAGACGCCCGAGACGATCGCCAAGACCTTCGGCACCACGGTGGCGGCCGTGAAAGGCCGGTTGCGCTACGGCCTCATTCATCCGGATATCCGCGCTGCGGCCCGTGCGAAGACGATCACGCTCGACACGATGAAAGCCTTTGCGGAGCATCCGAGCCATGACGTGCAGCGCGAGGTCTTCGAGGCGCTGACCAAGGAAGATAGCTACCTGCAGGCCTATACGGTCCGCCAGGCGCTCAAGTCCCGCGGCGTGCAGGTCAGCGACGATATTGGGGCCTTTGTGCGCGCAGACTACGAGGCACGCGGCGGCGCTGTCGCGGCTGACCTTCTGGAAGAGCATTCGGTGCTGGAAGACGCCGCGCTCGTCGAGACCATCCTGCTCGAGAAGCTCGGTGCCGCCGCCGAAGAGGCTCGCATAAAGCTGGGTTTTGCTTGGGCCGATGCGATGGTGCGCTATGATTACGCGACCATGGCCGACTACGGTCGCGTCTATCCCGGCCCGATCGAGCCTGATGAGGCAGCGCAAAAGCGCGTGGATGAGATCACCGCCGAGCTTGAGAAACTGCAGCTCGAAATGGAGGATGAGGGGCTCGAGGACGGTGCCTACAACGCCCTTTACGACCGTGTGGACGCTCTGGAAGAGGAAGCCCGCGACCTGCAGGAGGCCTACAGCGCCGAGGATCTCGCCCGTGCAGGCGTGATCGCGTCGTGGTCGGCCGGTAAGGTCACGCTCCATCTGGGCCTCGTCCGCCCGGAAGACACCGTGAACGAGGAGGGCGCGCGCGGCTCCTCGGCTAACCCGACTGGGGAGGAGGCCCCGGACGCCGGCGAAATCACCTACCCAGCCTCACTGGCTGAGGACCTCAAGACCGAGCGAGCCATGGCGCTTGGGGCCGCGATGGCGCTGCATCCGGAAGCCACGCTCGATCTGACGCTCTTCAAGCTGGTCAGTGATGTTCTGGCCAGCGGCATGAGTGTCACGCAGGCGATCAAGGTCGAGGCCCGCAAGGAATACCGCAGCCATGCCAAGATGGACGAGATCGACGAGACCTCGCTCGAGCAGGTGGCGGCGGCGCATGATGCGCTTGATCTGTCCTGGCTCGATGACACCCGCACGCCCGCCGATCAGTTCGCGGCGTTTCGCGCGCTGGAGGCAGGGGAGAAGGCCAAGCTCGTCGCCTATGCCACGGCCAGCACCACGCAGTCCTGCTTCGCGCGGGACCGACAGCGCGACAGCCTGATGCATGATTTCGAGATTGAGATCATGCCCGACATTCGCGCGCATTGGACGCCGAACGCGGCGCTCTTCAACCGCTTCAAGAAGGCCTGGCTTCTGAAGATCCTCGGCGAGGATCTGGGTCTGGCCCAGGAGGCGGTGACGCTCGCCTCGTCGAGCAAGAAGGAGATCGTCGCCTTCTGCGACAAGCTCTTCGCCGATCCCTTCGCGACGCTCACGGACGCGCAGCGCGCTGCCGTGGCCGCCTGGTGTCCGCCCATGATGCAGACCGCCGGTGTCGCCTTTGATGAGGCGGAGCCCGCTGCGGAAACCCCGGAGCCTGACGGCGACATCGCGCAAGCGGCCTGAGTCCTCACGCGACCCGCGCGTGGACCATGCCGCCCGCGCGGGTCGACCCTTCCAAACCGAACAGAAAGACATCCCCATGGCTATTCTCAAGTTCTCTGCCTCCGCTGTTGCGGCGCAAATCGCACATGCGCGTGCCTGCACGACCTTCCTGCCCAACTGGAACGGGCCCGTGGACAGGCCGGCCCTGATCCTCATCGTCGGCAATGGTGTGCATCTGCGCTCAAACGGCATCGATGGCACGACCACCCGTATCGTTACCACCGAGCAGGCCGATCCCTCCTTCGCCTTCGCCGACGGCATGAACCCGTTTCGGGACACCGACTGGATGGCGCAGCGCCGCATGGCGTTTCGTGATCTGACCGGCCAGTTCTACACCGACATCCTGGATGACGTGCAGGTGCTCATCGACCGGGGGCGGGGGGCGATCCGGCTCGCCACCGATGGCCACAGCATTCGCGTCTTCGTACGCCGGGCCTCGGATTATCTCATCGGCGGGACCTACGAGGTGCCCTCGGGCCTCGGCGGCACCTTCCGGGTCATCCTGAAGGATGCCTGCGACACCTTCGCGATCGTGCAGAACTGCGGCAATTGCGAGGATTTCGACGCCATGCAGCCCTACCGCGTGCCGCTCGATGCGCTGATGGAAATCGATGACCGGAGGGCGGCGTGATGGGTTGGCTCTGCTACACCGACGGCCGCGTCCAGACCTACGCGGATGAGAAAGCGGAGATTGCTCGGCTGTGCACCTTCGAGGGCGAAAGGCGCAAGACGGAACTGGTCAAAGCCTGCAAGGTGGGTTCGACTTGGTACGCGGCGGCAAAGGTCACAAATATCGACGGCACCCCTGTCGAAGACACGACCTATGTCACCGATGCGGATGGCTCCATCACTTTCGCCGCCGTATTCCTTACCCGATATGATGACGGCTGCTGGGGCTACAAGGACATGGAGGAAAGCGCGGGACCGGTCGAATCCCGCGCGCCACTGAGCCTATTGGCCCTGCTGTCCGAGCTGAAAGACCCAGACAGCTATGCTCATGCCTGGCGCCAGCGCTGCCGGGATTGGGCTGCGATCCCGGACTACGAGGAGGGCGACAGGATCAAGCTCGCCGCGCCTGTGACCCTGACCGATGGCAGTACATGCCAGATAGTCACCGCGACGCACTACAGGCGGGGTCGGCAGAAACGCCGCTGCTACCGCATCGAGGAAACCGGTGGGCTCGTACGCCTGTCGAAGGCCTCGCTTGCGGGCTCGGAGCTGCTCAGCTCCGCGAAAGGTGCGGCTAGCCCGGTGCTGGCGGAGTTCCTGGCGGGGCGAAACTAGGTCCTGCGCCGGACGGTTCATCGACCTGCCCGGCGACAGCAGATGCTGCGGCTTGTCTTGACAAGGCAATGCAAATGCATTACCTATCGCGGGCAGCAAAGACCCTTTTCTTCAGGAGACTGCC
>Ga0316209_1003104_pt1 | contig 11816 bp, 12 predicted proteins | sample 6monopyrite_MG_FD_204945 | JGI IMG/M metagenome (GOLD analysis project Ga0316209, IMG submission 204945) | Microbial mat bacterial communities from mineral coupon in-situ incubated in ocean water Damariscotta River, Maine, United States -... | ecosystem: Environmental > Aquatic > Marine >...
TACTTACAGATGCACCATCAATACGCGATGTTATTTTATTCCCGCATATGCGAGCAGAAGTTTAGTATTAGATACTGTGTCTGAATTTGAACTAATCAATCAATATTTCAAATCCACCACAGTTCAACGCGACGATGTTTTACTGGGTATAGGTGATGACTGTGCAATATTGTCACCGCCACCCGGTAAACAGCTTGCAGTAAGTACCGACACGCTAATTTCCGGTGTGCATTTTCCTATAAATACATCAGCTGAAGATATTGGCTATAAATCACTCGCGGTCAATCTAAGTGATTTGGCGGCTATGGGCGCTAAACCTGCCTGGGTGAGCCTGGCTATTTCTTTGCCCGATGCTAATGAAGCATGGGTTAGTGAATTCATGCAGGGCTTTAACCAATTAGCTATAGAACATAATGTTGCGCTCATCGGTGGAGACACAACTTGTGGTCCACTAAGTATTACAGTAAATGTGACAGGGTTTGTTGAGAGAGAAAATGCACTAAAGCGCAGCAATGCTAAAGATGGTGATATGATCTTTGTTACTGGCAATCTTGGTGATGCTCGTTTAGGACTTGAAATACTTTTAGGCAATATATCTGTTCCCGATGATCACTCAAAGTCTTACTTTTTAAATTGTTTAAATAGACCTGTACCCAAAGTATTAATAGGGCAGTTGCTCAACAATTATCCTGTTGCAGCTATTGATTTATCAGATGGGCTGTTGGCAGACTTAAATCACATATGTAAGGCAAGTTCTGCCGGAGCTGTTGTTCAACTGAACAAGATACCACTATCAGAACAGTTTTATAATTCGATTGATAATGAGCCAAACTGGTCATTGATATGTAATGCAGGTGATGATTATGAACTCTGCTTTACGTGTCCACCAAGTCATATCGATGACTTAATGGCTGATTTAGATAAACATGGTGTAAAAGTATTTCCTATCGGTGAAATTAATAATACATGTGAAGTGACATGCTACTTAAATGGTAAGCATTATTCACAAATAGGTTCTGGTTATAATCATTTTTTTACTAAGAATAAGACTGATGAAAAATAATATAAAAATACCTGTATCATATTTAAAAAATCCTATCCATTTTTTAGCGCTTGGATTTGGGTCTGGCTTAATGCCAAAAGCACCGGGTACCTTTGGTACGATTGCGGCTATACCTGTTTTTCTGTTGCTCAGTCAATTTGAATTATGGCTGTTTGTTTCCATAACTGTCATTATTTCAATTATTGGTATTTACATATGTAGTTACACAAGCAATGCTTTAGGCGTGCATGATCATTCAGGGATTGTAATAGATGAAATCGCGGGTTATTTAATCACCATGATTGCTGTGCCAGCTGAATGGATATGGATATTGGCTGGATTTGTTTTGTTTAGAGTGTTTGATATATTAAAACCCTGGCCAATATCATGGATTGATAAAAATATTCATGGTGGTTTTGGCATCATGTTTGACGATGTTGTAGCTGGTTTACTTGCGCTATTGTGTTTACATTTATTAATGTTTTATTTTGCTTAATCTATAAGACGAAAATATGCGAATAATTAACTTACCACTTTTTCTTATTGTTTTTTCACTGGCTTTTTTTTCTCCATCAAGTCTGGCGAATAAAAAAATACAAGTGCAGGCCTTAATGCCAGGTATGGTAGTTTTGTTAATCAACGATGAGCGTGTGACACTTAAAAATGATAGTTCTACGGTTCAAGGCGTTAAACTTTTGTCGGCGAATACTCAATCTGCAATTCTAGAAATAGATGGTGAAAAAAAGACGGTTTTTATGGGTGGTGCTGTTAGTACTCAATTTAGTCAAAGAGACATAATAAGTGAACAAGTCATGGCTGATAAATATGGTATGTTCCGAGTGCATGGAAGTATAAATGGGCAGAGTATTAAATTTTTAATTGATACGGGAGCCAGTAGTGTTGCAATGAGTGCTAAAGAAGCACGTCGGCTGGGAATACAGTATCGCTTAAAGGGAAAACCTATTAAAACTAATACGGCTTCTGGTATTGCGAACGGTTGGGCGCTTAATCTAGATAGTGTTCGAGTGGGCCAGTTAGTAGAAAAAAACATCCGTGGTACTGTGATAGACGGCGATTATCCCTATCAGGTTCTATTGGGAATGACTTTTTTAAATCGTATGAAAGTTGATAAAGAAGGCAGTAAAATGGTTATTAGTAAAAAACAGTAATCTTAGTTTTCAGTTGCATTCTCTATTTTCAAATCACATCTCGTTTTTATACCCTGATATAAACCTCTGTAAATAATATTTGCTGTTGATAAAGTTGGTGTCGCGATAACCATGCCAACAAATCCAAATAGATTCCCAAAAACGATTATGCCCATAATAACAATTAGCGGATGAAGGTTTACTGCATTTGCAACCACAGATGGAATTACAATCATGCTATCAATTATTTGCGCAATTAAAATAACTGATATAGCTGCGCCTATAAGCCATAACTCAATTGGAACTTCACTTACAGCAAGTAGTATGGGTAAAACGGTTGCCAAAAGCGGTCCTACATAAGGTATCAGGTTGAGTACGCCAGCGGTCGCACCGAGTAAAATGGGTGAGTCAAGACCAATAATATAAAATCCTATACTGGTCATTACACACATGATGCCTGACTGGGTCAAAATTCCCCGAATATATTCCTGTAGTTGATGAGCTACGCGATGATAAATTAGCCAGCCCATTTCAAAGTTTGAGTTAGGTAATTTATCTAACATGTAGTTTCTAAAACTACGATAATCCCGCACTAAGAAAAATGTAATAATGGGAACAAGTATTAAAAATATCGTTAAACTAATTAATATATTAGAACCCTGAATTAATGCGCTCGATCCCCAGTCATTTGCTTGTGTAAAAAAATGCTGTGTAATGCTACTAGTAGTTATGTCTATACCCAGAGAGTTTATTAGGTGCTGGCTAACTTCATTTCCCATGTCCATCAGGCTTTGCCAAACGCTTGGCAATTGCGATTGTAGTGTAGAGAGTTGTTTTGCAAGATGAGGGAGTAGTACAGAAAATACAATGGCTGCAGCAGAGACAAGGACCAGGAGCACGCTTAATGATGATGCGCTACGTGAGAGACCTTGACGTTCTAATACTTCAGAAAGTGGCTCTAATAAAGCATATAAGGCGAAGGATAAAATAATTGGCACTAATATCGGTGATAATAAAATGGCCAGCAGCAGTATAGATGTACAAATCAAACTGAATATGGCGATGGTACGCCCGAGTGGATGATTGAAAAATAATTGAATCATTAGCTATTCTGTAGAGACAGCAAAATATTGGTGTGTCTTAATCTTGCCGCGAGGACTATCGCTATATTAAGCATAAATTGTGCGCCACTTCTGGGCGATCTTTTGACCCATTCTTCCAGATCAGAGCGCAGAAAAAATATGAGTTCAGACTCATCTGTCGCAATTGCGTCTGCGGTGCGTGGCTCATCTAATATTAATGCAACTTCACCAAAAAAATCTGCAGGGTTTAATTCGGCCAATAATTTATCAGCCGCTTTTATTTCCACACCACCACTACGAATGAGAACAACGCTGGCGCCGATTTCACCACTGCTAAAAATTTTTTCACCTTTTTTATACTGGCGAGGGTGCATGGTTTTTACCAGTTCGCGGCATTCTTTAGTTGGGATTTTTTCAAACAGAGGGGTGGACATCCACATTTCTGTTACTTCGGAAATGCGATCATCTTTAGGTCTAAATAAGTTTTGCCAGAGCGGGTGCTTAGAATTCATCACTAATTTTGTTTGTTGATATTCTATGCAAGTGTAGCAGCTATAATCAGGCTTGTTAGATAACGCACATATCCTGATTTTTTAACATACGGCATAGCTGAATTAAGGGTAAGCCAATTAGAGTATTTGGATCGTCTCCTTGCATGCTTTCAAATAGACTTATACCGAGTGCTTCAGATTTAAAGCTACCAGCACAATTAAAGGGTTTATCACGATTTAAATAGTGCTCAATTTCACTGTTACTTAATGAACGAAACTTGACGGTATAAGGCTCGCATATGGTCTCAACGTGTTGTGTTTGTGTATTAAGTAGACTCAGGCCAGTGTAAAAGGTGATAGTTTGGCCAGATGCAGCTTTTAATTGCTCAAAGGCGTTCTCAAAGTTACCAGGTTTGTGTAGTACCTGACCATTTAAGCTGGCGCTTTGATCTGAACCAATGATTAGTGAGTCTGGATGAGACTTTGCTAGTGCTTGAGCTTTAGATTCTGCAAGCCGTTTAACCATGTCTTCTATTGATTCACCTGTTTTTGGTGTTTCATCAACATCAGGTGAGTCGCATTTAAAATCTAGCTGGAGCTTTTCCAGTAATGCTTTTCTAAAGGGGGAGCTTGAGGCTAAAACGAGTTTCATTGGGTTATTTTTAATTGTAAGAAAAAACAGCATAATAACTGCTTCAATCTTACTGACAAGTGGAAATGCCGACTTATTGATTTTTGAGGGGAAATCCTTGAATATAAAGGAATTTCTTTTGACACAAAGACTGTTTAGCTATAGAATCCCGCGTCTATTATGAAGCCGATACTACCAGTACATCTGAATTTCGCACAAAAAGCTAAAATTGGCTTCGAAATTCAAGGAATATGGCCAATTAAGAAGCTAAATCGACTTTGTGAGTCATTACTGACAAATGAAGGTGATATAGAAGCAGAGTTACGTTTTGATCGAGCAGGGCCTATTCCGTTTATAGTAGGGCATATAACTGCTGAACTTGATCTCAAATGTCAGCGCTGCATGCAAAGCGTTAAGTACCCAATAGATACCCATTTTAAAATTGGTATGGTACAAAATGAAGCCCAGTTAGAAAAACTATCGGATGAGTATGAGCCTTATCTGTTAGAAGACGAGAATAATCACCTACCAGATATGCTGGAAGATGAATTATTACTCGCAATGCCATTAGTGGCATTGCATGATTTTGATTGCTCTGACTACTTGAATGAACAGCAGACAGAGCAGGATGGAAAAGTAGAAAAAACTGAAGCTGAAAAAAAGGATAACCCTTTTGCAGTATTAAAGGATCTACTTTAATTTAGTTACATAAGTTTTTGATTATTATATTTAATCCTGGAGATTGACATGGCTGTACAACAGAACCGTAAGACACGTTCAAGACGCGGCATGCGCCGTTCACACGATGCGCTTACTGGTGCAACACTATCTGTAGAGCAAACAACGGGTGAATTGCATTTGCGTCATCACGTTAGCCCAGAAGGCTACTTCAAAGGTCGTAAAATCGTTGCTACGAAGAGCGAAGACTAATTATTAGTGAACTCAGAGCTGAATGATATTTAGCTCTGAGTCCTAATATTGTTCATTAGTATTTCTAAGTAATGAACAGCAAATTACCAAGTTGTGAAGCTCCAACTTCACTTCAACATTCCTAGTTAAGGCTTACCGCCTAATTACTTGCATTTTGATTAAATCCTTCAAACATTTACACTAGAGACTATATGCCTGATTCCCCAATTATTGCGATTGATGCCATGGGTGGTGATTTTGGCCCAGAAGTTACAGTTGCTGCTGCTGCTCACATTCTCAAGCAACGTAAAGATGTAAACCTGATATTGGTTGGTTTAGAAGACAAATTACGCATTCATTTAGAAAAAAATAAGCTAGAACTATCAAGTCGCTTATCTATACAGCATGCTTCAGAAATAGTCGCTATGGATGAGCCGCCGGCACAAGCTCTGCGTAAGAAAAAAGATTCATCTATGCGTGTTGCTATCAATTTGGTTGCTGAAGGTAAAGCCAGTGCTGTAGTTAGTGCAGGTAATACTGGAGCACTTATGGCTACAGCCAAATTTGTGCTAAAAACATTACCCGGTATTGATCGTCCAGCAATTATGAGCGCCTTACCAAATACTGTCGGGCACACGTTTATGCTTGATTTAGGTGCAAATGTAGATTCTAGTGCAGATCATCTTTTTCAGTTTGCTGTAATGGGTTCGGTTACTGTTTCAGCAGTAGACAACATTAAAAATCCACGAGTTGGTTTGCTAAATGTAGGCTCAGAAGCGATGAAAGGAAATGCTCAAGTAAAAGCAGCAGAGCCTTTGTTACAGGATAGCGGTCTTAACTACATTGGTTTTGTTGAAGGTGATGATATTTTTAATGGTTCAGTTGATGTTGTTGTTTGCGATGGATTTGTAGGTAATATTTCATTAAAAAGCACTGAAGGTGTCGCAAAAATGATTACTCACTTCATGCGTGAGTCATTTAGCAAAAATATCTTTACCAAACTCATTGGTTTGCTTGCCATGCCAGTGCTGAAATCATTTAAAAAACGCGTAGATCATCGCAGATACAATGGTGCTAGTTTGTTAGGCTTAAAAGATATTGTCATTAAGAGTCATGGGGGAGCAGATGCTTTTTCATTTACTAATGCGATTAACGTGGCTATTTTAGAAGTTGAAAAATCAGTGCCACAACAAATAGATAGTCACCTAGATGCACTACTTGATAAGCAAGTAGCGAATAGCTAGCTAAACTCCCTATAGCCATTTTATACAGATAGAGTAAATACATTGAAATACGCGCGCATTACAGGCACAGGCAGTTACTTACCAGAACGTATTATGACTAATGCGGATATGGAAAAAGTTGTTGATACTACAGATCAGTGGATACAAGATCGCACAGGTATTAAGCAGCGCCATATTGCTGCTGATGATCAAACTACCTCTGATTTAGCTGAACAAGCAGCATTAAAAGCGATTGAAGCGTCAGGTATTAATAAAGAAGATATAGATTTAATTATTGTTGCGACTACAACACCTGATTTAGTTTTTCCAAGTACAGCGTGTTTACTACAAAATAAACTGGGTATACATGGCTGCGCTGCTTTTGATGTTCAAGCAGTATGTACTGGTTTTATTTATGCATTGGGTATTGCTGATAACTTCATTAAAGCTGGCACTTCTAAGTGCGCGTTAGTTATAGGTGCAGAAACATTATCTAGAATTCTCGACTGGAACGATAGAGGTACTTGTGTACTGTTTGGCGATGGGGCAGGTGCAGTAATTGTTCAGGCAAGTGACAAGCCCGGCATTCTATCTTCGCATTTGCATGCTGATGGTAGTTATGCAGATTTATTAACTGTTCCAACGGGTATTTCAAAAGATCAACAGCGTTTTAGAGATGAGGGTGCACACATTACTATGAAAGGTAATGAAGTGTTTAAAATGGCCGTTAATACATTGGGTCGAATTGTAGATGAAACGCTTGCTGCTAATAATATGCAAAAGTCAGATATTGACTGGCTAGTTCCGCATCAGGCAAATATTCGTATTATTAATGCTACTGGCAAAAAACTGGGATTAAATCCTGACCATGTTGTTGTTACAGTTGATAAACATGGTAATACTTCAGCTGCCTCAGTACCGCTAGCACTAGATACTGCCGTCAGAGAAGGGCGTATTAAGGAAGGTGAAACAGTCATGTTAGAAGCGTTTGGTGGAGGATTTACCTGGGGTGCTGCATTAGTTAAGTGGTAGCACTAGCGACTTAAAAATTTTAGGTCCATTTAGGTCCATATTTAAATAACAATCATCTACAAAGCTAACTCATTTCCTCCCTGGGTTCATTATATTAACAATAAGTTATCAAAAGCCCTGCAGCAGGGCTATCGTATAAGCAGATAAGCTCTAACCACCTTAGTCCCACCCTGAAATTACCAATATCCATCAGATGTATGTGATGAAATCGATAATAATTCAGATCTGTCTGGCAATATAATTCTGCGTTACTATACTTCTGATACTACGGCTCAGCACAGGATTATGACCGCCAGAGGATTTATGGTTGGTTAATTAGAAAGTACATCGTATTATATCAATTGATACCTAAAGTATTAATGATGCTTTCATTTATAAAGAACGAAGTTAATTTTGATATAAGAAGTAGCCTATGAACTTGGTGCTTAATCAAATTTTATAATGCACAAATTTGAATATTTAATGAGGATTAATAATGAAAAAAATCTCTAAACTACTATTACTTACTGCTTTAGCATCATCTATGACTGCATGTACAGGTATTACCGATGTTACTTCTAGCACAAGTTCTACAGTCGATGCTGTTACGCCTGATGTCACAGTAAATGAATTTGTGAATAAGCGTTTTATTGCTATTCGTAACGAGGCAGCTAAAGGCTCAGGTGAGAATTTAAATGCTTTGGCAGAATTGATGGGTAAAAAAGATAGTCATATATTTGCAAAAAACATTAAGACAAATTTTGATCAGATTTTTAGTAATGTAAATATGCCTACAGATATTATTGCGAAAATCGAAGAACATAACGATTTCTCAAAAGGCTAGCATTTCGGCTTTAGTTATCGTCAAGTTTAATGCCATAAAAGGATAGGCTGTTGTTTAACGAGAATATAGATAATAACAAACTGGATGAATTAACTGGTCAGCATGATCAAGATTTAAATCGTGGACTGGCATTGCTAATAATAATAGCAATGTCAGTAGTAGGTGCAAGCTGGCTATTTGCCTTGCCAGTGTATTTTGATTTTAAAATCGCCACGCAGGTCTTTCCATTGTTATTTAGTGTTGTTGCACTTTTTAGTGTTGCTCGATTACAGCACCGTTATCTTAATATAATAGCTGCACCACTAAGCTATATCGTAATATTTTCCAGCTGGTCCTATGTGATTTACCTAAATGCAGGTATAAGCAATGATTCGGCTAGTGACCTTTCTGCTCAATTAGCAGGTATATCAAATAGTATGTATCTTTTTGGTTTGTGTTTAATAACGATCTGGTTAGGTCGATATTTTAAACTTTCCATGTATTTATCATCTTTGGCAGCAATCTCATTACTAGCTATATTGCTAGTTTTTTTATCTATTTCTATTACATATTTGCTTGCTGTCGGTTTGCTTTTAGCAAGTAGTATATTTATTTCATTTGTCGTTTTTAATAATAATGTTACACCCCAGACAATAGATTTTAGTAATGATGAAATTGTAGAAGATTTACTTTTGCCTACCGAATTAGAAGAACAAGTTATTTCACCAGAACTTGAAATTGATGTTCAGCCTTTAACTGAATCATCCGTGAGCTACGACTGGGATTTAATTTTAAGAGAACTTCACGGTGAATTAAAAAACACGGTAGATGTAGATCAGCTATTTAAGCGTATGTTAACGTTTTTACATGGTGCTATGGAGTTTAACAGTGCAGCTGTAGGTATGTTGCAAGATAAAAATCTGAAAAAAATTGCTGTTTACGGTGCCGATGAATTACTGAGTTCAGAGTCATTGAACTGGACCAATCAGAGAATTAATGAACTATTTTCTTCTCGTGAGGCGATTACAAGTAAACAGGCAGGCACATATCAAGAAATTTCTGATACGGCATCTTTCCTGCATCGTCTTGATGTACCTATTTTATCGAATCAAAAGGTAGTCGGCATTGTTACTTTGTTTAGAGAAGATGTATTATTTGACACGCATGATATAAAGTTGGCTTCTAGTATAGTATTTCATAGCATGGTGGCTTTAAGGCAAGCGCGTATGCAAGATGAAATTAAACGGCTTTCTAGTAGTAGCTCTATCAATAAGCTTACAGTATACAGCCGTGAACAATTTGTAACACAAGTAAAGCCTGTATTTGAAAAGCTTAATAAGCCACGAGAATGTTCTTTATTTATTCTAGAAATAGATAAACTGGATTCGGTAATAGATAGCATTGGAAGAGATGCGGGTGTTTCTCTTTATAAGAGTGTTTCTAGTTTACTAATGTCACTGCTAAAGGATTCTGATGTTTTAGGAAAATATGGTAAGGAAGGCTTTATCGTGTTGTTAGATGAAACAAATTTGAATGAAGCGAAGATATTAACAGAAAGTATACGTGAAAAAATACAGGCACTTAAAGTTAAATATAAAGAGCATGTGCTTACAACAACAGCCAGTATTGGTTTGACTATCGTGTCAAATGAAAATGAAGATTTACCATCGTTAATGAGAAAGGCTGATATGGGTTTATTTGTCGCAAAAGAAAATGGCAGTAACACGGTAAAGGTTAGTTTGTAGAAACCTTTTTGTTAAGCAGTCGATTTCTGAGATCGTTGCAGCATATCTTTGGCGTGTTCAATGGTTTGATGTGTAATTTCTACGCCTCCAAGCATCCTGGATATTTCGTTTACGCGTTGTTCTTGTTCTAAAGAGACTATTTGAGTTCTTGTTTCTTTACCATCGTTATTCTTTTGTACTTGCATATGGTAATGAGCTTGTGATGCCACTTGAGGTAGGTGGGTAATACAAAACACTTGTCGGCTTTCACCTAAAGCACGTAAATGTTTACCGACTATTTCTGCAATACCCCCACCAACTCCGCTATCGACTTCATCAAAAATAAGTGTAGGTATACGGCCTTGCGTTGCAGTAATCATTTGAATTGCCAGACTGATTCTTGCAAGTTCACCACCCGATGCAGTTTTGGCGAGTGCCTTAAAAGGCTGGCCTGTATTGGTAGCAACCATATATTCGATTTGATCTACACCATTCGCTGATGGCTCTTTACTAGTTAGTTGAATTTCAAAGCGTCCACCAGCCATACCCAAAGTTTGCATGGATGAACTAATCTCTTTGTTGAGTTTATTTGCAGTTTTAGTTCGAGAAGCAGTTAGCTTTTCTGTTAGCTGGCTATATTTGTCAGCTAAATTGTTAACCTCTTGTTCAAGATAACTTAAGTTTGCATCGGCATTATCTAACTCGCTTAGCTCTTCTACTAGTTTTTCATGTAAAGGTATGAGTTGTTCAGCTTCAACGTGATGTTTACGTGATAAGTCGTGGATGATGCCCAGACGTGTTTCAACTTCATTGAATCGTTGTGGGTCACTATTTAAATTATCGTTGTAGTCACGTAAAAGGCTGGCAGTTTCTTCAATTTGAACCATAGCTTCTGAAAGCATTTCAAAAGCAGGGGTTAAGCTATCATCAGCCGATAGTAGAGCTTGAATCTTATTGGTTTGTTGAGAGATTTGACTGTGTACGCTGTTATCATCAGAGTCATATAGCTTCGTTAGTGCAGATAGAGAATCTTCTCGAAGTTGGTCGGCATTAGCGAGCATTTGATGCTCATGTTGTAGTGTTGTTATTTCACCTGATACTAAAGAAAGTTCGTCTAACTCATTAACCTGGTAGCGCAATAGATCAATGCGATCATTCTTGTCTTTGCTAGCAGTTTGCAGGTCTGATAATTTCTGTGTTTGTTTACTCCATTCATCATGAGTTGATTTAACATCAGCTAGTAGTTTTTTATGTGAGGCGAAGTCGTCTAGTAACTGACGTTGCATCTCAGGTTTCATTAATGATTGATGCTCATGCTGGCCGTGAATATCAACCAGCATTTCACCAAGCTGTCGCATATCCTGTAGTGGAACTGCGCTGCCATTAATGAAAGCACGGGAGCGCCCATCCGAGCCTAAACGACGACGTATTAGGCAATCATTCTCAGATTCTAGTTCTTTGTCTTTGAGCCAATTTTGTACATCTTTTAATTTTGATATATCAAACTCAGCGCTGATCTCTGCTTTACTAGCTCCCGCTCGAACGCTATCTGAATCTGCGCGATCACCCAGGAGTAAACCTAGTGCGCCGAGTAAAATAGATTTACCCGCGCCGGTTTCGCCGGTAAGGGCAGTTAGTTTGTCTCGAAAATCTAAATCGAGATGATCAATAATGGCAAAATTTCGTATACGTATATGATTTAGCATAAGTTAAATTTACAGTTGTTCACTCC
>Ga0316209_1003109_pt1 | contig 11802 bp, 10 predicted proteins | sample 6monopyrite_MG_FD_204945 | JGI IMG/M metagenome (GOLD analysis project Ga0316209, IMG submission 204945) | Microbial mat bacterial communities from mineral coupon in-situ incubated in ocean water Damariscotta River, Maine, United States -... | ecosystem: Environmental > Aquatic > Marine >...
TAAGCGGCCCTGATTATTTATAAGGTATTGAAGAACAGCAGGGTGAGCAATAGAATGGTCGCATAGAGCAACCATTCCTTTCTGCTTTGCGACTTTAACTGAATTATGACCATACCCTGACCTATAGTGGTAAATATTTGATCTTGAACTTTCTACTATCTGAGAAGCCTGATAACCATATAAACGTAGTGCAATATCATTTATCCACTCAGAATATTTAGTTGTTTTAGTTACTTTTCGTATAATTACACCAAATTGGAGAACTAACTCCGGAAACCACAAAGAATAAACCAAAGATTCAGGGATAACTTCTTCCCTGTTAAGCAACCGTTTCACACCTGCAAACCGTGATAACCCTAAAAAAGAAATCATTTTTTTTGCTTTTCTAGTAGGGTAACCAGCAGTGATAAACACCCCTAAAATTTTTCTATAATTTGCTTCTTCCGCAGCAGTCCCAAGGATAAATTTAAAATGCCCATTTGAAATAATTACCTTTATCATAATCGAGAAAAACCTTGCATCCATGAGTGTGTCTTTTCTATTCCCTGCTCAAGTGAAATTGATGGCACCCAAGATAGTTCTCTTTTTGCACGACTTATATCCAGATAATTAACTGGAACATCTAATGCACGAGCATGAGTGTAATTGACTATGGCTTTTTTCCCAGTCACAGCTTGAATTACATTCAGGATTTCATTAAGAGAATAAGCAGTTCCACTACCTATATTATATATCTTTGAAGGAGTTTGGTTTTCAATCAATTGCACAAAAGCAGCAGCTAAATCACTAATATAAAAATAATCCCTGGCAACTTCGCCATTACCCCATATTGTAATCGGCTCCCCATGCAGTACTTTCCAAATAAAAACGGTAACCGCTCCCAACCCACCATTAGGATTTTGTCGTTCACCGTAAGGATTGGCAATGCGCAAGATCGAATAGTCCAAGTCATAAAGATGATGGAAAAGGTGAAGATACTTCTCAATAGCCAGTCTGGTAATGCCATAGGAACAAATAGGATTATTTGGGTGTGTTTCTGGTATTGGTATTTGTAGAGGCTCACCGTAAACTGTTCCCCCGGAAGAGGCGAACACAATTTTTTTTACGCCCGCATCCTTCGCAAGTTCAAGCAATCGAACCGTACCTGCAATGTTAGTCTCGATATCATAAACTGGTGCTTCATTCGATGAGGCAGGAATTGTTGTACTAACTAAGTGAACAATAGTATCGATATCTTCAAGAGCATTGGTAATATCATTAATATTGGTAAAATCGCCACTAACAAATTCTATACGCGCCATTGACTGCGAAAGATTAACTGTATCTATTCGAAGGCGATCAAATACTCGTACCTTATATCCGTGCACAAGTAACGTATCAACAATGTGTGAACCTATGAAGCCCGCACCACCCAATACTAAGCAATTCAATTCGTTTTACTCTCTATCTGGCCGCCCGTATACAAATCCTTATTTACTGAAATGTGATCGAATGCCACACTTGATTTTGTGCATAAATAGTACCCACCAAAATGTTTACTTAATTTTCTAATTGGTCGTAAAAATATTTTATGTCCCCAAAACCATTCAAATCTACCGATCAGCTTTGTTGTCAGTGGATAAACAGACTTACCTCTCAATAAATACGAAAGAAAACTTAATCCATGTTGAACCCAATTAAATATATTTAACCAAATAACTCCTGGTCTTTCTAGGTAGTCAACTACAGTAAAACCACTCAATGCTAATAGCCTTCTACCCGACAACGGTGAATGAATTCGCATATGGCCATCTTCCCAATCGTTATAAAATGGAATTGATACGATCAATTTCCCAGTAGGTTTAAGGATACGTTTTACATTTTCCAATGCGACAACATCATGTTTTAAGTGTTCAAGCACTTCACCAAATAATACCGCGTCAAAGCTACTTTCAGAGAAAGGAAGTGGTTCTTCAATGTTACACAAAGTAATCGGTGTAATTTCTGGCTGAGTTCCAATATCAACTGCGGTAACTTCATAACCACAATTTTTTAAAAAAAAATAATCTCGTCCCCCCATAACTCCTATTACTAGAATCTTTGAATTATTGGGAAGATCTTTTAGAAACTTACTGTAAATATACTGAACGTCAACTCCACCACCCCAGTGCACAAATGACGATTGGTACATTTTAGGTACTGTATAGCCTTGGAGTTCCAAATATTTTTCTTTAATTTCTTGATATTTTTTTTTCATGCCTACCTCAAAAATTAATTATTTCCTTATAACTTCAAATAATAAATCAAAAAATATTAAAATTTAAAAACGAAATACGTTTGCTAGCCGAAAACCAATTTTCTTCCGCAAAGGATGCATCCAAAAAACGGGAATTATCACAAAAATGCATATTGCCAAACTCAAACCAGCTTTAGCTAAAAATCCGTTGGGCACTTCCAAAAAAGAGAGTACAGCCCACCCCGCCACCAATCCAATACCACACGTAATAAATAATGGTTTGCTTTCATATGGGAACAACTCTACAAGCGATATGTGATGGTCTCTGTGGTAGCCTAAAATAATAAGGCTACTGCCTATCAACATTGCCATCCCATATCCCAAAGCAACCCCTACCCCACCCCAAACAACGCCTAACAAATAGCCTAAGACAACATTCATAAGAGCTATGACAACGAATGCCCATGTATTCCAATACATTGAACCCGTACCAAGGTTAACAAAATAAGCTGGCCCAGTAAGAGTGTTGAACCAATATATTGATGATAGAATAGTGGCATAAACAATAAAATCCTGCTCATAATGTCCTATCCAGAGTTCACTGGCCAAAGGTGTAACAGCTATAACACCAGCGAATAAAGGTATCGCAAGGAAAAATATAACTCGGTAGGAATCCAAATATAACTTCCTAATTGCTTCCGGTGTATTTTCATGTAGATTTGCAACTTTAGGTACCACCACTTGATTTGCTGATACCAACAGCGATCTAAACTGTGTAACCATCCGGTTTGCCATCTCATAATACGCAACTGAACTCAAACCACCGAATTTAGCCATCAATGCTTTAGTAACAGGATCAACCAACATACCAAAAATGGAAATAACCTGAAAATTGAAACCGTAACGAAACATCTCTCGAAAAAGTGAATAATTCCACTTTAAGGAGAATACAGGCAATGAAGGAAGTTCTCGTCGAAGTAACACACCTCCAAACAACAGCAATAATAAACCTTGACCGATTTGCGCCCAAGCCAAACCTATTAACCCATGCTCTGGTACCCATACCCAAGTCAGCACCAATAGGAGTATTGTTGCCAGCATGGTCACCAGCACACGTAAATCAATACGCTGGCAACCGTCTAGCCCAGATAAGAAAACACCCGAAACGGCTGCAATCCATACTGACGCCAATGAGTAAGGTAGAATAGCTAAGGCACTTGGTGCATGAGATGTAATAATCTTCTCTATCAAAAATACAAATAGAGGGTAGCCACCAGCAAGAACACATGCCAGCACCACACCAATGGTAATTACTGTTGTCTGGATAACTGCAGATGCTTTATTTTTTTCATCTCGCGCAATATATTTGGCAGTATATTTTACTGCACTGGCAGTAAAACCCATTTCACTAATTCTTGATGCAGATGCAGTAGCCAGTACAATAGCCCAAACACCGACCAGCTCAGAACCTAACGTCCTTAACAAATAACGATACAATAAAAAAAGAGCAGCTCCAGCTACAACTACTTGAATAACAGCCATAAAAGCATTTCTGCTTAAGCGGTTATCACTCATGATTCCACCAAAAACGGCAATTTAATAAAATAAAATGCAATAGATTTATGAGCATTGTCAAGCAGTTTCATAACTTCTACTATTTTAATTATGCAGGCTTTGCAGGGTTCTACAGTAATAATTATCTTCGGAACTATATCCATTCTTTTTTACTAATTTCATATCTCGTTGCTGTTTTTAAGATAGCACTCGAAAGTGCTATTAAGTCCTTCTTCCAAATCAATATTATAGCGTCAGTCTATTGTGGCTAAACGTGAGATTTAAAAATATATATAATATTTTCACAATATTATATTACTTCATTGTTAATTAAATTCTCAAAATAGCGAATTGTTGCTTTTAATCCTTCTTCTAATTTAACCTTGGGTTCCCAATTAAGTTCTTTTTTAGCCAAGCTAATATCAGGTTGTCGTTGTCTGGGATCATCTTGAGGTAACGGACGTAAACTCAACTTAGATTTTGAGTTAGTCATTTCAATAATTTTTTCAGCAAGTTCTTTAATAGTAAACTCTACTGGGTTACCGAGGTTTACTGGACCAGTAAATTCATCTGGTGAAGCCATTAAGCGAATAAAACCATCTATAAGCTCATCAACATAACAAAATGAACGGCTTTGTGAGCCATCACCATAGATAGTGATATCTTCATTTTTTAAGGCTTGAATAATAAAGTTAGATACGACACGACCATCACTCGGATGCATGTTTGGTCCATAGGTATTGAATATTCGTGCAATTTTAATTTTAACTTGATTTTCTCTATGGTAATCAAAGAATAAAGTTTCAGCACAACGTTTACCTTCGTCATAACAGGAACGAATGCCAATGGGATTGACATTACCCCAGTAATTTTCTGTTTGTGGATGAACATGAGGGTCGCCATAGACTTCACTGGTTGATGCCTGCATGATTTTAGCATTTTGACGTTTTGCTAACCCCAACATATTAATAGCACCTAATACGCTTGTTTTGTTCGTATGAATAGGATTATGCTGGTAATGAGGTGGCGAAGCAGGACAGGCCAGGTTATAAATTTCATCAACTTCAAGATGAATGGGGAACTCAACATCATGACGAATGAGTTCAAAGTTGTGATCATCCATTAAGTGTTCAATATTATCTTTGGTGCCAGTGAAAAAGTTATCCAGACAGAGGATTTCATTGCCTTCTTTTAATAGCCGCTCACCGAGATGAGAACCTAAAAATCCTGCCCCCCCCGTTATAAGAATACGTTTACGATGATAATTATCCATTTGTTGCATCCCGCCCAATTGATATGTAACTAAAACCTAGTTTATGCATATATTGAGGTTCATATTGGTTTCGACCATCGAAAATTACATGTGAGTTCATAAACTCTTTCATTTTTTTAAAATCTGGATTATTAAATGATTTCCACTCAGTTACGAGAATAAGTGCATCAACATCGGGGAACACATCATACTGGCGGTCTACTAATTTTAGATGGCCATTTTCAAACCATTCTTTAGGTAACTCTTGTTGTGCGATCTCGCTAGCAACGGGATCATAGGCAACAACTTTAGCTCCTGCTGCGATTAACTCGTGTAATGTGACTTTAGAAGGTGCTTCACGCATATCATCTGTACCGGGTTTAAATGCTAACCCCCACAATGCAAATGTCATCCCACTTAAATCTTTTCCATAGCGCTCGACTATTTTTTCAAACAAACGGAATTTCTGTTGATTATTGCGTTGTTCAACTGCTTTTAAAACCATTGCATCATAATCAACAGAATTTGCAGTACGTATTAATGCTTGTACATCTTTAGGAAAACAGGAGCCGCCATAACCACAGCCGGGATAAATAAATGAAAAACCAATGCGACTATCAGATCCAATACCCTGACGCACATTTTCAACATCAACTCCTAGAATATCACACAGGTTAGCAATTTCATTCATGAAGGAAATCTTTGTCGCAAGCATCGAGTTTGCAGTATATTTTGTCATTTCAGCATCACGGATCCCCATAGTGATGATGTTTTGATGGTTACGCATGAATGGTTTGTACAAGTCGCGCATGAGCGCTGCCGCTTTATCTGTTATCGTACCAATTACTACGCGATCGGGGCGCATAAAGTCTTCTATTGCAGCGCCTTCTTTAAGAAACTCGGGGTTACTGGCAACATCAAAGGTGATATCATTATTACGTTTATCCAGTTCATCTTGGATTGCCGCAGTTACTTTATCTGCTGTTCCAACAGGAACAGTTGATTTATCAACAATGACTGCATAACCAGTCATATGTTTTCCAATATCACTGGCAACACCTAATACATACTGAAGATCAGCAGAACCATCTTCACCAGGAGGCGTGCCAACAGCAATAAAAACTAAATCGGCACCATCAATAACATCTGCCAAAGAGGTAGTAAAAAATAACCTTTCTTCCTCAACATTGTTTGTGACCAGTTCTTCCAGGCCAGGTTCATAAATAGGTAGAATACCTTTATGCAGATTGCTTATTTTTGTATCATCAATATCAACACAGGTAACCTTATTTCCGCGTTCAGCAAAACATGCGCCTGTAACAAGTCCAACATAACCCGTGCCAATTACTATTATTTTCATTGATTACTCTCTTTTGTATATATTGTTTTGAACCAATTACAGGTTTTCTTTAGACCTTCTTCTAATTCAACATTATATGTCCAACCCATTTCAGTTAAACGGGTTACATCAATTAGCTTTCTTTTTGAACCATCAGGCTTTGAACTGTCAAACTTAAGTCCACCTTCAAAACCAACTACACGCTTCATGGTTTCTGCCATCTCACGAATGGTGACGTCTTTGCCTGTGCCCACATTAATATGTGAAAGCATCGGTTTTGTATTGGCATGATAAGTCTCTTCATCAAGTTCTAATACAAACAGTGATGCTTCAGCCATGTCATCAACAAACAAAAACTCGCGCATGGGTGTTCCACTTCCCCATACCACAACTTCTTTATCGTTGTTGATTTTTGCATCGTGGAAGCGGCGCATGAGTGCAGGGATAACATGTGAGTTCTCAGGATGAAAGTTGTCGTTAATGCCATATAGGTTGGTAGGCATCACTGAACGAAAATCTGTTCCGTATTGTCGGTTGTATGATTCACAAATTTTAATACCTGCTATTTTTGCTACTGCATACGGTTCATTGGTGGGTTCTAACACATCAGTGAGTAATGAATCCTCTCGCATGGGTTGAGCAACGGCTTTAGGGTAGATACAAGTACTACCTAAAAATAAAAGACGAGTTACATTATTTTTAAAAGCAGCATAAATGACGTTGGCTTCTATCATCATGTTTTGATAAATAAAATCCGCGGGATACGTATTATTTGCATGAATTCCACCTACTTTTGCTGCAGCAAGAATGACATACTCTGGCTTTTCTGTTAAAAAAAAATCCTGAACGGCTGCCTGATTAGTTAAATCAAGCTCTTTATGTGTACGTGTAATCAAATTAGTGCAACCACGTGCTTTTAATTGTCGCAAAATAGCAGAACCAACAAGCCCACGGTGACCGGCTATATATATTTTCGAATTTTTATTCATTTTCTTTAACTACATGTAATAGCATATATAACCAATAATAATATTTAAAATAATTAAACTAGATGATAAATTATTGCTTTATATTATCATTCTCTATACATTTTTATTTCTTCTCTATATTTTTACAGAAACTTGCTTTAAGTCATACTTAGGGCTATCTTTTAGTAGAATATTGAGTTCATTTTCATTTTTCAAATACAATGTATTTCCTGAGTTACAGTTTTTACCTTTAATAGCCAATAGCGCCCTATCAAATGGTAAGTATCTATACGGCCTAAACCCATAACTAAGCATCAATTCATGCAAAGTGTTTTCATCAAAACCATATCGTTCGCCACTTCCATTAAGCTCCATAATAACACCCAGCAATGAGTCTTTTGTTAATATATTATGCGCGCCTTTAATAACATTCGTTTCAAACCCTTCAACATCAATTTTAATTAATTTCGGTTCAACATTTTGCAATATATCATCTAGTTTCTTTATCGGTATATCTATCATACCTACATCTTCTATTTCTGAATTAGAAACAACATGATTTACGGTATCAAGGTCAGTGGTAAATTTAAGCATTCCTTCACACTCTCCAACACCAATATTTAAAGAAATTACATTATCTGAAATACCATTAAGATTTATATTATCTTTAAGGTAGCGAAATGTACGTGGTATAGGTTCAATCAAAATACAATTTGCACCAACGGCAGAGCCAGCAAGGACAGAATAAGAGCCTACATTTGCCCCAACATCAACAAATACATCCTCTTTTCTTAACGCATGTAGAACAAAAGCCATATCTTCAAACTCATGAAGACCAGTATAAATATTCAAAGTTGCGCCAGTCATTCCAGGTAAGACTAAAAGCTTGGAATCATTAACATATTCAACAGCAATAGCTCCTAAGGAAATCCGACTACCAATTTGCCAGCGCAAATATCGTAATAATGTTTTTATTTTGTTATCTTTATTCAGTGGATGACTTAATAAATAATTAAAAAAAATAATTTTATTAATAATTGAGCGCACGTTATTTCCTTAGATAGTTCCAATATTTATTGAAAAATTGAGCCACTTTAAGATCAAGCTATAACATTTTACTCATTATAATCAAACGCCTTGAAACCATGCTCTTTAATTAAGGCATCTCGCTTGGCCAATTCAAGATCATTTTCCATCATTTCGTGTACCATTTCTTCGAAGGTAATTTTGGGTTCCCAACCGAGTTTTTCTTTTGCTTTTGTTGGGTCACCTAACAAGGTTTCTACTTCTGTTGGGCGGAAGTAACGGGGGTCAACGGCCACAATGCATTGTCCTGTTTCGGTGTCATAGCCTTTTTCGTCTGCACCTTTACCTTCCCAACGGATTTTCTTGTTAATATGGCCATAGGCCGCATTGACAAAGTCACGTACTGAATATTGCACACCGGTGGCGATACAAAAATCTTCTGGCTTGTCTTGTTGCAACATCAGCCATTGCATTTCAACGTAATCTTTTGCATGTCCCCAATCACGTTTTGAATCCATATTACCCAGGAATAAACAATCCTGTAACCCTAAACTAATCCGCGCTAAAGCGCGGGTAATTTTACGCGTTACAAAGGTTTCGCCACGAATGGGGGATTCGTGATTAAACAAAATACCGTTACAGGCATACATGCCATACGCTTCTCGATAATTCACCGTAATCCAATAAGCATAGAGTTTTGCCGCAGCATACGGTGAACGAGGGTAAAAAGGTGTCGTTTCTTTTTGTGGAATTTCCTGAACTTCACCGTAAAGCTCTGAGGTAGAGGCCTGATAGAATTTTGTTGTTTTTTCTAAACCAGCAATACGTATTGCTTCTAACATACGTAATGTACCAAGACCAACAGTATCTGCGGTATATTCTGGACTTTCAAAAGATACCGCTACGTGGCTCTGCGCACCCAAGTTATACACTTCATCTGGCTTAATTTCTTGCATTAAACGAATGAGGTTACATGAGTCACTTAAATCACCGTAATGCAGAATAAACTTTTGGTTTTCTACATGCGGGTCTTGATAGAGGTGGTCTATTCGGTCGGTATTAAATGAAGAAGCGCGACGTTTAATACCATGCACTTCATAACCTTTACTTAATAAAAACTCTGCCAGGTAGGCGCCATCTTGGCCAGTGATTCCTGAAATTAATGCTTTTTTCATTATAAATCCACTTCTTTAATTATATTGCTGTTTAATCCAACTTTGATATTCACCTGATATCACTGAACGCCACCAGCTTTCATTATTTAAATACCAATCTACTGTTTTATTAATACCTGTTTCAAAACTTTCTTCTGGTTTGTAACTTAGCTCATTCTTACTTTTATCTGGATCGATTGCATAGCGGCGATCATGGCCTAAGCGATCTTTTACATAAGTAATGAGATCACGGGCTTTTTTACCGTGGCATACAGGTGCATTAGGGTATTGTTTTTTTAATTCTTCGCTGTCACTGACTTTTTGATCAACTAAGTCGCAAACCAAATTTACAATATCAATATTCGCCCACTCATTAATACCACCAATATTATAAGGTTCTCCTCTCTTTCCTTTTCGGATAATGAGATCAATCCCTCGAGCATGATCATCAACATATAACCAGTCACGAATTTGTTGCCCATCGCCATAAATAGGCAAGGCTTTGCTTTCTAAAATATTGGTTATAACAAGTGGTATCAATTTTTCAGGGAACTGGTAAGGACCATAGTTATTTGAGCAGTTTGAGATATTGGTGTTTAAACCATATGTTTCCTGGTATGAACGCACAAAGAAATCTGATGATGCTTTACTGGCGGCATACGGTGAGTTAGGTGCATAGGGCGTATCTTCTCTGAAAGGTGAATCGTTGGGATTTAATGTCCCATACACTTCGTCCGTTGAAACATGCTGAAATAAATGTGCCATATTCGGATTCTCATTAAGCCAATACGTTTTGGCCGCTTTTAATAACTCATGAGTTCCTTTTACATTTGTTTCTATAAAAGCATCGGGGCCTGTGATGGAACGGTCAACATGCGACTCAGCAGCAAAGTGTACGATAGTATCTATTTTTTCTTCACGTAATAATTTTACTGTATTGTCATAGTCTAAAATATCACCATGCACAAAAGTAAAATCCGGGTTGCCTTCTGATGGCTGAAGATTTTCAATATTACCTGCATAGGTTAATGTATCGAGTACCACAACTCGATTACCAGGATATGTTTTCAACCAATAATGGACAAAATTTGCACCGATGAATCCAGCGCCGCCGGTGATAAGTAAATTATTTGGTGTATACATTTCAATGTTTTTCATTATTACTCTTAACTTAACCTGAGCTTACTTGATTAATCTCATTAAATATTCACCATAACCACTTTTTAATAAACGACGTGCTAGTTCTTCAAGTTGAACAGCATCAATATAACCTCGTCGAAATGCAATTTCTTCTGGACAGGAAATTTTAAGCCCTTGTCTTTTCTCTATGACTTGAATAAAGTTTGATGCTTGTAACAACGAATCATAAGTGCCTGTATCTAACCAGGCAAACCCACGCCCCATAATTTCAACACTTAAATCCCCTCGTTCAAGATAAGTTCTATTGATATCTGTAATTTCAAGTTCACCTCGAAGAGAAGGTTTAATCTGTTTAGCGATATCAACAACATCATTGTCATAAAAGTATAGCCCAGTTATAGCATAGTTGCTTTTAGGATTATCAGGTTTTTCTTCAACGTTAATGGCATAACCTTTATCATCAAAATCGACGACACCATAACGTTCAGGATCTTTAACATAATAACCAAATACTGTCGCCCCTCTTTCTTTCTGTACAGCATTTTCTAGTGTTTTATCTATACCACTACCATAAAATATATTATCGCCTAACACTAAGCTCACATTGTCTTGGCCAATAAATTTTCCACCTATAATAAAGGATTGTGCTAAACCATCAGGATTAGGTTGTATTTCATAGGTTATATTCAAACCCCATTGGCTACCTGAACCCAATAAATTAATAAATGATTGTTGATCATGTGGCGTAGTGATTATTAGAATATCCTGGATACCTGCCAACATTAATACAGACAAAGGATAATAAATCATCGGCTTATCATAAACAGGGATCAACTGCTTACTTAATGAATGTGTTAATGGATATAAACGTGTGCCTGAGCCACCGGCTAGAATGATGCCTTTTGTTTTTTTTGTCATATTAAAATAAGTTGTTAGTTGTTTTAAAACAAGTCGTTCGTCATTTTATTATACATAAAACAAGTCGTAAGTCTTTCGACCTACGACTTCTAATTAAAGACTCTTTTTCTAATAAGCCTTATCAGAAAATAAGACAAACACCGTTTGGAAAATGATTTTTATGTCTAAACCCACTGACCAGTTATTGATGTATTCAAGGTCATATTCCACTCTGCGCGCCATTTCTTCGACTGTTT
>Ga0316209_1003110_pt1 | contig 11791 bp, 7 predicted proteins | sample 6monopyrite_MG_FD_204945 | JGI IMG/M metagenome (GOLD analysis project Ga0316209, IMG submission 204945) | Microbial mat bacterial communities from mineral coupon in-situ incubated in ocean water Damariscotta River, Maine, United States -... | ecosystem: Environmental > Aquatic > Marine > Coastal...
CATATTTCCAGCTCGACGAAAACATCATACATCTCAATCATGCAGCCGTTGCACCCTGGCCTGTTGTCACGCGTGATGCGGTTATCGCTTTCGCTAAAGAAAACAGTGCTATTGGCTCACAGCGTTACGATGTATGGATGAAAACAGAACAGCAATTAAAGCATAAGATGAAGCAATTAATTAATGCATCATCGACTGACGAAATTGCTATCTTAAAAAACACATCGGAAGGTTTATCACTAATAGCACAAGGTCTTTCGTTTGAAGACGGTGACAACATTGTTGTCCCTGCTGAAGAATTTCCTTCCAATAAAATTGTCTGGCAGGCTCTGGAGTCTGAGTCTGTTGAAATACGCTTGATAACTATTGCAAACAGTGAAGATCCAGAACAGTTATTGATTGATGCTATGGACGAGCGCACTCGTTTACTCAGTTGTAGTTCGGTGCAATTTGCTCGTGGCTTACGCCTGGATTTAAATCGTCTGGGTCAGGCATGCAAACTGAACAATACATTATTCTGTGTTGACGCAATTCAGTCTCTTGGGGCGATTCCCTTTGATGCTCAGGCATGCTCTGCTGATTTTGTTGTTGCTGATGGACACAAGTGGATGTGTGGACCAGAAGGAACCGCTCTGTTTTTTTGCCGCAAAGAAATACAGCCGCAACTCCAGCTTCGACAATTTGGCTGGCACATGATGAAAGATGCTTTTGAGTTTTCGCATAAAAATAACGATCGGCCACTAACAGAAAATATAGTCGAAGGCGCTCAACGATTCGAGAGTGGTAGTCCGAATATGATGGGCATAACCGCGCTTAATGCTTCACTTGGTTTATTGCTCGATATTGGTTTGCCAGAAATAGAAAAACGGGTTTTAGCGAATACAGAATATTTATTTAAACAGTTAGCTTCTCGAGCCGATATAAACATAATTAGCCCGATTCATTCTGGACAATATGCCGGCATTGTTACTTTTCAAAAACGGGGTGTTGATAATGTGTCACTATATAAACACCTTCAGGAAAATAATGTCATCTGCGCATTTCGTGGTGATGGCATACGGTTTTCTCCACACTTCCATACCGCGACTGATGATTTAGAAAAGGCACTGGAACTGGTTAATACGTTTAACTAATGCCATAAGCTTGACAGTTAAGCTGATGACACGACGTCTGTTTACAAAATATGTGAACTGAAACAAGCTAATTCTGTCTTAAATAACGTCATACAGGGCATATTTAGGCTAGTATTAAGGCAGATGGAAAGTGCCTCAGGACACGGCAAGCTTCCTATGATTTTTTACTTCCGATGATTTTTTAAAATGAGTAACAAACATAGAGCCCTTATCTGGAGTTTTAGATGTTTCGTTTTGTTAGATTAAAAAATTACCTGTGGGACAAGTTCGTACATTGGCTGACTTATGAATCCCCACATTACAAAACGCCCTTAACCAGTTTTGAGCGTTTACGTTATGAGCTGCGTCCGGGAGATGTGATCCTGGTCGAAGGTCGATCCAATGTCGCCGAAATTATCAAGTCCATAACCCAAAGCATGTGGACACACTCCTTCTTCTACATTGGTCGGCTACACGATATCGATGATCCGATGTTACGCGACCATATTCAGAAATATCGCCACTGCAGTCCGGATGAACAATTAATTATCGAGGCCATTTTGGGCAAAGGTATTATTGTCTCATCGATTGAGGATTATGAAGGCGAACACCTGCGCATCTGTAGACCACGTGGAATCACACGTGCTGACTCACAGGCCGTGCTTGAATATTCCATCAAAGAATTAGGCAAGGACTATAATGTTCGCCAGATTATGGATCTGGCTCGTTTTATGTTTCCATACTGGTTTTTACCCAGGCGCTGGCGCTCGACTCTGTTTGAGCATAATGCCGGACGACCTACCAAAACCGTATGCTCGACCATGATGGCAGAGGCCTTTGCTAAAGTTCGATTCCCCATCGTTCCGGTTATTCATCAAGACGAAAATGGCCAACTTAAACTCATACGTAGCAACTCTAAACTTATTACGCCTCGCGACTTCGATCACTCACCTTATTTTGATGTGATTAAGTACCCTATTCTCGATTTTGATGAGCTGGGCATATACAGAAAGCTGCCATGGGACCAAACCAGCGTACACTGCAATACTATTGGTGACTGTTTCTACTCACACCCGGAAGAAGTCGAAAACCTAACCCCCATTGAATCAGCCAATACAATAAACCATGGTACAGTACAGTCCGGGGCAATAAGAAAAGTATTGAATAAAGTGACAGGAAATGGCGAAGTCGGCAGTGATGATAATGAAGATGATAAAAAAACTATCGACGATGAAAGCGACGATAAACCTGACAACATAAATAAAAAAGCAGCAAATTAGATAACGCTAAACGAATAAGAAAATTTAGTGTCCACAGTTTAAGGATTAATATTTTTAAATAGAATTTTTTCAGACATAACCGTAGGTATTGCAGATGATTTGGCTAGGACTTTTAATTTTTATATTATTTATATCGGCCTATATGCGACTACCACTCATGGTCTGGTCGTTAACACTAGTGACTGCAATGCTTGCTCTGCATATTTTTTCTGATGTCACTCCGGCTTCAAAATACCTGCTCTGGATTGTACTCGCCGCAATACTTATTCCTCTCAATTTTAAAGCGCTACGGCTTAATCTGTTCAGCCGTGCCATTTATAAGGTAATGAAAAAATTGATGCCGACTATTTCGCAGACAGAACAGGAAGCGCTGGATGCGGGTGATGTCTGGTGGGAAGCAGAATTATTTAGTGGTAAACCCGATTTCAGTTTTCTAAAAGACTTACCCAAACCCGTGTTAACCGATGAAGAACAGGCTTTTATAGATGGTCCTGTTGAAGAGTTCTGTGGCATGTTAGATGACTGGCAAATCACTCATGAAGATTATGATTTAACACCAGAAGCCTGGCAATTTGCTAAAGACAACGGTTTCTTTTCATTAATCATTCCCAAACAATATGGCGGTCTGGACTACTCAGCGTATTGCCACTCTCAGGTGGTAATGAAAATAGGAAGTCGCAGTGGTTCAGCAGGTGTAACAGTTATGGTGCCTAACTCACTGGGTCCTGGAAAACTGTTAATGACCTACGGCACCGAAGAACAAAAAGATTATTATTTACCTCGATTAGCAAAAGGCATCGAAATTCCCTGCTTTGGATTAACCGGCCCAGACGCTGGTAGTGATGCAGGCGCCATGCCCGACACCGGTGTTGTCTGTTACGGAAGTTATGAAGGCAAAGAAAAAGTTCTCGGCGTTCGTTTAAATTTTGCCAAGCGTTATATCACACTGGCACCCGTGGCCACGATTCTGGGTATCGCTTTTAAATTGTACGACCCTGATCATTTATTAGGTGATAAAGACGATTGTGGAATTACATTAGCTTTGATTAAGCGTGAAACCGAAGGCATAGAAATCGGTAAACGCCACTTCCCTGCCAATCACTCATTTATGAATGGGCCAATACGCGGAAAGGATGTATTTATACCGCTTGATTCAATCATCGGTGGTGTCGATTACGTTGGTAAAGGCTGGGCAATGTTAATGGAATGCCTGGGTGATGGTCGTGCTATATCACTACCTGCACTTGGCACCGCAGCCGGGAAAATGGGAGCAAAATATACAGGTGCATATTCCCGCATCCGACAACAGTTTCATACACCCATCGGATACTTTGAGGGTGTAGAAGAGTCTCTAACTGAAATTGCTGGACAGGCTTATGCTATGGATGCAGCCAGATCAATGGTAGCTGTGGCATTAGATACCGGCGCTGTTCCTTCTGTTATCTCTGCCATCGTTAAGTATCAGGTTATGGAACGGATGCGTAGTGTGATTAATCATGCGATGGATATACACGGTGGCCATGGCATCTGCATGGGTCCTCATAACCATCTTGGTCGACCTTATCAATTGATACCGGTTGGGATTACAGTTGAAGGTGCAAATATTTTAACACGCACCATGATTGTCTTTGGTCAGGGCGCAATGCGCAGCCACCCATACCTGCTCAAAGAAGTACAGGCTGTCCACAATGATGATGAAAAACAGGGCATCAAAGATTTTGATAATGCACTGTTTGCGCACCTGGGATTTATTGTCAGTAATGTTGTGCGCAGTTTCTGGTTTGGTCTTAGCTTTGCAAAATTAGTGACCACACCGGGTGATAAAAACACACAGCATTATTATCAACAACTGGTGAAAATGAGTTCAGCTTTTGCTTTTATCTCAGATATTTGTGTTGCTGTCTTAGGTGGCACTTTGAAACGCAGAGAAAAAATTTCAGGACGTCTGGCTGATGCACTAGCGAATATGTATATCATCACAGCCGTATTAAAGCACTATGAGAATCAGGGCAGTAATCGTGATGACTTACCATTGGTTCACTGGGCCTGTCAGGATGCCTTATTCAACATACAGACAGCATTAAAAGGTGTCACTAAAAACTTGCCGGTACCGATACTTGGTTCGATATGCAATTTCATTATATTTCCACTCACAAAACCATACCAACGTCCTAACGATGAGTTAGGACATAAAGTTGCACGTTTAACATTAAGTCCAAGCGAAACATTGAATCGCTTAAGTGATGGTATATACATTTCGACTGACAAAGATAATGCCACAGGTCGTATCAGCCACGCGCATAATCTGGTTCTTAAAACAGATGAGCTGCAACATAAATTACGTGATGCATATAAACATGGTCGTATAACCAGCAGGGATCGTGATGCTTACGAAGAAGCCAAAGACAAAAAGATCATTACTGATAGTGAATTTGCACTTTTAAACGAAACTGAACTGGCAATTCAGAATGCAATTAAAGTTGATGAATTTTCATTCAAAGACTGGAACATAGAAACGCCGTAATTAACGTCAGAAATAAAGCAACCGCAATCCTTTAAAGAGAGAAATGTTATGAGTAACGAATGTGGACGTAAAGTTTATATTGTCGATGGCAGTCGCACACCACAACTTAAATCACGTGGTAAAGTCGGTCCGTTTTCTGCGGGAGATCTTGCGGTAGCGGCAGCAAAACCATTATTACTTCGAAACAACTTTCCACTGGATGCCATAGATGAAGTAATCTTGGGTTGCATGATGCCAGGTGAAAGAGAAGCGAATGTTGGCCGAGTTGTTTCATTACGTTTAGGTATACCTCAAAGTGTCCCCGCATGGACAGTGCAACGAAATTGCGCATCCGGAATGCAATCAGTTGATTCCGCATATAAAAATATTCGTAATGGCGATGCAGACTTGATTTTAGCCGGTGGTGTTGAATCCATGAGTCGTGCACCAGTATTATTCAACCACACTATGGTCAACTGGCTCGGCGAGTTTATGCGCTCTCGCTCAATCGGGCAGAAGCTTTCTACTATTCTCAAATTACGTGGTAAACATTTCACACCTGTTATCGCACTGATTCACGGATTAACCGATGATACTGTCGGCCTGGGCATGGGCGAAACGGCAGAAATTATCGCAAATAATTTTGGTATCACACGCGAACAAATGGATGAATATGCCATGACCAGTCATCACCGTCTGGCCAAAGCGCATGAGTCCGGTTTCCTCGACGAAATTGAAGTGTTATATGATGACAAGGGTAATTTTTATGACCACGATGATGGTGTACGACCCGATTCAACAGTTGAAAGCCTTGCTAAATTACGACCGGCTTTTGATCGTAAGTATGGAAAAGTGACGGCCGGTAACAGCGCACAGATTACTGACGGTGCGTCCTGGTTAATTTTAGCCAGTGAGGACGCTGTTAAAAAATATGATTTACCGGTTATCGCTTCTATTGCAGATACCCAATGGGCAGGTTTAGATCCGGCTGTCATGGGTATGGGACCGGTGCATGCCATGACACCGATCATGCAACGCAATAACCTCTCCATAGAAGATATCGATTACTGGGAAATTAACGAAGCCTTTGCCACTCAGGTATTAGGTTGTGTTGAAGCCTGGCAACAGGATGAGTATTGTCAGGATAAATTAAAACTGGACCACGCCATGGGTAAAATTCCATACGAAAAGCTAAATATTGATGGTGGCGGTGTTAGCATTGGTCATCCCGTCGGTGCCAGCGGCGCTCGTATTATCTTGCACATGTGCAAGATATTGCAACGAACCAATGCCAAACAAGGTATGGCCAGTTTATGCATAGGCGGTGGTCAGGGTGGCGCAGTATTGTTACAAAATGAAGCAGCACAAAATTCAATAAAAACAGAGGCAGCGTAATGTCAGAAGAGAATCGTTCAGAAGATAGTAACTGGCACGTTGAAAAAGATAATAACAATATTGCCTGGGTACATTTTGATAAACCGGAATCCGCTGCCAACCTGTTAGCACAATCAGCAATCAAAGAACTCAATGAAATACTTATCGATTTTGAAAGTGACTTACCCAGGGCGATTATCATCCTGTCAGATAAAAAAGACAGTTTTATTTTTGGTGCCGATATAAAAGAATTTACAGCACTGGATAATAAAGAGCAGGCACTAGCCTTTATGTTAAAAGGTCACGAGTTAATGAACCGACTGGAAGCGATGAAGTGTCCAACTGTCGCAATGGTTCATGGTTTATGTTTTGGTGGTGGCACTGAATTATCCTTAGCCTGTGATTACATCGTTGCATCAGATGATAAGAAAACCAAGATCGGTCTGCCTGAAATAAAACTCGGCATCCATCCCGGATATGGTGGTACAGCAAGATCAATTGAACGCTGTGGTCCGATGGCCGCGATGAATATTATGCTTACCGGGCGCGCACTCAATGCACGTGCCGCGAAAAAAATACGATTGATTGAAGAAATGGTACCGCTTAGACAATTAAAATCCGCTGCAGAAAGTTTTGCATTGACAGCCCCTCAGCGTAAAAAGTTACCCTTCTTAACACGTGTGATGAATTATTCACTGGTTCGCCCAATCATTGCATCACAGATGCGCAAACAGGTTGCATCTAAAGCAAGAAAAGAACATTATCCCGCGCCCTACTCACTCATCAGCCTCTGGCAAAAATACGCCGGTAATAAAAAGTTGATGCTAGAAAAAGAAGCCATTGCTGTTGCCGACCTTGCCACTACCGACACAGCTAGAAATCTGGTCAGGGTTTTCTTTTTACAGGAACAACTAAAAAGCCAGGGTAAAAAAGTTAAATTTGATGCTGAATATGTTCATGTTATCGGTGGCGGTATTATGGGCGGCGATATCGCGTCCTGGTGTGCTATACAGGGCTATTCTGTCACCGTACAGGACCAGGATCCGGAAAGACTGGCACAAACTATCAAACGCGCACAATATTCATTTAAAAAGAAATTCAAACGCGATAGACGCGCCATTCGCGATGCCAATGATCGACTAATGGCTGATCACCGTGGTTCAGGTATCCATCGTGCAGATATCGTCATCGAAGCCATATTCGAAGATGTCGATGTTAAACGTTCTCTTTACGAATCAATCGAACCAAAGATGAAACCCGATGCCATCCTGGCAACGAATACATCCAGCATTAAACTGGAAGACCTAAGTTCCTGCCTGAAAAATCCCGGCCGCTTAGTCGGACTGCACTTTTTCAACCCTGTCGCTTTGATGCCGCTGGTAGAAATTATTCGCGGCAATGAAACAGATGAAAATGTTGTTCAACAGGCTCTGGCATTTGGTAAAAACATCGGTAAGTTACCACTTGCAGTTAAAAGTTCACCGGGATTTCTGGTTAACCGAATATTAATGCCTTACATTCTGGAAGCCGTTACCATGGTGGATGAAGGCATTCCCCCGGAAGTCATTGATAAAGCCGCCTTACAGTACGGTATGCCAATGGGCCCAATTGAACTGGCTGATACTGTTGGACTGGATATCTGTAAATCCGTTGCCAATATATTATCCGCCGCGCTAGATATGCCATTACCTGCTAACCTGAAAACTCTTTCCGATAAAAAACTGGGTAAAAAAACCGGTGAAGGATTCTATAAATACAAATCAGGAAAACCGATTAAAAATAAAAGTGCGTCCTATTCTAATCAGCAGGAAGTACAGGATAGATTAGTATTACGGCTATTAAACGAAGCCACTGCCTGTTTGCGTGAAGGCATTGTTGATGAGGCCGACCTGATCGATGCCGGTGTAATCTTTGGCACCGGTTTCGCGCCATTCAGGGGTGGCCCACTTGAATACATTCGAAGTACTGGTGTTGATGAGCTAAGTCAAACGCTGGAAGGTTTGAAAAATAAATTGGGTGACCGTTTTAAGAAAGATGAAGGCTGGTCCAGTCTGTAGAGTTACTATCGAATCTTAGTGGGCAAGCAAAACATTTAAAAATAATTACCACAGAGACACAGAGAAAAATCAATGCATGTTAATGCGAATGAATAATGTAGGTGCGATTTTATTCGCACGATGAGCATATACCTTGTTCCTGAGTACAAATAAACTTGTAGCTACAGACAACTTAACATTACTTTTTGCTTTCTCTGTGTCCTCTGTGTCTCTGTGATGAATAATTATTCAGTTTTATTGCAGACGTCCTAAAATGGTCAAAGATAACCATCTTGATGGAATATTCAAGCCGCCTCTTCGCCCTCATCAGAAGAAACCACTCTATTACGCCCAAGGTTCTTTGCCTTATACATGCGGTTGTCTGCACACATCAATGTTTCCTGAATAGTATTAAATTGTTTGAAATTCGCAATACCGATAGATACTGTCGCATTTAGCGAGGGAGCAATATCGTTGAAATTATAAGCAGCCAAAGTAGCACGTATGCGCTCAGTCACTTTTTCTGCATTTTTAAGTTCGGTATCAACGAGTAAACAAACGAATTCTTCACCACCAAATCGTGCAGCGATGTCCACTTCACGGATTGAAGACTTTAATATTTCTGAAAACTTTTGTAGTACTAAATCACCAGTATGGTGACCGAAGGTATCATTAGTGTGCTTAAAATGATCAAGGTCACAAAAACAAATAACAAAATCAGAATTGTTTCGTTCAGACAGGGCCTTTTGTTGTGTTAACTTTTCCATAAAATGACGACGATTAAATAAACCTGTTAACTCATCCGTTGTCGCCAGTCGTTGATTAACATCTAACGTTTCTTTTAATTCGACGGTTTGCTGCTTGGTCCGTTCACGTAGACGATGAATCGAAGAACCGGTATATAACATTACGGTAATCGTGGTGGAAAATGTTAGTAATTGCAATAACTCCAGATTAATATCAATACGTTCTTGCTCATAGATAAAAATATATAAAATAATCAGACCGTAACCTAATACTGCATAAAGAGAAACCGATAAAAATTCACGAAAACGTAGTTTAAAAAAACCAAAACTCAACATACCGAAATAAGCCATGAGCGTTAGCCCACGCCCATCATTTAACAGGTAGGTAATCGTTAATAAGAATGTGGCAGACCAAATCATCTGGGGCACGGTGAGACTAGGGTCGTAATACTTTTTATTTAACCCTGATCGAATAAGGAGTGTAAAAACAAACACGCCTGACCAATAGAAATACAGAATATTCTCAAACGTCTCTTTTTCAACGGAGATGAGATTATTGTAATAAAAGAAAAAACTTATAACCGTAAAGGCGGCTAATGAAACGGCAGCCGAAAAATGCCTGAACAATCGTAGCCTTTGTTTAGGATCAGAACTAAATAATAAACTGTACGGTGTCATAGTTAATGTTTCAGATTAAATAATTGATAAAAATTATTTCGTGAAATCTCAGCAATATGCTCAACTGAAGTATTTCTAATATCTGCAAGCATTTCTGCTACGTGCTGTACATAAGCAGGTTGATTCTGTTTACCACGATGTGGAATGGGAGCCAGATAAGGAGAATCTGTTTCGATCAATAAACGATCATCCGGGATATTTTTTGCAACAGCACGCAATGCATCCGCATTTTTAAATGTCACAATACCTGATATCGAAATCATAAAACCTATTTCTAAAGCCTGATTTGCAAATTCCTGTGTCTCCGTAAAACAATGAATAACACCGCCACATTGTTCAGCATTTCCGTCTCGTAGGATATTCAGCGTATCTTCACCTGCATCACGGGTATGGATTATCAGAGGTTTGTTTACCTGGTTCGCTACATTCACGTGGGCACGAAAACGTTCTCGCTGCCATTCAGGATTATCTTTATGGTAATAATAATCAAGACCGGTTTCACCAATAGCAACAACTTTTTCATCTGAGGCTAATTCTGTCAGGTAATCAGCAGTAAACTCATCGCTCTCATCCGCCATTGGATGCATGCCAGCAGATACAGAGATGTATGGATAAGGCCGGACTTTTTCCAGCATAGCGGGGTATTTTTTCAGATTGATAGAAACACACAGCATATGCTCAACACCTGCATTTTGTGTATGCGATATCAGTTTATCAAAATCATTATCAAATTCTGATAAATCTATACAATCGAGATGACAATGTGAGTCAACTAACACTGAGGCCTCCTGGTGCCAGTCAAGGGTGGTAAAAATAGAGTCTTACTTAGTACGCTCACATAGTATGCGTGATACGATCAGATTTCATCGAACCCGCTAGATGAGTTTCAATTTTGCCACGCGTTGCACCTTTATCCTGTGGTGCGAACTGTACGCCGACGCCATGTGCGCGATTACCTTGCGCGCCTTTTGGTGTCATCCAGATTATCTTTCCAGCAACCGGAAGTCGTTCGCCATCTTCCATCAACGACAACAGCATAAATACTTCATCACCCAAATTGTAGGTTTTGTTGGTAGGGATAAACAGCCCGCCATTTTTAACGAATGGCATGTAGGCAGCGTAAAGCGATGATTTATCTTTGATGCTAAGCGACAGCATTCCAGGACGAGCATTTGGCGTACTCATTTTGCACCTCTACAAAATTATAAATTGTCCCACGATAATAGCAGATTCTCCCATAATAGCTGTTCATTGACGGCAATTGAGCTATGCAGGATATTGAAATTTAATTGATCTTGAAAACGATACAGGCGTTGTTGATTAGCCTTTTGTGATAGCTGTTGTAATGGTTTACGATGTTGCTCATTGATGATTTTGCATTCAGTACCACAGGCGGCCAGTTTTGTTAAATCAGAAGTCCAGCTCAGCAGTCCTTCCAGGGTTTTAATTTTTGAGTATTTTGCCAGTTTAGCTGCATATTCAAGTGAATTCTTACCCGATATATTTGCTGTCAATGCCTCCGAAAGTAGTTGCTGATATTCCATATCTTGCAGGTAATTCAGGCTGGTAAGTGGTGAACCAAACGCGAGTTTAAGCGCCTGTTGCAATTGTTGTTCAGTGTACGCAATGGCATTCTCAGCCAGTGATATATTTTGTCTTAACCACTGCAATGAGGTTTTTTCATCAGGCATATTAAAACGCATCGACTGGCAGCGACTTCTAATGGTGATGGGCAAACGATATGTACGGGCCGTAACCAGAATCAGAAGAACTTTCTGTCCCGGTTCTTCCAGTGTTTTTAACAGGCTGTTTGCCGCCGAGATGGTTAGTTTATCGGCCTGATCGAGAATAGCGACACGATAACCACTGAACTGACTGGTCTGACTTAGTTTTTCGCACAAACTACGTATCTCATCAATACGAATGTTGAGGGCTGGATTTTTACTTTTACTACCCGCTGAAGCGGTCGGCTCAAGAAAATACATGTCTGGATGTGTGTTGGCTGCCAACAGATGACAGGCATTGCATACCCCACAGGCCTGATGATCACTTGTAGGCTTGT
>Ga0316209_1003112_pt1 | contig 11788 bp, 10 predicted proteins | sample 6monopyrite_MG_FD_204945 | JGI IMG/M metagenome (GOLD analysis project Ga0316209, IMG submission 204945) | Microbial mat bacterial communities from mineral coupon in-situ incubated in ocean water Damariscotta River, Maine, United States -... | ecosystem: Environmental > Aquatic > Marine >...
GATGAAAATAGATTCTTCTTTTGATACGGCTTTTTTGCAATTGCAAAATGGTGTGAATAATGCAAAAAAAGCAGCATCACAGGTTCTTGAATCAGTAGGATCTGACAAGGTTAAAAAACTCGATATAGCGCCAAAAAGCTCAGCAGCAGATCGAGGTGCTTCGAGTGGTGTCGATGTCTCTGCATAGCTAAAGTCTACTTTATAATACGGTTTACTTATTCGTTAATGCCCATTCAATATGTTCACGTACCAAGTCTGAAGCATTATCTAGTCGAGATGTTAAAGCCGATTTGATGTCTAAATTGTTTGGGGTTTGCGTTAAAGCATTGCCCAAGGCAACCGCAATATTTCTTAACCACGCGTCGTAGCCAATTCGGCGAATAGCACTGCCTTCTAGGTTGTTTAAAAATTCTTGCTCGCTCCAATTAAACAGTTTTACTAATTCAACGTCATTTAGATTATGCCGAGGGTTAAAATCACCTACTTTTGATTGTGTTGCAAAACGATTCCATGGGCAAACTAATTGGCAATCGTCACAACCATATATTCGATTACCTATTTGAGCACGAAACTCTACTGGGATAGCGCCTTTGTTTTCTATCGTTAAATATGAAATACATTTTCGTGCATCTAACTTATAAGGCGCAATAAAAGCATTGGTTGGACAAATATCTAAACAGCTTGTACAGGTGCCGCAATGATTCTCTGCTGGTGTATCGATGGGTAATGGTAAGTTGATATAAAGCTCGCCTAAAAAGAACCATGAGCCAATTTGTTTTTGTAAAAGGTTGGTGTGCTTCCCAATCCAACCAACCCCAGCTTTTTCGGCAATGGCTTTTTCTAAAACAGGAGCGCTATCGACAAATACACGAAAGCTAAATGTGTCGGTAATACTTAAAATTTTGTCGGCTAATTGTTGTAAACGTTTACGCATGAGTTTGTGGTAATCGCGTCCGAGTGCATAACGAGAAATATAGGCTTTACTCGGTTGTTCAAGTAAAGCCGTGCAAACTTCCATTGCCTCAGGTAGATAATCTAGGCGTACGCTAATGACACGCAAGGTTCCTGGCACCAATTCAGCAGGTCGGCTCCGTTTAGTGCCGTGTTTCGCCATCCAATCCATATCGCCATGATAGTTTTTGTCTAACCAGTTATTTAGAACGATTTCAGCGCTCGATAAATCGGTATCGCTAATACCAACATCCTGAAAACCCAATTCAGCCCCCCAGTATTTTATATCCTGCGTAAGCTTTTGCAGTTGTGTTGTGTCTAGCGTATTCGATGAGGTTGGCATGTTTTTCAGTAATAGTTTATTTTTTAGGCGGTTAAGCGATATGATACAGCGTATGGAACAATTATCTCAAAATATATATACCGCGGCGCAAGTAAATGAGCTTGATCGCTATGCGATGGAATCCTTTAATATCTCGGGAAATGTGCTTATTGAACGTGCCGGGGAAGCCGCTTTTAAATGTTTGATGAAACAGTGGCCGAAAAGTAAGCGGCTTATTATTTTATGTGGTACGGGCAACAATGCCGGTGATGGTTTTGTTATTGCGCGTCTTGCAATGGAGCAGGAGCTGGAAGTTCGCGTACTTCAAGTAGGCGATGAGAATAAACTTCAAGGTGATGCCTTGGCGGCACAGCAACGGTTGCTTGGTAGCGGTCTTACGCCGGTTAATTTTTCTCAAGCACAAGATCTTGATGCAAGTGATTGTGATGTTGTAGTGGATGCAATGTTGGGTACCGGTGTGCATGGCGACGTTGATGGTAAGTACGCTGAAGCAATCGCTATTGTGAATGCACAACACACGCCGGTTTTTTCAATTGATATTCCTTCAGGCTTAAATGCCGATACAGGCATGCCGCAAGGTGCGGCGATTAAAGCGACTTTAACAATAACCTATGTTGGTTTTAAGCAGGGTTTGATAACTGGGGATGGCCCTGAGTATAGCGGTAAAGTTGTTTTTACCGATCTAAATTTACCCAAAGCACTTTACGACATGCACAGCCCAGCGGGTTATCGTTTGAACTATGGTCACTTGAGCCAGCTGCTATCTAAACGTTTAAGAAACGCCCACAAAGGTGACTTTGGACATGTAGTGTTAATTGGTGGTGCGCGGGGTATGCCAGGAGCTATTCGTCTAGCGGGTGAAGCGGCTGCGCGTACGGGCGCTGGACGCGTTACCGTTGTCACTCATCCTGATCATGCTGCTAGCTTAAATGCGACGCGGCCAGAATTGATTTGTTACGGCATCGAAAAAGCCGAAGAAATTCAACCCTTACTAGCTCTCGCAACGGTTATCGGTATTGGCCCAGGATTAGGTCAATCTAAATGGGCACAGGACTTGTTAGTATTGGCCATGGAGTCAGGTCTACCGATGGTGGTTGATGCTGACGCTTTGAATTTGCTAGCAGAATCTAACCAAAGTTATGACAACTGGATTCTAACGCCTCATCCAGGTGAAGCAGGGCGTCTTTTAGGCAAGTCGACATCAGAGGTTCAAGCCGATCGTTTTGAAAGCGTAAAAGACATTGCGGAACAATTCGGTGGTGTTGCCGTATTAAAAGGCCTAGGTACGCTCATTAAGTCAAAACAAGGTTTACCGAGTGTTTGCCCATACGGTAATCCGGGGATGGCCACGGGCGGTATGGGCGATGTGCTTACAGGCATTATTGCGGGCCTTATTGCACAAGGTTTATCAAACCAGGATGCAACCGAGTTGGGCGTTGTGATTCATAGTCGGGCCGGCGATGAAGCGGCTAAAGTTATTGGTGAACGCGGTATGTTAGCCTCTGACTTAATGAGTGGAATTCGCCGGCTCGTTAACCCTAAATAATGCAGTCAGTAGAATTAACGCTCAATAGTTTTGAACAAACCGAGGCTTTTGCTGCTCGGGTTGCCAATCTAGTAACCTCACCATGTTCTATTGCCTTACAAGGCGATCTAGGTGCAGGTAAAACAACTTTTGCGCGTGGATTTTTGCAAGCGTTAGGGCATAAAGGTAACGTAAAAAGCCCAACCTACACCATTTTAGAACCCTACCAAATTGGCGATATAACGATTAATCATTTTGATTTATATCGATTAGCCGACCCAGAAGAACTTGAATTGATTGGGGCGCATGAAATGTTTAATGACAGTACAATTAATTTAATTGAATGGCCTGAGCAAGGAAAAGGCTGGCTACCGGAGATGGATTTGTGGATAAAAATAGAGCATTTAGCTGAAGGTCGTCATGTTGTTATATCTGGCAATACGAAGCTAGGTAACCGAATTTCGGAAGAATTGCTTAAATTGTGATCTAAGCTAGAAAATATTTTAACTAATCGTCGTATCTCATTAAAATTTATAGACTTTTCGCTTGTATTTTGCTGTTATTTTTGCCACAGTTGTATATAGGGTTGAATAAAATACGGGTGTACACGATGTTAGAGCATGCACGAAATAAATATTTATTATTACTGCTCACTATTTTAGTGCTATTGAGCTCAGCTATGCCTGTGTGGTCTGGTTCAGCAGCTGAAGTTAAAAGCATTCGAATGTGGCCTGCGCCTGATTCAACACGCTTAGTTTTTGATTTAAGCGGTCCAATTGAGCATTCCTTATTTTCACTTAAATCACCTAATCGACTAGTGATTGATTTAACGCATGCGCGTATGCGGGGCAAGCCGGGTAATTTAGATTTTGCTAAAAGCTTTGTAAAAGACATTCGTTATGCCGCTCGTAACCGAGACGACTTACGTGTAGTACTCGATTTAAGCTCAAATGTTCGCCCTAAAAGTTTCTTACTTAAACCTAACCGTGAATATGGCCATCGTTTGGTGATTGATCTTGTCGGTAAAGAGATAAAAGCGAAATCAGAACCTAAAAATAAATTCAAATTTAACAACCGCCAGCGAGATATTATTGTTGCGATTGATGCTGGGCATGGCGGTGATGATCCGGGTGCAATTGGTCGTCGTGGAACACGTGAAAAAAACGTTGTGATGGCGATCGCCAAACGTTTAGAAAAATTAGTGAAGCGTGAACGCGGTATGCGTCCCGTTATGATTCGAAAAGGTGACTATTACGTTGGTCTTAAAAAACGCGTAAATATAGCGCGACGTGAGCAAGCTGATATCTTTATATCGATTCATGCCGATGCATATCGAAATACAAAAGCAAAAGGCACATCTGTTTTTGTTGTATCGGAGCGTGGCGCAAGTAGTCAAGCTGCTCGTTTTCTTGCGGAAAAGGAAAACCAGTCAGATATGATTGGTGGCGTAGATTTAGATGAAATCGATGATGCTTTATTAAAATTAGTTTTAGTCGACATGGTGAAAAATTCAACCATGGAAACAAGTCACCAAGTCGCAAGTCATGTATTAGGTAATTTAAAGAAGGTTGCCCACCTACACAAAAAGAATGTAGAACAAGCGGGCTTTAGAGTATTAAAAGCACCGGATATCCCATCTATTTTAATCGAAACGGCATTTATTTCGAATCCAGCAGAAGAACGTAAGTTACGTAGCCACAAGCATCAGCAAAAAATCGCAAAAGCTATTTTAAAAGGCGTTCGTAGTTATTTTCATGCTAATCCACCACCTGGCACGTTGTTAGCGCTTCAAGATACTAAGCACCGTGTTGCACGTGGTGAAACGCTTTCGGCTATCGCGAATCAATATCGGGTTAGTGTGGCAACCATACGCAGCGTTAATAAATTAGCTACTGATCGTATTCGTATTGGCTCGGTTTTGCGCATTCCTTATAGCAGTTAACTTCTTTGTCGTAAAAAAACGGCAAGGCTGATTGCATGCGAAGCTTATCGAATATGATAAACTATCGCATCATGATACCGGCTGAATTTACACGCTCTCCAATAAAACAATTGTCCGTTCAATTAGCAAATCAAATTGCAGCGGGTGAGGTTGTTGAACGCCCAGCATCTATCGTAAAAGAGCTTATCGAGAATAGTTTGGATGCAGGTGCCAGCAGCATTGAAATTGACATTGTAAAAGGTGGTCTTGAGCTCATTCAGATTCGAGACAATGGCTGCGGCATTCCCAAACAAGAAATACCTCTAGCAGTGCAGGCTCATTGCACGAGTAAGATTTCTAATTTTGATGATTTAACCGCAATTATTAGCATGGGGTTTCGTGGTGAAGCACTTGCCAGTATTGTATCGATTAGTCAGTTCGAAATTATCTCTGCCGTTGCAACGGATGATGTGGCTTGGCGTTGGTGTGCTAATGATAGTTTTGGTTCGGTTCCAAGTGCTGAGGACTTAATCCCCGCATCCCATCCCATTGGTACAAGTATTTCAGTACGTAATATTTTTTATAACACGATAGCGAGACGCAAATTTTTAAGCAGTGAACGTACAGAGTTTCGTCATATCGAAGATGTGGTTAAACGTATCGCATTAAGTCGATTTGATGTGGAAATCATTTTAAAACATAACCAACGTGTTGTGCATCGTTTGTTACCCGCAAATACTGACGATTTGAAAATCAAAAGGATTGAAAAATTACTTGATAAAAAATTTATACAAGATGCACTGCAAGTATCCTTTCAAGCATCACAATTAACCATGACTGGTTGGTTAAGCAATAAAAATTATTCTCGCGGTCAAACCAATATGCAATATTTTTATGTGAATGGCCGAACAGTTAAAGATAAAGTTATTAATCATGCGCTACGTCAAGTATATCAATCGATATTACCCCCGGGCCGGTTTCCTGCTTACGTTTTAAATTTGCAAATTGATCCGCAACAAGTTGATGTGAATGTGCATCCAACAAAACATGAAGTACGTTTTAGACAAACTCGTTTAGTTCATGATTTTGTAAATCATGTTATCGAAAAGTCATTGTATAAAATGAATGTTGGTGAAGATATCTATAGTGAGGTTGCTGATAACTTGAATAATGAAATAAGTCCTAATTACTATAGAAATAATTCTTCGATTAATGACGTTGCATCATCGTATCAGAATACTTATCCCAAACCTTATTCGGTTATTGATGGAGATAAAAAAGAAACGAATAAACGAAACTTGCTTGGAGATGCCATTGGCTTTTGTAAGCCGGCTTATATTGTAAGCCATTGTTCACAAGGAATGGCTTTGGTTAATTTATTAAGAGTTGAACAATATCAAGTTGAACAGCAATGGTTAAGTGAGTTTGATAACAAATCAATAGATGTTAAGCCCTTTATATTTCCTCTAAATATAGAGCTTGATGTTGCATTAAGTGATCGTGTAGAAATTCATGGTGACGTTATTCTCTCTCTTGGCTTTGATTTGAGCTTACAAAATAAAACGACTGCCATACTTCGTTCAGCACCAAATATATTGAAAAACTGCCAACATGAAGTGTTAATTCGCCAATTGCTAACTAGTTTAAAAATGGAAAAAAATATAACAGCGAAGGAAGTTATTCAATTGTTGAGTCGATTTATCGAGCTAGATGGAAACAATATTTTATTGTCGATAGAACATTGGAATGGAGTATTACGTAAAATAGAAAATGAATTTACTGAATTATGTGAAGATGCACCGTATAAAAATAAATTTTGGCGGATTTTGAGTATTACTGAGTTGAATAAATTTTTTCAATCCAATGTATCTAATGAATACCAATTCGATAAGTAAATATCATTTAATTATCACATGACTCCTTCCGAAAACAACAATACCAGGCTTCCTCCAGCTATTTGTATTATGGGGCCAACAGCCTCAGGTAAAACTGATGTCGCTGTTCATCTTGTTAAACATTTACCGGCAGAAATTATTAGTGTTGATTCCGTTTTAATATATAAAGATATGGATATTGGCTCAGCTAAGCCAGATGCAGAAATATTAAAAATTGCACCGCATCGTTTGATTGATTTTCTTGACCCTAGTAAAGCCTACTCGGTTGCAGCTTTTCGCCGAGATGCACTACAAGCAATGGATGAGATAACCCAGCAGGGAAAAATCCCTTTGTTAGTTGGTGGGACAATGTTGTATTACCGTGCGTTATTTAATGGCTTGTCTACATTGCCAGAAGCAGATGAATCTGTGCGGCTAAAACTCGAAGCGCAAGCTGCAGAACTAGGTTGGCAAGCCATGCATGATAAACTGAAAACGATTGACCCTGATGCCGCTGCAAAAATTCACCCGAACGATCCACAACGCATTCAACGCGCTTTAGAAGTATATGAAATTACTGGCGAAGCTCTTACCGTGTTACAGAAAAAACATAAAGCTGAAAAATGTTTGCCGTATGATGTTACTAAATTGATTGTTAATCCAAGTGACCGTGCTGTGTTACACCAGCGAATTGAACGCCGTTTTCACCGTATGTTAGATTCGGGTTTTATTGAAGAAGTGAAAGCACTTTACGATCGAGGAGATTTAAATTCCGACATGCCGTCCATGCGTGCTGTAGGTTATCGACAAGTTTGGGAATTTTTAGATAAACAGCGTGATTATCAAAGTATGGTTGATCGCGGTATTGTGGCGACTCGTCAATTAGCTAAACGACAATTAACTTGGTTACGAAATGAAAAGGACGCCGTTTGGTTGGATTCTCAGCAGATGGAGAATAATTCATCAGGTATTTTCGAGTTAGCCTTGAAATCGGTTAGCAGAAATCCTATTTAAATAGGGTAGCTATCAATTTTAATTGCTTGTGCTACTATTATTTGAGTTGCCCAGTCAGGTATTCACAAGGTTTTATTCGTTGTTTTCTGAGCTGGGGTTTAATCACGTACACACTGTCTTAGCTTGCTAATCGTATGCAAAATAAGAATAACAATAAGGAGAACTAACGATGAGCAAAGGTCAATCTCTACAAGATCCTTTTTTAAATGCACTTCGGAAAGATCGAATCCCTGTTTCGATATTTTTAGTAAATGGAATTAAACTACAAGGGCAAATCGAATCGTTTGATAATTTTGTGGTTTTACTCAAAAACACGGTTAGTCAAATGGTTTATAAACATGCTATTTCTACTGTTGTGCCTTCACGTAGTGTAAAATTACCCATGTCCGATGAGCTTGCTGGTAACGATACTGCACCATCTAAGGGCAATAGCTAATTTTACATTTCGTATCGCCCGTTTTTAGTAGTCTCGGGCGAAGGAGCCATAAGGTTGTTTGAACGTCCAGGGGGTGGTGAGCGTGCCATTCTCGTCAATATATCCCTGCAATCAGAGCAACATAATGAAGCAACAAGTGAGTTTCACGAGTTAGCGACATCCGCAGGGGCTGAACCACTCTTAACCATTACCGGTTCGCGGCATGCACCGCATCCGCGTTTTTTTGTGGGTTCAGGAAAAGCAGACGAAATTAAACAGGCCGTTATTGATAATGAAGCCGACTTAATTTTATTTAACCACGTCTTAAGCCCTGTTCAAGAACGTAACTTGGAAGCGCACTGTGAATGCCGTGTTCTAGACCGAACCGGTTTGATTCTTGATATTTTTGCACAACGCGCCCGTACCCATGAAGGCAATCTTCAGGTTGAACTCGCGCAATTAAAACACTTGTCCACACGATTGGTTCGAGGCTGGACGCATTTAGAGCGTCAAAAGGGTGGTATTGGTTTACGCGGGCCAGGTGAAACTCAGCTAGAAACGGATAGACGTTTAATTGGCGACAGAATCCGCCAGCTTAATAAGAAATTATCAAAAGTTCAAAAGCAACGTGATCAAGGCCGTCGGTCACGTAAACGGGCCGATATTCCAACGGTTTCATTAGTGGGGTATACCAATGCGGGTAAGTCCACACTCTTTAATAGACTCACTGATGCCAACGTTTATGTGGCGGATCAACTTTTCGCAACACTTGATCCGACCCTTAGACGGGTAGCACTTCCCAATACGCAAGTGATGGTATTGGCTGATACAGTGGGATTTATTCGTCATTTACCTCATGACTTAGTGGCTGCATTTCGTTCAACTTTGCAAGAAACCAACGATGCTGATTTATTATTGCACGTGGTGGATATTACAGCGGAAGAACGTGATGACACCATTGACCAAGTAAATCAGGTACTTGAAGAGATTGGTGCTGGGGATGTTCCGCAGCTAATGGTCTTTAATAAACTCGATAGATTGGGCAATATTGAAGCGCGTATTGATATGCGCGAAGATGATAAGGGGGAGGAAATTCCCTTTCGAGCTTGGTGTTCAGCAAAAACGGGAGATGGTATTACAGCATTATTAGAAGCCATTCAAATTCGATTACAACCAACCTCGGCACAGGTTGAATTATCAATCCCTTCTAATGAAGGTCGTTTAAGTGCATTACTGCATGAGCATGCTCGAATTGGCAGTGAAAAATATGATGAACAAGGTAATTGGTGTGTCGAAGCTGAATTGCCCTTGGCTGATTGGTACATGTTGTGTAAAAAGCACCAAATAGAACAATATTTAGTTCAGTCGAATTTGCCTGAAGTTGAGCTACAACCGTCATAATAGCTCAGTAATTAACCCTAGCTTAGAACAGTTATAACCCAGGCGGTAAAGCATTGCTTGCAGCCATTGAAGAAGCACCATAGAATCCCCATTATAAGAAATCACTCACTAAAATAAAGATTTGGAGCACAATATGGCTTGGAATGAACCGGGAGGTTCTGGCAATAAAGATCCTTGGGGTAATCGTAATGATAACCAAGGACCGCCAGACTTAGATGAAGTATTTAAGAAGTTTCAAGACAAAGTTACCAAACTATTTGGTGGCGGCAAAGGTGGTTCCGGTAATAAATCAGGTAGTGGCGGAGGCATGGGGGCAAGTTTTATTGCCATTGTCCTAGTCTCGGTCTGGGCGTTATCAGGCATTTACATTGTCGATGAAGGTACCGAAGGCGTGGTATTGCATCTTGGTCAATACGACAATAGTGCAGCACCGGGTCCACATTGGTACCCTCGTTTTATCCAAAGCGTTTATGTTGTTAATACTGAAAATGTACGTGAGATTGTATTAGGCCGAAAGTCTATGGAAGCCTTAATGCTCACAAAAGATGAAAACATTGTTGATGTTGAATTCACTGTACAGTATAAAATTAAAGATGCTCGAAACTTCTTATTTAATGTTAGTGATCCTGACCTTACGGTAGTGCAAGCTACTGAAAGCGCCATGCGTGAAAACGTCGGTAAAGGTAAAATGGATTTTGTTATTAAAGATGGTCGTTTAGAAATTGCCGCTGCAACTGAAAAGCTCATTCAACAGATTTTAGATCGTTATAAAGCCGGTATCGCGATTACTAACGTGAACATGCAAAATGCGCAACCCCCAGAGCAAGTACAGCACGCTTTTGATGATGCGATTAAAGCGCGTGAAGATAAAGAACGTGTTATTAACGAAGCCCAAGCTTATTCAAATGACATTTTGCCGCGAGCTCGTGGTAAAGGTGCACGTACAGTGCAAGAAGCCCAAGGTTATCGAGACGAGCTAATTGCTATCGCCGATGGTGAAGCTCAGCGTTTCACTAAGCTGTTAACTGAATATAAAAAAGCACCTAAAGTCACCCGCCAACGTCTGTATTTAGAAACGATGGAAAAAGTTTACCAAAACACTAGTAAAGTCATGGTGGATGTTAAACAAGGAAACAGTCTCATGTATTTACCGCTTGATAAAATTATCAACAGGCAACGTTCAACTTCGTCAACTAATGAAGCTGATTCGAGTAGTGATGTTAGTGATCAAGCGACATCATCAGCGCCAGCATCAACACGTGTAGATAGTCGTACACGTACAAGGGAGGCACGCTAATGAAACCAGGTTCAATAATATCTATGGTAGTTTTAGGCATCGGTTTGTTTGTTGCTTCAGGTTCTATTTTTATCGTTTCTGAAACAGAATTAGCGATTAAGTTTCAGTTAGGTGAAATTGTAAAATCAGATTACAAACCCGGTTGGCACTTTAAAGTTCCTTTTGTGAATAATGTTAGAAAATACGATCGCCGTATACTTACATTAGATGCACGTCCTGCACGATACATTACAAAAGAAAAGAAAAATGTCCTTGTTGATTTTTTCGTGAAATGGCGTATTAACGATGTTGAAAAGTTTTATAAATCAATGAACGGTAGTATTAATACAGCTCGAACCCGTATTTATACTATTGTTAATGATGGCTTACGTTCTGAAATGAGTAGCCGTACGGTTAAAGAAGTGATTTCAGGTGAACGTAGTGCGTTAATGGATAAGACGAAAGATATCGGTAATATCGGAGTTAAAAACTTTGGTATTGAAGTGGTTGATGTTCGAGTTAAACGCATGGATTATGAGCAATCTATTAGTGCTTCAATCTACCGTCGTATGGTTGCAGAACGTACGCGTGTTGCTAAAGAATTCCGTTCAAAAGGTGCTGAAGCCGCAGAACGTATTCGAGCTGATGCAGATCGTCAACGAACAGTTCTATTAGCTGAAGCTTACCGGGAAGCACAAAAAACACGTGGTGATGGTGATGCGACGGCCGCAGCTATTTATTCTAAAGCCTATAATAAAGATCCAGAATTTTATGCTTTTTATCGTAGTTTAGATGCTTATCGTAGTTCGTTTGCAAATCAAGATGATTTATTGGTTATGCAACCAGACTCAGAATTCTTTAAATACTTTAAAAAAGCAAAATAGGTATTTACTGAATAAGCGATCTGTAAGGGGCTGAAAATAAATATATTCAGCCCCCCTTATAAAAACAATTAGCATTAATGAGATTTACATATGTGGCAAGATTTTCTTGTAGCAATTTCGCTTGTGCTGGTGATAGAGGGTTTATTGCCAACAATTAGCCCAGATGGTTATAAAAAAGCGTTGT
>Ga0316209_1003114_pt1 | contig 11785 bp, 6 predicted proteins | sample 6monopyrite_MG_FD_204945 | JGI IMG/M metagenome (GOLD analysis project Ga0316209, IMG submission 204945) | Microbial mat bacterial communities from mineral coupon in-situ incubated in ocean water Damariscotta River, Maine, United States -... | ecosystem: Environmental > Aquatic > Marine > Coastal...
TTAACGACTGCTGAACCTTGTGCAGGATCAACACTTGCTGTTGTAGATACGATTGTGCCGTCAACATCCGATGCACTGTAGGTAATATTGACTGAACCATCTTCGGCAACGTTTGCAGTGGATTGAACGACTAAAGTTGGTGCGTCATTTAAATCTCCAACATTAATAATCGATGTTTGAGTTGCCGTCGCGCCATCATCATCTGTCGTCACAACGGTAATCGTTGCGTCACCGTTAAAGTTGGTTGCTGGGGTAAACGTAATCGTACCGTTGGCATTAACGACTGCACTACCTTGCGCAGGATCAACGCTTGCAGTTGTTGAAATAATTGTGCCGTCAACATCCGCTGCAGAGAACGTAATGTTTACGGCGTTATCTTCTGAGGTGTTCGCTACTGACTGCACAACTAATGTTGGAGCATCGTTAACATCACTGACTGTGATGATTGATGTTTGTGTTGCTGTCGCACCATCATCATCTGTGGTCACAACCGTAACGATTGCGTCACCGTTAAAGTTAGCAGCTGCCGTAAAGGTAATCGTGTTGTCTGCATTAACAACCACACTGCCTTCAGCAGGATTAACTGAAGCGGTAGTGCTAGCAATCGTGCCATCAACATCAGCCGCTGCGTAAGTAATCGAAACTGAACCATCTTCAGCAACATTCGCAGTGGATTGAACGTTTAATGTCGGTGCATCATTAATATCTGAAACAGTAATCACAGATGTTTGTGTTGCGGTTGCACCGTCATCATCGGTAGTCACTACCGTTACGGTTGCATCGCCATTAAAGTTAGTCGCCGCGGTAAAGGTAATCGTGTTGTCTGCATTAACAACGACCGTGCCTTGGGCAGGGTCAACCGTTGCAGTTGTTGAAACAATTGTGCCGTCAACATCCGATGCAGAGAAGGTGATGTTTACTGCATTATCTTCTGAGGTGTTCGCTACAGATTGAACTGTTAGTGTTGGTGCGTCGTTAACATCAGACACTGTAACGGTTGAAGTTTGTGTCGCTGTCGCACCATCGTCATCTGTCGTAACAACCGTAACGGTTGCGTCACCGTTAAAGTTGGTTGCCGCCGTAAAGGTAATGCTGTTGTCTGCGTTTACGACAACCGTTCCCTCTAAAGGATCAACTGTGGCTACTGTAGATACAATTGTTCCATCAACATCCGCTGCTGCATAAGTAATTGAAACTGAACCATCTTCAGCCACGTTCGCTGTGGATTGAACGTTTAATGTCGGTGCATCATTAATATCTGAAACAGTAATCACAGATGTTTGTGTTGCGGTTGCACCGTCATCATCGGTAGTCACTACCGTTACGGTTGCATCGCCATTAAAGTTAGTCGCCGCGGTAAAGGTAATCGTGTTGTCTGCATTAACAACGACCGTGCCCTGGGTTGGATCGACTGTTGCTACTGTTGACGCAATTGTGCCATCCACATCCGCTGCTGCATAAGTAATCGAAACTGAACCATCTTCCGCAACATTTGCAGTCGATTGAACATTTAGACTAGGCGTACTATTCGACACAGGAACAGTTACAGTCGGAGCAGGCGTTTCTGCAGCTGTTGCTAGCAATGCATCGTCATTAGCAAATAAATTATTCGCACCACTAGCATTACCGGTATTAAAATCAGTAACTCGAGTTTCTACTTCACCCTCACGTGCTTCACGCTCATAAATAGGTGTTTCATTTAGGCTTGATGATTGGCCTTGCTCATTTCCAGCTGCTGTTGGATCTAACTCAGAAAGATCCTTTCCTTCTAGAATAGCTTGCTGAAGTGCCTCTATCTGGTCTACCTGTGCATCTGTATAGGATAAATCTTCTGAATATACGGTTTCATCTAACAGCACTTCAGTATTCTCAGTCACCTGAAGCTTTTGACCACTATAAAAATCGACGGTTACACTTGCGCCCTGTCCAGACATAAGTAAATCTCTGTCACTAACAGTATCTCCAATATTTAGGACTTTAATAACGCCTTCAGCAGTGCGAACTTGTGCAGAGCCTGTTAAATCAGCGATATATCCAATATTTTTAGTAGCCATGATGTAACCTTTTATGAGTAGTCATTAAAGATTAGTTCATATGAGATAAAGAGGTATCGTACTAAGGTACTAGAAAACCAAACATTAGCGAATGCTAATTCGATTGAAATGAGTTTGTAGAGCTTATTCTGTTGAGTATTACGTCAATTTTGTCAAATCGAACTGATTTAAGTGAATTGCCAGGGCGACACGGTCTTTTAGCTGCAGTTTTTTGAATATTTGGGTTAGGTGGGTTTTGACGGTTCGTTCCGCCATATTGCAATTACTAGCGACTTGCTTATTGCTTTGCCCATTAGCTACTGCCAAAGCCACTTCTTTTTCTCTTTTAGTTAAGTTTTTTAAAGGATCTTCAACAACTGGTTGTTGTATAGCTGATCTGGCCAATGTAAATGTTTCGGCTATTAATGCAGGTGGAAACCAGCTTTGCCCATTTGCTAATAAACGTAATAATTGATCGTAGTGCGTTTTAGCCATATATGAATTGAAAAAACCACTGATACCCAGTTCTGTATAGGCTAGCAAGTCTTCAACTTTGGGATTATCTGCAGCTATACCTACAACCACTTCCGATTCTGAAGCACTCTTCATCCAATCTACCAATCCATCTTTAAAAGAGCTGGCATGCACCAAAACGATATCATTTTTATTTATATTTGAAATCGACAATTTAGATCGCGCACTAAATTCATCAACAACACTGCTGATATAGCCCTCAAACATTCTAGATTGTGAAATTATAATTAAAGACATTAGTTTTCTTGTAAGGCTCTTTCAAAACCGCGATTAATTGGCTTGAGTAAATATTCAAGTATCGTTTTTTTGTCAGTAATAATATCTGCTTCACTCGCCATACCAACCTTAATTGGCATCGGCTGCGTCTCATGACCAAGATATGATTTTTCCGGTTTAATACGTGTAACGTAATAACTAATTCCATCGTCGTCGGTTACTGTATCGGCACTCACAAATGTCACAAGACCTTTTAAGCTACCATGTATTGCAAAGTCGTAAGCTGTGAATTTTAAGCGCGTTTCCTGTCCAACAGTTATATAGGCTATATCTGCTGGTTTAATTCGAATTTCGATTAATAATGCATCTTCCCACGGAATAATTTCTAAAATTTCACTTCCAGGTGTTACAACACCACCAATTGAATTTGCATATAAACGCTGAACAATCCCTTTAACTGGTGATCTTAAAGTTGTACGGCTAACTCTATCTTCAAGGGCAATTTGAGCTTCTGCTATGCGCGACACCTCAGCTTGTACTTCATTTAATTCTCGTTTTGCTTTATTGCGAAACTCTAGACGTACTTGTTCTAATTTACGCTTACCTTCTTCAACAGTTGATCGAATTCTAGGAATAGAAATACTTACACCTTCCAACTCCCCTTCAGCCTCTGCTTCACGCTGTTGCACTTGTAAATATTCAATTTCAGAAATAATTCGACGCCGAACAAGTGGCTCTTTAATTTTTAATTCCTGTCTTAATAACTTAAGTGATTTTGTTAATTGACGTTCTTTAGATTGTGTTTCTTCTAACGCACTATCCTGCTGTCGCACCTGCTCTTCATAAATGCTTAAGGTTTCTTTTAATTGTTGTTTATTTGATTCATATAAGCTTTCTTCAGATTTAAGTAGTTCCGGTGCCGCCTTAGCAACTTCTTCATCTCGTTTAAACTCAGTTCCAAATGCTTCAGCTTGTAAACGTGCACTTTTTGCCCGTAATTCATAATACATCAAACGATTTTCTTCGAATGAACCAGAGAATGCGACATCAGATATTTTAACCAACGGTTGATTACTCTCTACAAGATCACCTTCACGAACCAGTATTTCAGAAACAATGCCTCCTTCTAAACTCTGAACCAGTTGAACTTGTTTTGCAGGTATGACCTTACCGTTACCTCGTACAACCACATCTATTTCTGCCCAGCCCATCCAGATAAGTGCTACAAATACAACGGCAGCTGTAATCGACACCATCATCAGTAAATATTTAGGTGAACGCTGAACAACAGCAGCGGATAAACTTTGCATATAAGCAATATCAGTATCACTGTAACTTTCTTTATTATGGTGATTTTCAGAATTCATTTTTACCGCCCTGCAAGGCTTTTAGTACTTTTTCTTTTGGGCCATCCATTACAATACGGCCATCATCTACAACAACTAATCTTTCTACTAAATCTAGCATGGGGGCTTTATGAGTAACCAATACCAATGTTTTATCACGAGTATAGTCGTACAGTTTTTTTCTGATATTTGCTTCAGTCGTGTTATCCATACTATTAGTTGGCTCATCAAGAATAACAATTGGCTCATCCAACAAAAGTGCACGACCCAAGGCAATTGATTGGCGTTGTCCACCAGATAACCAGCTACCCTGCTCGCCAACTGAAGTATCAAAGCCTAACGGTAAGTTATTAACAAACTGATCTACACCGCATATTTTAGCTACTTCAATAAGTCTTTCATCATCAACATGAGGGTCTTTAAATACGAGGTTATCTCGAATACTTCCACTCATTAAGCTTATATCTTGGGATAAGTATCCAACGTGATGCCTTAGATCTGCAGGATCTATCTGGTTAATATCAATTCCGTCTACTGACATTGCGCCTTCAGATGGAGAATACAAACCAACCATTAATTTTGTAATAGATGTTTTTCCTGAACCAACCTTACCTATAATGCCTACGTGCTCCCGAGGTTTTATCTTCAATGTTATATTGGTCAGCGTCAAACGCTCTGCTTCTGGATAACTAAAGTTAACTGATTTTAATTCTATGCCACCCTCAAATGTTGGACGACGAACATATTGATTTTCTTCTGATCGTTCAATTGGCTGTTGCATTAAATTATCTAGTGTTTTGTAAGCCGTTTGTGTTTGTTGAAAATTTGTTATCAACGATGCAATTTGCCCCATTGGGGCCACAGCTCTAGAAGACAGCATCACAGTGGCTATTAAACCACCTAAAGATAGCTGTAAATCAGCTATCTGATATATCCCAAAAACAATAATTCCTACGGTATTCAACTGTACAAGAAAATTAGTGACTACCAAAATCGACCCTGAGAGCATTCGTGCACGCATCGACTTTGAAGCTATTTCACCTGATGATTCTTCCCAAACCCACTGCGAGTGATGCGAAGCTCCAAGCGTTTTAATCGTTTGAATATTACTCAAGCTTTCAATTAAATGAGAATGCTTGTTAGCAGATGCTTCAAATGTTGATTCAATGCTTTCTCTCAATGGCTTAATCATTAAGAAGCTAAATATTAGCAATAAGCATATAGTTATTAGAGGAATAACCACAACTGGACCACTGATATATCCCACTACAATCAGAAAAATTATTGCAAAAGGTAAATCAACGAGTGTAGCCATTGTCGATGCTGTAAAGAAATTCCTTATGCTTTCAAAGTCGCGCAAATTATTTGCAAAGGCACCGACACTTTTTGGCCACTGGTCCATACGCAAATTAAGTGTTTGTTCAAATAGTATTGACGACATTATTATGTCGCTTTTTTTGCCCGCAATTTCCAGCAAATAGGTTCGAACATAACGAATCAAACCATCAAATGCATATACCAGTAACACACCCACAGCTAGTACCCACAATGTTTCCATTGCATCATTTGGTACAACCCTGTCATAGACATTCATTGTGAATAATGGCGTAGCAACAACAAATAAGTTAATTAACACCGAAGCCAATAAAACACTGATGAATATTTCTTTTGATCGCGCTAACGTTCCCCAGAACCAGTGACTCTCACCTGCTTTTATTAGCCTTAAAGGTAAACTACGTTTTTTAAATTCACGCTTCAATAAAAACGAAAAACCCATATATTCTTCTTCGAGACGCTCTAATTCAATCCATTCTTCACCATCACTAACTTCTGGAAAAATCACACGTGCACGGTTGTTTTCCTTATCGATACTTTCTAACACACAGGCATTGCGATTTTTTAAAATTAAAATGCAGGGTAGTAATAAACCTGACAACTCATTTAAGTCACGTTTAATTAAACGTGCAGCAAAGCCTGCGCGCTTCGCAACGCGTGAGAATAGACCTTTTGAACTATGAATGGAGAACAATTCAGGGCCAGGTTTACCTGGCTCTATTGGTAATCCTGAAATTAATGCATCAATTGAAATCGGGCGATTAAAAAGCTTCGCAAAAACCACCAGGCATTCTAGTAATGGGTCATAGTGATGATGATTATCACTCATAAAAATTCCTCAGTTGTACCCAGTAGGTTACCTTGCATTGTTTTAACGCCCAACTCTCTTAAATGGTCATACAGCTCTTGTGAATCTACACCTACCGCAATAATGCGTATATTCATGGCTTTAGTTAATGTACGTAGTGCTTCATAACCTGCAGGTGCATTGAGCATTGTCATATCATGCAATGTTCGTGCATTAACTTTCACATAATCAGGACGCACTGATTGCAATGTCTGCAATGACCGGCTCAGGTTTAAATTATCTATACCAAAGGAATGTCCCGCATTGCGTACTGATTCTGCAACTTCTGCACACATAACAGGATAACGCTCAATAATAGTATGACTGGCCTCAACGCATAAGCTTGCTGATGATTTCTTAAAAAATTGCAACAACTGATTAAATTCCAACAATGCATCGGCATGAGTAAAAACAGATTCTGCAAGATTTAACGCAAATGGAACATCAGAATTTTTAGCGCTTAGATTTTTTACTAACTTGAATATCTCACGATCAATATTTTCACCCAGTCCTAGCGCATTTGCCATTGGCATAAACATTCCTGCGGGAACTATTTCTCCACTCTCATTTTTTAAACGCACAAATATTTCCTGATGTATATTTACACCCTCAGTATCCAGAACATTTTGTTTCACTAAAAACAATGCTCCTGTAGATAAACATGTTTCCAACCAGATTCTCCACTGAATTTTACCTTGCGGCAATGTAATATCAGTAGAAAGTTTTTCCTTAATTGAATATGCACCAGATGAGTCTGCCTGAGTTAATGCAAAATCAGAGTCAGCAAGCGTCTCTCCTATACTACGCCCAACATTGACACTACTAATGCCTGAAATTAATGACACATCTGCACTTACATCTAATGTGTTGATATCATCTTTAAAGCGAGTAAATATACTTTCCAGGTATTCAACAACTGATAACGAGCCCTCAGGTACCAATAGTGCAAATTCTCCGTCCGCCAAACGTGAGCAACTTTTACTTATGCGACTCTCTGCATCCGATTGAAGAATATTCGATAAAACTTTCACCAGCGTATCAGATTTTTCATAACCAGAATTATCATGAACATGACTTAGTCCATTAATTCTAATGACTGCCATATTGCCATGAAAAGAAGCATCTTCCGATTGTGCACGCCCTAGTTCCGCCATAAAATATTGACGATTTCCCAATCCTGTCAAATTATCTTCGTACAATAATTTTTGATAACGCGTCAGTGTTTTTTGCTGATCATCAAATACAACATGCACCTTTTCAACCATGCCGTTCATTGCTTCAACTACCGCACGTAATTCTACTGTGCGTGGAATAGATTCCTGTATTACAAATTCATTTTTATCAATGGCATTAGCTTGCTCTTTTACCTGACCAAGAGGTTTAAGCACATAATGCAATAACAACCAGAGCATCGACATTCCAGACAGAAAAAGTATTACAAACCAGAACATACTTGCTTCTAAATTCTTATATAAACTTGTATATACATATCCTGGGTGCAAAGTTAACTTCAATGTTCCTAATGGTACCCAGCCCTGCATTACCTGAGATGTACCTATTGCTGGCCACAAAGGTACCAGAGAAACAAACCAGTCTGGCACGCCTTGTATTTCAACGACACGTATTTTCTTATGAATTATTTCTCCATCAGGTGCTACAAGCTCAATACTCGAGTAATAACCGCTATCAAATACCGCATTAAATAATGTCTCATACGCTGCAACGTCATCTAAAGAAGAGGAATTACTTATTGCTATCCCCAATGTGGTTGCCATGTCTTGCGCAGAGGTTTGCAGCTGTCCTTCTAGAAAAGAACCTGAACGTCGAAAATCGCCTACTGTTATAGTGACAATAATGAGCAAAAACACTAAAGAAACAACCAGCGCTACTTGTTTAAACAATGTCATGGTTTCGACCTTTTTATATTCGCCAGCAGTTTCTGCCATTTGTTATTTTTAATTTTATCTGTCGGCAATGAACGCCCTAAGCCAGCTGAGGCATTGGTTAGAAATAAAGATTTTGCATTAAAACTATAAATGGGTAGTAAATCTCGCCTTTTACTTGCAGGCAAAATACGTTGATTATAATTATCCAATATCAACGGAATACTTTTTGGTGTTTCAAAATAACTAAGTACCATATGCGCTACGTTTTGACGAATCGCTTTTACATATGTCAAATATAAACGATCATCTGGAACACCTAGTGAGCGTAAAGCAAAATATTTTGCAACAACATAATCCTCACAATCACCGCTATTAACACCTATAAATTCTTCTGGCGTTGCCCAATAATCTTTTTGGCTCCACAGTTTCATATCGCTTTTATATTTAAATTGATTGAAAAAACGGTTCACTCCCTTGAGTTTTTTGTCAATATTCTCGTTCGAAAGCTTACCGAGCAACTCATTCAGCACTATAGCTCGTTGTTTAGCTTGCTTGCTGTACTTTTCATTCAATCGTAATAACATTTGTTCATCAGCAAATGATTCAGCATTTTGCTGTCTTGGCGCTAATAAAACTAACAAGCCAAGCAATATAATTACAGGTAATTTGTAGCTGCGAAACACCCTATAATAGATTGCTTTGCATGTTATAAATGACACTTAAAAAGCCTCACAATGACAAACACCATCTCGCTTTGATGATAGATTCAATTCGATCAAATCAATTGAATAATTTGCAGACATTTACCAGTTCAAACCCCAATCATTGGGTCAAAATTGTTTGTGGATTTCTCTGACCGCCAGCACCAAATTTGAATCGAAACTCTCCTCGCCTGTTAATTGCCTGACCTTCTGGTGTTTCATTGTCAGCTATCGGATTTTTCTCACCCATACCAAATGACTTAATTTTATTGCCATCTATACCAAATGAAATTAATAAATCACGTGTCACATTTGCGCGACGTTCGGACAAAGAGAGGTTATATCTTTCAGAACCTATATCGTCGGTATATGCAAAAATTTCAACTTCAACATTGGGTAATTTTTTGATTTTATCTACAATGGACTGAATTTTATCTTCTGAAGTTGGCGTTAACTTTGTTTTCTTATATATATAATTTACGTACTGAGTTTTAGTTAACTGCACATCACTTTTTGGCGATATAATTAACTTCACTGATGCGGTTGCGGTTGCCCCTTGTACATCCGTAATGGTATAAGTAAATTTATCAATACCGCTAAAGCCATCTGCTGCACGGTAAATTAGATTTTTCCTATCATCAAAAGCAGCGTTACCAGTTTCAGGCTTAGTAAAATCAATCAATCTCAATTCATCATTATCTGCATCTGTATCATTTTCTAACAACACCGACTGAGGGATAACTAAAACACTATTTATTTCCAGCTCTAACTGATCATCACCAACAACTGGCGCCTGATTCACCCGCTTATAACCAAATTTTTGCTGCTGCTGGCCATGACAGCCAAAGTCATTTACCTTATTTTTTTCTAGCGTATTATCACATTGGTCAGAGCCGTCTATTTTACTGTCCACATCTCTGTCTGAGTCGAGGGGTAAAATATCATCGCCCTGCGCGCTAATCTTCGCAATCTGCAAGTTATCTTCATCAAGGCTTGCATTCAGATTTAGCGCCGAAAATAAATTACCCATAGCTTCTAGAATCCGGAATCTTGCCGCTAGTGCTTCATAGTATGCTTCTGCATATTGATTTTGCGCACTATTCAACTCGCTTTCTGCATCCAATAAGTCGATGAGATCTCGCTGGCCAATGAAAAATTCTTCGCCATAGGAATCAACTGTTTGGCGTGATTTTTCAATATGCGTGTTTAAATACTTTAGTTGATAAGACAGGGATTGATCGGCTGCCCAGGCAAGACGCATTGTATTAATAACCTGCCGACGCACTCGCGATGAAAACTCCTGATTTTGGTGAACAATACTAATTTTCTTACGCTCCTCTGCAGAGTCAGCACCACCACGATATAAATTATATCTAAGGTTTAAGACCAGACTTAGCTCATCAGTATCTCCTAATAAACCATTAATATCATCGCCTACTTCTTTAGCTAGACGTAAATCCATTTGAGGATAATTGTTACTCTTTGCGCGATTTGAATCAGACAATGCAGCCTGAACATTATAATTGGCCACTTTTATCGCAGGATGCTGCTGCAATGCTAATTCAATCACTTCGTCCAGGCTTAAATTTGGATGATCTGGCATTGCTGGTTCTTTAACTTTTGAAAGTTCTAAATAACGACCTAAAATTTCATGCAGTCTTGTAGCAGCATCTTGTAGATTATTTTGTTGTGCAATAAAACTTGCATGAGCACGAGCAACACGGCCTTCAGTTTGCTCAAGCTCAGAGCGTCTGCCCATGCCTGAATCATTTCTTTCTCGAATTTGCGAAAGTATTCGCTCATGAGAACTGACATTTGTTTCTGCTAACTCAACCAGCCTAAGCTGCTTCATTGCATCCAGATATGCCTGTACCGCATCCAGTGCAACATTATCCGCAGTGTCAAAAATCTCATATAACGCAGCACCAATACGTGCTTCTGTTTGCTCTTGCTGATACGTGGTATCAAAGCCATTAAATATATTTTGAGTAAGCGATAACTCAGCACGACTGCTTTCATACTCACGCTTTAACAGTGCTGTACTGGGCGATTTAGTTTCGTAGGTTCCCGTTGAGGCATCTAAATCTAAGCTAGGTCGCCAGCCACTGTTGGCAATATCTCGATCACGTTCGACCTGACGAAAAACATGCACCTGCTCGCGAATTGATGGATGCGCATTGATTGAATCTGCAACAAAATCGTTCAAATCCATTGCCACAACTGGCGCTTGCAAAACAATAGCACCAAATAAAAAGACTACGCCACTGCAAATACTTTGCTTTAAAGTCGAAGATATACATTGATTTACTCGGTCAATATATTGCGTTTTGCGGAATTTTATTACCAAGAAGCACCTTTTTCAGATCGTAATGTTTGCAGCATATCAAGCCAATAAGTATACACCATATCTAAATTTGTGCATAAAATTCAATCATTTCCGTATACTTATTAATGTAATATGTAAAATTCTTTACCCAACGCTAGCAAGCTAAAGCCACGCAAGCTGCTATTTATTATTAAATCATTATATGTGCTCCAAAAAGTTAGCACACCAATCTTTAGAGAGAATTAACACTTTATTAACATTTGAAAAATGGGAGACACAACAAACCGTCTTCTGCGCTTGCCTTGACATTGCTCAGTTATAAATAGACATTGCTCTAACATAACAGCAACGTTTTCTCAGATATTGATTTACTTAAGTTCATAAAGGTTTTGATGATGTAGAATTACCCCTCTTTTTAGCAGTCCCTCCTAATCATTCGAGTAAATCCTCATGGCAATTAAAGCAACGGTATATAAAGCTGATTTGCAAATATCCGACATGGATAGGCACTACTATCAAAATCACTCGCTAACACTGGCACAACACCCTTCTGAAACGCTC
>Ga0316209_1003115_pt1 | contig 11782 bp, 17 predicted proteins | sample 6monopyrite_MG_FD_204945 | JGI IMG/M metagenome (GOLD analysis project Ga0316209, IMG submission 204945) | Microbial mat bacterial communities from mineral coupon in-situ incubated in ocean water Damariscotta River, Maine, United States -... | ecosystem: Environmental > Aquatic > Marine >...
TCAAACCCTTGAAGAAAAACAACAGCTAAAATTAACAGAGCTAGTCAAATCTGCTAAAGCGCAAGTCTACCAAGATTTGTTTAGTGCCTTAAAAATGTGGCAAACAGCTAACGAAATACCAAATGAAGTGGCGATGTTAAGCAAGCAGTGGCAACAATGTTTCCATGAGCTCAAAGATAATACCGACCGTCATGATTTAACCATTAAAATGGAAATAGTGGCACAACAGGGCTCTCCCAAAAAAGACGCGGAAAAACGTCAATCCATTCAAATGCAATTGATGGCACAAAAGTTACAATCTGGAGACAGTCTAGACTTATTGTTTTTACTCAAAGATTGGATTAGAGCAGGTGCTTTAAGTAAGAGTGACATCACGTTACTGAAACGAATTGAACCCTTGTTTGTGAACTCATGAGTACCTTGATCCGGCTGAATAAATTTATCAGCGACTCAGGTTTTAGCTCTAGACGTGAAGCCGATAAGTTAATTGAACAGCAAAGAGTCAGGATAAACGACAACATCCCTGAATTAGGCACTAAAGTGGCGCCCGGTGATGTGGTGACTGTTGATGGCCAGCTTATTCAAGCCAGTGCAACCGATAAAGCTGATCGGGTGTATATTGCCTATCATAAACCCATAGGTATCACTTGTACCACTGAGTTGCATATCACAGGCAATATTGTGGATGCCATCGGCCACAAACAAAGAATATTCCCTATCGGGCGATTAGATAAACCTTCCGAAGGTTTGATTTTCTTGACCAGTGATGGCGATATCGTTAACAAAATCCTAAGGGCTGAAAATGCTCACGACAAAGAATATGTCGTCACAGTTAACCGGCCTTTAACTGAATATTTTATTCAGAAAATGGCCAAGGGTGTTCCTATCTTAGACACAGTAACTAAGCCTTGCGCGGTGACCATGCAGAGTAAAATGGTGTTTCGAATAGTGTTGACCCAAGGGTTAAACCGCCAAATCCGCCGGATGTGTGAGTATTTAGGCTATGAGGTGGTGAAACTTAAACGCACGCGGATCATGTCGGTGCGGTTGGCGGGGTTGAAGGTTGGCCAGTGGCGAGATTTGACTGCTGAGGAAATGGCCGAGATTAATGGGGCTGTGGAGGGGTCTAGTAAAACGGCGGTTTAAGCGCTGTTTATAATCTAGGATAATGCGCTGGCGCTTACCGCCATCCTTGGCTTTTTTCATACAGCATCCTTGCTGTATGACTTACTTTTTGCCTACAGCAGCAAAAAGTAAGCAAAAAAATGCCGATCGAGGGCAATGACCTTGCCATCTATTCATCAAGCCAACAAAGAGGTCGTCTATCGATTAACCGGCTGAATCAAACCAAAATTTAGCGATACGGCACTTGAAACCGTTCAACACAGGTTTACATGGCATTGAAAAGCGCGCTGTACAAACACTAAAACGTTAAAAGAGTATTGTGACACCATAACGCTACAATGTTATGATGTTGCTTTTGTTATTTGAAAAGGAAGTTTATAATGAGTAATTTATCAAAACGTTCAACAGTATATTTTGAACCAGCGGTTCATCACGCTTTAAAAATCAAGGCTGCTTCATCTCAAGTTTCAATATCAGAACTAATAGATGAAGCTGTCCGTTTATTAATGAGTGAAGACCAAGAAGACTTTCAAGCAATTTCTGAGCGTCGTGATGAGGCAGAAATTAGTTATGAGCAACTGCTAAACGAATTGAAGGCTCATGGCAAAATATAAAATCACCTTCAAGAAGTCTGTAGCAAAAGATTTGCGGAGTATCCCTAATCAGGATGTTGATCGAATATTAAAACGAATAGACAAGCTTGCAGATGATCCAAGGGCTGACGGTTGCATAAAATTGTCTGGTCACGAAAACTATAGAGTTCGTCTAGGTTTGTACAGGGTTATTTATGAAATTAGAGACGATGTTTTAGTGGTCAATATTGTTAAAGTCGGACATAGGTCAAGTGTATACAAAAGCAACTAACAAGGCGCTCCATAGGATTTGGTACATTTGGCACCTTTTCTGCGTCGCTTCGCTGGCAAAAAAAGCCGCCAACTGTACCAAACCCATGAGCGCAACGTTAAATCCTGCACCTTAGACTTGTACAATTTGTTGAACAAGTTATACTTGTCTTGTATATGGTACAAGCTAGAGGTTCCCATGAGAGTAGTAAATTTCTCAGAAGCACGAAATAACTTAAAAAGTGTTTTAGATCAAGTGGTTGAAGATATTGATTATACTGTGATTTCGCGAAGAGACGCTGATGATGCTGTCGTTATGTCACTCGATTCATTTAATGGGCTAATGGAAACAGTGCATTTGTTAAAAAGTTCTGCCAATGCATCACATTTAGCAAAATCAATTGGTCAATATCGTTCTGGTAAAACTGAAACACACGAGTTAACGGGTGATTGAAATATTAGCTTGGACTAGAGAGGCATGGTCTGATTATGTCTATTGGCAAGGTCAGGATAAGAAAACGCTAAAACGGATCAATAAATTACTTACGGATTCTATACGCAGTCCATTCGAAGGAGTTGGAAAGCCTGAGCCGCTTAAGGAGAATTTATCCGGTTTTTGGTCCAGAAGAATCGATGCATCAAATAGATTGGTGTACGCTGTAGATGATAATCAACTAACAGCTATATCTTGTCGTTATCACTATGATAAATGATTTAGCAAATCGCTGCTGCAGGTGGACTGTAAAGCTCAGCCTTAAATGCCAGTTATAGCAAAATCTAGTGCATCTATAATTTCTTGTTTTAAGTGCTCTAAAGACCCAACAGGAGACTTCAATAATTTCTTAGAAATTGAAGATACTTGTGGTGTCATTAACACTAGAACTTTATCTTCGTAATGTATTTCTAGTTGTAGCTTTTTCATTATTTGGTTTTTAAAGCTTTCGACTCTTCCTAGCGGAATAACAATTCGAGTATCTATCCCCGAGATATAGTTGTTTTGAATATCAACTAAATAAGGGTAAAACTTCGATGATGTCTTACTCGGGTTTTTATATACATCAAATTGAGGCATTAAAAGCTCTTGAATTCATCACTAAAACAACCATGCTCTTCAATAAACTTGTTATAAGCCTTAATTGCTTTTTTATTTTCTTTTTTCCATTTTTCAGCTTCGGCTTTTGCTAATTGCTCTCTTAAAGCCAACTCTAAAGTTGCAGACAAATTTATATTTATTGATCTCGTTCTCTTCAATAAATCACTATTTATACTAAGATTTGTTGCTTTCTTTGGTGCACTTGTGTCATATAATTCTTGCATAGTAGTTAGCCTTACTTAAAACATTAACAATAAATATGCGTATGCTTATGCGCATTATAAAAGCATTTAACAAGTTGCACCAGCGGTTTAGTCAAGGTGATTATTGTAGTAGTCCTATTTGCTCAACCAATCGATGGTTATGTGATACCTCGATATTTAATTCAGCTGCCTTAGAGGTAACATAACCGTTAATAAACTCTATTTCGGTTTGACGTTTGAATTTAAGATCTTGATGCATCGATGAGTAATTATTGGCTGTATCTGTTATCACTTGATTAACGTTTTCAATTAGTTCTGCACTGGCAACTGTGTAACCTAGCGCGCCCATCACTTTTGCAATTTCATCACAAATATTAGAGATGCTGACTGTGTGTTTTTTATCTGCTAACTCGCCGTTTTTTAAGTTGTGAATGGCGGTAAGTGGATTAATCACTGCATTGATAGCTAACTTTTTCCATAATGCCAAACTGATATCTTGATGCCAATAACTGGGTGGTAGTAGTGCTGAAAGTATTGGCTCAATTGATTGTTTTAACCCGGTATCAACCTTGCCTAACCAGCCCAGATGAGTTTGACCCAACCCCGTTTCTATCAATGTGTTTGCATCCGGTTTAAATGCCCCGTAACTGGTGGTGGCTGCGATCAATGGATTATTAGGTAGCAGTTCTCTAACTTGTTCGATAGTGCCCATGCCATTGTGTAGTAGCACTATTATATGATTTGATTGAATAAAGGGTTGTAATTGCACTAGCACTGGCAGTACTTGATAAGCTTTGACGGGCATTATCAGCAAATCAAATTGGGCTGGCCTAGTAATGACTGAGGTGTTTGGTGTCAAACTATGGGACACACCTGATATATCAGTTACCGTAAATGATTGCTGCTGTGGTGTTTTTATTAAGTGTTGACAATCATAGCCAAGCTGGTGGCATTTAAAACCTATTAATCCGCCTATCGCTCCTTTGCCAACAATAGCTAATTTAGGAAAACTAGGTTGCCTCTTATCCTGCATTTTTTTGTTGCGTCAACTTGATGTTTGGCCACTTGAGTGTCCAAGGGGTTGCTAGGTTAGCGACTTGTAATTTGGTCTTATCAGATACAAAAACAGCACCTTTATTGGGGGGGCAGATGATACAAATGGGTTGTTGTTGATAGTTAAAACGAATGCTATATGCGTGCAAGTAAGTGCGGTCTGAACTTTCGCCTTTGTATAACTCGTCGCCTAAGATAGGACTACCTAAACTTTTTAAGGCCACCCGAATTTGATGTGTCTTACCCGTAAGCGGTTTAACCAAAAACAATCGAAGGCCAGGAGAAAGAGAGAAGCTAAAAAATTGGCTGATGGCTTCAGCAGTATTACTACTATCCAACATCCATTTACCGTCCCGGATTTTTTTCATGCCGCCTTTGACTGCACCTTGTTTTTTCTTAGGTTTTTTCGCTGAGATAGCCAAATAGTACTTTTCTATTTGTCTGTGCTCAAACAACTGGCCAAACACAGCAGCAGCTTGTGGGTGTTTAGCTAGAATTAAAATGCCCGAGGTGATCTTGTCTAATCTGTGCACCAACCATAATTGTTCAAGGTTAAGTTGTTGACACAGTATTGGCAAAATACCTGATTGGTGGGATTCATTTTGCACAGAAATAGCGCTGGGTTTGTTGACGACCAAAAAATCAGGGTGATCAAACAAAACTTCTATCGAATCTAACAAAACCTGTGGTTACTCCAGCAACTGAATAGCTTTGGCATAATCCAAATCATCAATTGCCTGATTTAGTTCACCTAGTTTTTCAGAAGACAAATTTAAAGATGACCCGTAGCTTTGCATTTTACTCTCAGAAATAAACTCACTGCGCTTTAAAGCTGCGATTAGCGCCACTTTGTCATCTTGTTGAGGGGCAACTTCTGGACTTGTTTTAACAGCATTTTCTGTTGAATAGTTTTGTACTAAAGTTAACGTTTGCCTAAAAACCTGCAAAAATTCTTGCAAGGTATGCTCGGTTGTTTGCTTAGCCATATTCACTTCAAGCTCTTTACATGCTTGGTGTAACGCCTGCATGCCTAAATTTCCACTGACGCCTTTTATGGTGTGTATGTCTTGTTTAAGCGCATTCAGGTTTTTTTGTTGTAAGTGTTCGATGAGTAAAGTATCAAAATGCTCATATTGTTGTATGAATTTTTCTAAAATTTTCAATAATAACAATTGGTTACCACTAAACTGATTGGTGGCAAATTGGGCATCAAAAATATTTAGAACAGAGCCAGACAAAATAGTGTTTCCTTCAATTTAAGTAAGTATTTAAAAGATTATTGGGGATTCGTTTTTGGTATTCTAGCAAACAAAGTGGAGTATTTGTTACTCGATGTAAATTACTGATATACCTAGTTACTTTATTCGTAAACTGCAGGTAGACTAGAACCCATAAGTCAGTGGTTTTTATTTTTAGTTGGATGGTATTTTGCAAGTAAAACAGACATCTTTTGCAGAGCGTTTAAACGTATTACAAGACCCAGCAGTTGCACAAACCTTAACTGGAATACGTCATGGGGTAGAGCGTGAAACCTTACGTATTAATCCAGACGGCGGTTTGGCACAGAGTCCTCATCAAGAGGCCTTGGGGGCGGCTTTGACCCATGACTTTATCACCACCGATTTTTCAGAGTCTTTACTGGAATTTATCACACCACCTGAAGTGTCTGTGCAAAAGACGATTGCGCAGTTAAATGATGTGCATAAATTTACGATTTCAAACATAGGTGACGAACGTCTATGGCCTATGAGTATGCCTTGTTTTATTGAGGATCAAGATGCCATTCCTATCGCCAACTTTGGTTCCTCTAACGTAGGAAAAATGAAAACCTTGTATCGAGTTGGTTTAAAAAACCGCTACGGGAGCATGATGCAAGCAATCTCGGGGGTACATTTTAATTTTTCTCTTCCTGACGAGTTTTGGCAACAGTGGTTAGATAAAACATCGGCAGAGAATGCTGATAAAGATGGGATCTCTGCAGCATATTTTTCTTTGATCAGAAACTACCGCCGTTTTTGTTGGTTAATACCTTACCTTTACGGCGCATCTCCAGCTATTTGTGGTTCGTTTATCAAAGGTAAAGAAACCAATTTACCTTTTAAAAAATTGGGCAGTGGCACTTATTACCTACCTTATGCAACATCTCTTAGAATGAGTGATTTGGGATATACCAATAGTGCGCAGTCTGGTTTAAATATTTGTTATAACCAAGTGGATAGTTACATTGCATCGTTAAGAGCAGCCATTAATCAGCCATCTTCGGTTTACCAAAAGTATGCGGGTAAAAGACAAGGCGAGTACCAACAGTTAAACGCTAACGTTTTGCAAATTGAAAATGAACTGTATTCGCCAATTAGACCCAAGCAGCCAACTCAGCCGTTAGAGAAACCGTCAGAGGCCTTAGATAAAAGAGGCGTGAGCTACATAGAAGTGCGGGCACTAGACGTTAATCCATTTAGTGCCATAGGCATTGAGGAAAATCAGTTTTATTTTCTCGATGTGTTTTTGTTGTACTGTGTCACTCATCCAAGTGAGATGATGGATGCACAGCAATATCATGAAACTGAAGTCAATTTGAGTGCGGTAGTGGATCATGGGCGCGACCCCGAGCTTATGCTCTCAAATGGGCAACAGCCCATTGGTTTATCTGTATGGGCATTACAATTGTTTTCTGATATGCAAAAAGTGGCTTTGGTACTCGACCAAGCGAATGGTACAACCCACTATTCGACAGCGTTAGAGCTGGAAAAACAAAAAGTACTTGATCCTAGTTTGACTCCTTCAGCCAGAATTTTACAACTATTAGTCAGTCAACAATGTGACAATGGCGCATTGGGGTTAGCTTTGGCAAAAGATTACAAACAACAATTGCTCGATTCTGATTATGAATTTATGAATGCTGAGGTATTAGCAGAACACGCGAGATTATCCATTGAGAAGCAGCGTGTCATCGAGCAGCAGGACAATATTTCTTTCGATGATTTTCTAAGTAGTTATTTTTCGGTTGCAGTTACCGTTTAATTTTAGGCAAAAAAAAAGCCTGATATAAATCAGGCTTCAAAGCTACTACCAGGGAAAACACATAATAACTAGAACACGCTAATTAAGAGTAGGTTATGGATCAAAAGTTCACAAAAAAGTATCAAATTTTTATAATTATTTTAGTCACTATGGTTAGCACCTTATTTTTAGGGGCTTGCAGTACCACGCCACCGCAAAATATTAGTAATATTTGCGATATTTTCACTGAAAAGCGCGATTGGTTTGAAACGGCAACCGACATGAAAGAGAAGTGGGGTGTGCCCATTCACGTACCTATGTCGATCATGTATCAGGAAAGTTCGTTTAAGGCGAAGGCCCGTCCACCCAAGGACTATTTCTTTTTTGGATTGATCCCTTGGGGGCGCGTCAGTAGTGCCTATGGTTATTCTCAAGCCAAGACGCCCACTTGGGATGATTACAAGCGGGAAACAGATAACTCTTGGGCTGAGCGTTCTGACTTCAGTGATGCTATGGATTTTATGGGCTGGTTTATTAGCAAAACCAACGAAATAAATGGTGTATCAAAATGGGATGCCCAGTTGCAGTATCTTAATTATCACGAGGGGTGGGGTGGTTATAGCCGAGGCAGTTATAACGAAAAAGTATGGCTAAAAGATGTGGCTAAAACCGTTAACGCTCGAGCTTTAAGGTATGCTGCCCAGTTAAAAACCTGTGAAGAAGAGCTGTCTAAAGGTTGGTTTTGGAGATTGTTCAGCTGACAAACAAATAAAACAGGCCATTCACTGGCCGAATTTATATCTTAATTTACTTGCAATCTAAAGCACGCACAACATTACTCCTCAGAAACGACAACAGCGTCTTCAGCGGGCTCAGCGGCTACTGTTTCCCTATCGGCTTTGCTAATGTACTTAGGCTTGTTTTTAGAGGACAATTTGGCATTAGCCTTTTTGGCTCGGGCTTTTAAAATCTGATTACCTTTTTTACGACGGTTCATTTGTATCTGCTCAATCTCACTAGTCTGATATGCTTAGTGTCAATTAGGCTAATACGAGTAATTAATATGAAAAAAACCTTTGTTTTGTCTCATCCTAAAATCAAATTGCCGAGGTTGGTCGATAGTATCAGGCATGAAGTGAAGAAATATCTTAGGCGCGAAAGAAACAAGCCGCTCCCAAATGGCGCCGATTTTTGGGATTTTGACTGCCGTTTTGGCACGGACAAAGCTAATGCAGAAGTGATCCATCTTGGAGCCATTAATCAACATATTGATGAAGCGGAAAAAAATGAACTGGTGTCATTTTATTTGGAAATTATCGCAAAACCTGGCCTTAAAAAAACGAGCGAGGGATCAACTAACATTTAGCGAGGGGAAATTCGGCAGCAACTACAACAGCGTTTAATCCCGTCGTTGTCGTTTGAGCAAATGCTAAGCCTACTGAAACAACTGCATAGTTAGACCTACCTATGCATCAATTTTTTTTGCTTATGCTTATCTCAATATTTTTACTGGCACCCGCAAACCACTTTTGCACATAAATGCTACCGATAACCGGTGGCATTCCTTCTTCAGGTACTTCTTTAAATCGAACACTATTTTTATTCTGTTTCTCGAATTCAAACTTAACTTTCTTTTCAGACATTTGTCACCCTAACAATTTGAAGCTTAATTCATGGAATATAACCTAACATGGCCTATTTTTACTTGCTTGTGTCACATTTTGAGTCAGTCGGAGAATTAACATGCCTGTGCTGTTAATTGATGCCTTTTCAAGTGTTTTGACCCCTTGATTCAGAAACATAACCCTTCATATATTGATTTAAGTTGGAAATCTAAACTTTCTTGGATTTTTGTAATCAATTTGTAAACCAGCCCATTTAAGGTCGTCTTCTAGATAGTCATCATTTGCTATCATGTGCCTCGTAGTCTTTGACTCCAGAAGTTGCACTAAATACAGTCGATTTAGGGTTCTTATGACATTATTTTCTACAACCTGATAACTACTAAAATCATGATAGTCCGGATTCATGTGAAGCATGACGCCCGCGTACGGCGTCATAGGAAACCACTTTGTTGTTCTATTGGGGTCAAATATTTCGTTTTTGAACGTACTAATAGGCACATTTACAACTGGGTTTGTAGAAATACGTAAAGGTATTTTTGAGCCTAGAATTGATATAGATACTTTCTCAAATGCTTCGAAGTACTGTTCAACACTTCCTGACATGCCCAGGTAAAAATTCGCAATCCCATTAGGGATAAAACCTAACTCCGCATGCATTCTACGCTCCGATCCTGAATATTCATTAATATATTTAGGGTCTGTCACTCGTTGCTGTTCGATCTTTAAGAACTCAAGAGTCTCAATATTTCTCGATTCTAAGTGCCTTATAAATATATAAAGTATGAACTTATCATTCTTAGTCAAAAGCTCGGGAGTGTTGTCACTGATCTTCTTCCAAGTTTCAGACTGAGAAAAAGGAGTTTCAATATCTGTATTCAAATACTTTTCGATACAGAATTCGATGTCTTTGTCGGAAATTTTGTATAGGTAGTCTTCATATCCAATATTCCCAATCGAGCTTCTTTTCTTAATCAAGAAATGATTGTGTCGACTTAGTGAAGGCACTTTATTTTCGTCATCATGACAGCAAAAGTTTCTCAAATAAAACTGAGGGACATAGTGGTGTTTCCTAGGGTCTTTTGGCTTACTCATGACAATAGTATTTCAACCAAATCAAGTGAACTTAACAACTTGATAGAAGGCGTGACGCCGTTTAGTTTTTTTCATGATGTCTTCTATCACGATTATAATTTAGTTCACATTAGCCCAATTTATTAACCTTATCAACGTGTTAATAAAAATCACGTTCTTCAGAGATAGGAAAGTGGGCATTGCACCTGTTTAGTCATTTGCAAAACTACTAATCACCTACAACCGCTTTGGTGGCTCCGCCACTGCCTTTCCCGCCTTTAAAGTTTCAGTAAAAAATGGCTTATTCTTAGGTGAAATGACAGGACGTCATTTTAGCGAAAATTGGAGGGACTCATTTGTAGCGACCTGAGAATAAGCCATTTTTTGCGGTTAAAAACTTTAGCGGCGAGCGGCCTTTCTTGCTTACTTCTTTTGGCTGTTGAAAAGAAGTAAGTCAGACAACATGGATGTTGTTTGAACAAAGGCAGGGATGCCAGTGTGCGTAGCACATGCTCTTAAAAGGTAAATTGCTATGCTATATAGACAAAAAGCTGCGTATCTCCTCTTGTCTAGCCAAGCCATCCTGCAATCCTAAATCAATCAACTCACGGCAGAACTCTTTTTCAAATAATAAATAACTCAATAAACTTGAGTCAGCTTTATCGTGTAGCCCCATTAAACGTAACAAAATTTTGATCCCCGAAGGCATACGGTGAAAATGTTTAGCGGCCATTTCGTTAAAGTTAACCGTTGGATTGATGACTAAAGTCTCGATGGATTTTAGTTGGGTTTGTTGCTGTTGCCGGTGGGTCATATGGGCGATGGTTTCGTTGATGCGGGTAAGACGTTCAAGGTCCGATTTTAGGGTGTCGGCAAAAATAGTGTCGAGCAAATGCCCCGCAATAGCGATGCTACTGGGGAACCGATTCATGTCGGTAAACCGAGATTTTTTCTCTGGTTGTTCAACACCAATTATCAGTATTTTTTCTGCACCTAAATGGATCGCCGGACTCAGTGGAGACAATTGGTGAATAGAGCCATCACCAAGAAACTCTCCCATCATTTTTACCGGTGGAAACAGCATAGGAATAGCCGATGAAGCAATCAAGTGTTCTGAGTTTAAGGTGCAAGGTATGCCGCGTCTTTGTTCACGTTGCCAAGGTTCAATGTCGCTTTGCCCTTGGTAAAAGCTGATGGAATCATGGCTTGTGTAGCTAGAGGCGTTGATGGTGATAGCACGTAAATGGCCACTTGAAATATTTCTATCGATACGATGAAAATCCAAGCGACTTCTGATAAGGCGCCTTAAAGGCTGATTATTTAATAAACTAGAGGGGTGTCTTTGATTTTGCGCGGATTGGAAACTGCTCAGATAATTACCGGCTAAATGTTTAAATACGTCTCTGATGCCACTGTCGTAGACTTGGCGGGTGTGAAAGTTTTTCCATACCCATTCTAATTTTCTGAGGCCAAGGTGGTAGCAAGAAGCATAACAGGCTAAACCTGTTGCGTTGATTGCACCGGCTGAATTACCGCAGACTATGGGGAAAGGTAACCCTTGGTTGCGGGGTAAAAAAGTGGCAATGGCTTTAAGCACACCGAGTTGATATGCGGCTCTTGCTCCACCGCCTGACAACAACAAGGCATATTGATTACGCTCTGACAAAAACCTTGTTTCCTATAATGTAAGTGTCAAACCTTCGGCTGCCGCAAAAAGTTCTAAATCTGCACCACCAATTTCGATGATCTCTTGGCAATGACACTCTATCT
>Ga0316209_1003117_pt1 | contig 11778 bp, 13 predicted proteins | sample 6monopyrite_MG_FD_204945 | JGI IMG/M metagenome (GOLD analysis project Ga0316209, IMG submission 204945) | Microbial mat bacterial communities from mineral coupon in-situ incubated in ocean water Damariscotta River, Maine, United States -... | ecosystem: Environmental > Aquatic > Marine >...
AGCTGTCGCAAAAAAATATTAACTCAAAAAAAGTGAGAAACGCTATGAGAGAAACCTTTACCAAGGGCATGGCACGAAATATCTACTACGGAGGATCGGTCTTTTTCTTCCTGGTATTTATTGGCCTGACTGTCGATACGGTCGAAAGCCTGCCCAAGACTGATAACAGAGAAAATCTTACCGAAGAGGTTGCTGCAGGTAAGCGTTTGTGGGAACACAATAACTGCCTTGGTTGCCATACTTTGTTAGGTGAAGGTGCGTATTTTGCTCCTGAGCTAGGTAATGTATATACCCGCTTCGGCGAAAGCACAGAAGCCATCAAGGCCTTTATCAAGAGCCGTCCCGTTGATGGTATTCCCGGTCGTCGCAGTATGCCTCAGTTCAATTTGAGCGATCAGGAACTGGAAGAACTTGCTCAGTTTCTGAAATACACCGATGGCATTAAAACTGCCAGAGACTGGCCACCAAACATTCAAGGTTAAGGGGAAATACACATGAAATATGAATCACAAAAAATTGCCATGCCGTATTTTATTGCAGCCATTGGTCTCTTCGTCGGGCAGATTTTGTTCGGCGTTATTCTGGGTCTGCAATACGTTATGGGCGATTTTCTATTCCCGGAAATTCCGTTTAACGTTGCCCGCATGGTGCACACAAACTTATTAATCGTCTGGTTACTGTTTGGTTTTATGGGTGCGGCTTATTACCTGGTACCTGAAGAATCTGAACGTGAACTGTATTCGCCCAAGTTAGCGATACTCATGTTCTGGATATTTCTGGTTGCCGGCGCACTGACTATCCTGGGTTATTTACTGGTGCCTTACGCCACGCTGGCAGAGATCACCATGAATGACCTGTTGCCTACTATGGGACGTGAATTCCTCGAACAACCCACGATTACCAAGATCGGTATCGTCATCGTTGCACTGGCGTTCATCTTCAATATCGGCATGACTGTTCTTACCGGACGCAAAACAGTGATCTCACTGGTGCTGTTAACGGGTCTGGTAGGTCTGGCCGTATTCTTCCTGTTCTCTTTCTACAATCCTGAAAACCTGGTACTGGATAAATACTTCTGGTGGTTCGTTGTTCATCTCTGGGTAGAAGGCGTATGGGAATTAATCATGGCGTCCTTGTTGGCCTTCGTACTGATTAAAGTGACCGGGGTTGACCGTGAAGTAATCGAGAAATGGTTATACATCATTATCGCTATGGCGTTAATCTCTGGCATCATCGGTACGGGTCACCACTTCTTCTGGATTGGTACACCGGACTACTGGCAGTGGTTAGGCTCTGTGTTCTCAGCACTGGAACCCATTCCATTCTTCATGATGACACTGTTTGCCTTTAACGTAGTGAACAAACGTCGCCGCGACCATCCTAATAAAGCCGCAACTTTATGGGCATTAGGTACAGCTGTGATGGCGTTCCTGGGCGCAGGTGTATGGGGATTCTTGCACACCCTGGCTCCCGTTAACTTCTACACACATGGCACGCAGATTACAGCTGCTCACGGTCATATGGCATTCTACGGTGCGTATGTGATGGTTGTATTAACCATCATCTCGTATTCGATGCCTATTATGCGTGGACAGAAAGCAGGAAATGCCAGTGCACAGGTTGTTGAAATGTGGTCGTTCTGGTTGATGACGGTTGCGATGGTCTTCATCACCCTGTTCTTAACGGGCGCGGGTATTTTGCAGGTTTATCTGCAACGATATTCAGAAGAACCGTTGACCTTTATGGCAACACAGGAGAAGCTCGAAGTTTTCTACTGGATGCGTGAAGCTGCGGGTGTGGTCTTCTTGCTCGGGTTAATCCTGTACATCGTCAGCTTTTTTGTAAAAGGTGAAGAAGTTGTCATGCTGGAAGACAGGGTTAAAAACCAGGTGTAAACAGCCAAAGTTTTAACTGTTAAAAAATACCGCCACTTTGGCGGTATTTTTTATTGTGCTCATAACTGATGGCTTGTGCTTAAAATATTTATGATTAGTATTAATTTAAACACCGGCATCGCGGATTACAATCCGCTCCTACAATTTGTACTTCCCTGTAGGAGCGGATTGTAATCCGCGATTCTAGTATATTATTAAGCTGGTAAATATAAATACAAAACCAATCATATAATAAATGAACCTTGAACAAAGAATATAGCGTTATAAACTAAACCATAACGGAACAAAAAAATGACATCATCACAAACCAGTGAGTCACAGATAAAACGTGCATCAGATGCAGCTTTGGCTTCGATACTCAATCTGACGTTTCTACCCGTTATCGGTTTTATTGCCTTGATACTCATCTACAAAAAAACCGACGCGGATAGTATCGACCGTTACCATGCAATCCTGGGAATGAAGATCAATATCATTGCTGCTGCTGTATTGTTTGCGGTCAGTGCACTAATGATCTTACTGGGCGGTTTTGATTCACCCTGGACATGGGTCTATGTAATTTCTTACTTCACGCTCGTACATACTGCATTTATCGTCATCGCCGTATGGGCCCTGGTACGTTCCTGGTCTGGCGACAAGTTAAAAAGCTCCATCTAAGTATCTTGATACGTATCAATGCCTTATCGTGGTCAAAACTTTAGACTATGGCTCAGTGACTCACGCGATACCACAGGATAATGAATACAGCGACAATTATTTCAGAACCACTTTTAGAAGAATCGAGATTACTTCCCGGTGATCTTGCTATCTGGTTTTTTATTTTTATGGAATTACTGGTGTTTGGAATAGCCTTTGTTTCTTATGCTGTTGTACGGGTCCAGAACGTAGAGATGTTTAATCAGTATCAGCTCACGCTCGACCGTGAACTGGGCGCGATTAACACGCTATTGTTGATTACCGCGAGTTATTTTGTGGTGCGCGCCATTCATGCTATCCGGATCAATGATGTCAGAGGGTGCATACAATGGTTGTATGCTTCGCTGGGCTGTGGCGCAGGCTTTCTGTTATTAAAATCAGTAGAGTATTACGAGAAATTTTCAGAAGGCATTAATCTCAGCACGAATACCTTTTATATGTTTTATCTATCGCTAACCATGTTCCATTTTTTACATGTGATTCTGGGCATGATTATCTTGTTTGCTGTCACCATAAAAGCACAACGCGGTGGTTATTCTGCGCAGGATCATATCGGCATTGAGACCGGCGCCTCTTATTGGCATATGGTCGATCTGGTATGGATCATATTATTTCCATTGGTGTACATCATTAGATGAATACCATGATCAACAAACCTGTCAACGTCCATACCTTATGGATTGCGATGCTGCTGTTAACGATGGCCACCTATGCCATGGGTGAACTCGGTTTCAGCGGTGCGGCTGTTATGTTATTTTTACTGCTTACTGCCGCAGTTAAAGCCACTTTTATCATCCGCGACTTTATGGAGTTACGTGGCGTGTCATTACTCTGGCGCGTTATCATGTACGGCTGGTTATTGATTGTCTGTACAGCGATAGCCATCACCTACATTATTAGCCTTTAAATCATGAGCAATACTATGAGCGACACTATGATCGATATACCTTATTACCAAAGCCAAAACAATGAAGTCGAACTATTCGAACACGCATACAATAACCAGTTGCCTTTGTTAATAAAAGGCCCAACCGGTTGTGGTAAAACTCGCTTCATTCAGCACATGGCAGCCAGACTCGGGCGGCCTATTTATACCATCGCCTGCCACGATGATCTGACCGCTGCCGATCTGGTGGGCAGGCATCTGATTGGTGATGGTGAAACCTACTGGCACGATGGCCCCCTAACCAAAGCTGTGCGTGAAGGTGCTATCTGTTATCTCGATGAGATTGTCGAAGCACGTAAAGATACCACGGTGGTATTGCACCCGTTGTCAGATGACCGTCGCATTCTGCCCATCGAGCGCACCGGTGAACTACTACATGCATCACCTGAATTCATGCTGGTGGTTTCCTATAACCCCGGTTATCAAAATTTACTTAAAGGCATGAAACCGTCAACACGCCAGCGTTTCATCTCCATGCGTTTTGATTACCCCGATATCGAAACCGAGACGACCATCATCCAGAAAGAAACCGAGATAGACAAGGCCATGGCGACACAGTTAATCGAACTTGCGCATGCGCTTCGGGTACTGAAAGATCATGATTTAGAAGAATCAGCATCGACACGTTTACTGGTTTACGCTGCCACTTTGATTAAATCTGGCTTCGACCCGATTGAAGCCTGCCGCGCTGCCATCATAGAACCGCTCAGCGATGAGGAAGAAACTGTTAATGCGTTAATGGAAGTGGTACGCGCAAAGATGGAGTCTAATTGAAATGACACAACAAAAAAATCATGATCATACCGCTGCTTATGCTGAAGCTTTTTTCATCGGTAACCTGCTTTTTGTTGGCGCCTTCTATCTGGCGCTATGGATTCTCTACATTTTTCGTTATGAAAAATCTTGTGCCATCACACAACGTCATATTAAACAGGCATTAATAGCCAGTAGCATTAGTACCGCAATATTTATTGCCATCAATATATTCATTATATTAACCACGGGGTATGCCTCGGTGACAGCGTTGTTCTCTCTGGAGTTTTATTTCATGCTGTTGCTACCGATGTTTCTGGTGGTAGGCATCCTGGCTTTTACCAGAGCAATAAAGGGCATCGATTTCAACTACCCGTTGATCTCTCGCTTTGTTAAAGAACCGATTACGTTGTAGTACGATATATGAATACGATCGTATTTTCCTCTCCTTCTATCCCTGCCAGGACCCGTAAGATTCCGGGCAACATGGCTATCTGGGCAGCCATTCTGGCGGAGATGAGTGAGTTTGCGATTATGTTTATCGTCTACTTTCTGGCGAAGGTACACAACCCGCAGGTGTTCAGCGAAGGTCCGACAAAACTCAGCACGCTGGCGGGCACCGCCAATACACTGATCATGTTAACCAGCAGTTTTTTTGTGGTCCGTGCGGTTATCGCCATGCGTCAAAACAAGGCCGATACCAGTGCACGCTGGTTATGGGCGGCTGTCGCCTGTGGTGCGCTCTATCTGATCATCAAACTATTTGAATACCAATGGAACACTTCACAGGGACTGTCCACCGAAACAAATATTTTTTATGCCGTTTATTATTACGTTACCTTCAACCATTTTTTGCATGTCGGTTGGGGAACAGCGGCCATCATCTGGGTCATCTATCGCCTCAAGACAAATATTTATACGCAGGAAGAACATGAAGGATTGATCAATATCGCACTCTACTGGCACATGATCGACCTTGCGTGGATTACCATTTTTCCTTTATTGTATGTGATCCGATAATGCACAATTCACACATCAAACTCATCAATTATCTATGGGTGTTTCTCATCCTGCTGACACTGTTCAGTGCCTATATGGCGGAACGGGCGACACCCGGTTTGACCAGTGTCTGCATCATGGCGATCGTACTCGCTATCAAAGGACGTATCATCGTTGATTACTTTATGGAACTTAAAGAAGCTCATGTGATTTTGCGAGCGCTTATGCGAATCTACTTTTATGTTATACCAGCATTGATTATTCTGGTGTATCTGTTTCCAGAAGAAATAGCAAAGTGGACGGTGCTTTAAGTGCAGAATCTGAATTGTGAACATTGTGGCGGCCGCGTAGATGCGGGTAATACCCACTGCTCTCATTGCGGCATGCCGCTGCCGCCTGACTTTGGCAAATCGCCACAGAAAAAATTCATCCTGTACTTTATTGCGCTTGTCATTTTGTGCGCGGTGATGATTATCTGGTTACCACCCGACTGGACACGTTTCATCAAATAAGCCATGGAAGAGTTTGTCGGAAAAATCTGGGATCGTTTCATCACCAATAGTGCGAATACGCACTACCCTGAAGCCGTCGTGCAGCTTGATGAAGTTCGTCGTACTGCTGGTATTTTTTTTCGAGCACTGGGTGGTGAAGCCGGATTGCATATAAAGAGTTCGACCGACTCAGACAGCCATGCCCGACGTTCGTTATTACAACGTATCGCCGGCACCGGTAAAAATACGCAATACGCATGGCGTGACGAAGAGACATTAAGACTACCTGACAGTATCGACCTGTTCCCCAGTAAAGAACTCAACCGTGATCTGTATCTATGGCTGACGGCGCTGTCTGTCGTCACTGGCGAAGGTCAGGACTGGATAAGTCGCAACCAGAACCGTACGCTTAACACACTGCGAATCTGGCCCGGTCTGAATAATCGTTATCAAAATTTGTTACAGGCGCATCTACAACAGCGCCCGACACCGGATAGCCTTCCTGCCAGAGAAGCTGACCAGGAAAACAAAATACGTCTGGCTCTGTCTGACCCGGCATCAGCTATCACACTGGAGTATGCCAAACGTCCACCTCAGCCGGTACCACTCTGGTTGCACCCTTCTCCACCTCATAGTGAAACGAACAAGGTCACACAGGCACATGATCCTGACCTGCCGGAATCACCCGATGACAGTGAAGAGGACAAGGAACAGCAGAAGCAGCAAAAACGTAAGCAGGGCGATCGCACTGATATGCCCGATGGTAACGACGGACTGATGAGCTTTCGTCTGGAAACCCTGTGGAGCTGGGCGGAATATACCAAAGTGGATCGCAGCACTGTTGAAGATGATGATGACAATGCCATGCAGACCGCAGAGGACATGGACAATATTACGCTTGCTCAGGACAGTGAGACCACTGCCGGAAAAATAAAACTTGATCTCGACCTGCCTTCTGAAGAATATGACGACATCATTCTAACGGACGGCATCCCCATCGATGAATGGGACTACAAACAACAGCGCCTGCAAAAAGACTATTGCCGGCTTCAGGTAATGACATCGCGAAATGCACAAGCCATGGAACTGCCAGAAAAACTGCGTACACAGGCACATAAAGTCCGTCGTCAATTTGAAGCCTTGCGCCCGCAACGACACTGGGTGAGCAGGCAGAACGAAGGCAGCGAACTCGACCTTGAGAACTACATTCATTTTCTCACCGATCGTAAACATGGACGCTTGCATAACGACATACCTGTGTATCGTGACATACGCAACCTGAGCCGTGATCTCTCATGTCTGCTGCTTGCTGATCTATCACTTTCTACAGATGCACATATCAACAATCATATCCGCGTCATCGATGTTATCCGTGATTCACTTTACCTGTTTGCAGAAGCACTGACAGCAACGGGCGACAAATTTGCACTGCACGGATTTTCATCGCGCAATCGCAATCATATCCGTTTCTACAACATCAAAGGTTTTGATGAAACCTACAACAATGACATACGTGGACATATCAACGCTATACGTCCTGGTTATTACACCAGAATGGGTGCAGCTATACGTCATGCCACTCAACTGCTGGTAAAACAGGCATCAAGTCAAAAATTGCTACTCATTCTTACCGATGGCAAACCCAACGATTTAGATAAATACGAAGGACGATATGGCATAGAAGATACCCGTATGGCCGTTCTGGAAGCGGAAAAACTGGGATTGAGGCCGTTCTGTATAACCATAGATGAACAGGCAGAAGATTACCTGCCCTATATATTTGGTAGCCGCTCCTACGTACTGATACACAATGCAGAAGAGTTACCACGTAAATTACCGTTGCTCTATCTAAGATTAACGAATTAAATATCGACAATTCTCATATCTCCTTACAAAATTCATGGCATACTTACATGACTAATTGAGACTAAAGTACCTGTTATGAAACCTGGCGATTCAGACACTATTCATCATAACCTTAAGCAGCACATGCTATTTACACAACTTACCGACCTGCAACTCGACAGGGTCTGCAAGTTCAGTCAGGTACAGCGCCTTGCTGAAGGTCAAATGCTCTTTAGTCAGGCAGATAAAGTTACTGCTTTTTACATGGTTATAAATGGCAAAATAAAACTGTTCCGCATGTCACCTGATGGACAGGAAAAAATTATAGAAATCGTAAAACCCGGCCAGGTATTTGCAGAAGCATTGATGTTTACCAATCAGTCCAATTATCCAGTGAGTACCGCAGCACTGTCAGAAACCACTGTTATCAGCATTAACGCTAAACAGTTTCATGAGATGCTTTGGGATTCAACCGCAACCTGCTTACAATTATTAGGTGACATGAGTTTACGACTTCGTGGACTCATTAATGAAATTGATAAATTAACGTTACACAATGGTACTTGCCGTGTAGCGTCTTACTTGATCCAGGAAATTTCTGACGGTAATAATATTGAACTGGATGTCGCTAAAAATATTATTGCTGCACGCTTATCTATAAAACCTGAAACGTTTTCACGCATCATAAAAAACCTTAAAGATCAAAACATCCTTAGTATTCAGGGAAGCTTGATAACTATTCACGACCTGGAATCGCTTAACGAAATGAGCACTATCTAAATCAACAGATATTCTGTGAAGTTTTATACAGGCAACTTTATTCTTTTAACACTATCGATATTATTTTTCAGTTCTCTTACTTTTGCCGAATCAATTTCCAGCTACGCGTTCGTTAAAAAATTGCTCGCCATCGTGGTATGGGCGTTTGGGGCATTGCCATCGACAGGCCTTTTATATCACCGTTCAGTAAATAGCGAGACTGGATATCTACCGTAACATTTGCTGCTGACGTTTATTGGCGATGCCAATTCTTGCGACCTTATCTTTTTTATAAACAACCGATTCAAAAGAGGCTTTTTCGTTAGTTCGAAGATAATCCATCTGCATTGTTTCAAACAGAAAAGATTCATCATTCGTGTTTTTAAGATGATCGTATAACAGGGTAAACAAACGTTTTAATGAAATCTTCCAGGTACTACCGCTAGCCAGATATAAACTATCACTTAACTTCATAAAATTATCAAAAGCCGTATCTTTTAAAACCAATGGCAAGGTATGTTTAAAACGGCCGGAATTAGCAATCATGTCCCAGTAACGTGCAAAACGATTAACCCGTTGCATGGTTTCGAAATCGATGTCACGAGTACGTAATATATTATAGGGAGCCTCTGGATTGTATCGTAAGGCATATTCTTCATTATGACGATTCAGTGGTACACCACGTAATCGTTTTAATATTCCTAACTGAATTTCATGTGGATTTAAACTGTCCAATTTGTCGAAACTTTTCGAAAAGTTTTTCAGAGTATCAGAAGGCAAGCCAAAGATTAAATCTGCGTGAATGTACGCATGAGTCTCTTCTCGCAACCACTTTAGATTTTCACATGTTTTATTGTTATTTTGCTTACGACTAATCAACCCCTGAATGTTCTCATCAAAAGTCTGCACGCCAATTTCGAATTGAAGAACATGTTCTGGAAATTGTTTTATCGTATGTTTTAATTTATCCGCCAAGTTATCTGGCACCACTTCAAAGTGCAGATATAGATCATCTGTCATTCTCTCGAGAAAAAATTCAAGTATCGCTACACTACTGCTTACTTTTAAATTAAATGTTCGATCGATAAATTTAAAATTTCGCGCACCGCGTTGATACAACTTATCCATCTCTTCGAGAAACAAACCTAGTTCAAATGGCTTCGAGGTCTTGTCCAGTGAGGACAAACAAAACTCACATTTGAAGGGACAGCCTCTTGATGCTTCGACATAAATCAGACGATTTTTAATATCATCTTCAGTGTAAAAATCATACGGTAACTGTAATTGATCCAGCGCCAATTCATCACTCTGAATTTCACTATTAAGCGGCTTGTTGCCAGACAATATTAACTGACACAATTTACGAAAACTTTTTTCTGCTGCACCCATGACAACATAATCTGCGATATCAACCACAGCAGGTTTATCCGGAAGATGACTAACCTCAGGCCCACCCAGAACGATAATTGTCTGTGGCGATACCTGTTTTATCAACTCTATCGTTTTCGTGACTTCTTCGATATTCCAGATATAAACACCAAAGCCGATAATTTTCGGTTGGTGTTTTAAGAGTTTTTCAGCAATATCGATAGGACGCTGCTGAATAGTGAATTCTTCTATAGTGGTTGAAGACTGGAGTTCACCCATGTTTGCGTAAAGGTAACGCAGGCCAAATGCTGAGTGCATATAGCGCGCGTTGAGTGTGGTTAATACGATTTGGGTGGTTAGAGCCTGTTCCATATGGCTCATTATACCAGTATGTAGAAGTGAGTTTATTCACCCTGCACACTGTGTAGAACGATCAATCAAACAATAAACTTACCGGTCTCACGTAGATGGTTCTCCATCAACTCAATCTCACGCGCGCCTGAATAATAAATATCCTGGTCAACCGTATAATCCAGGCTCATATTACGATCATCATAATCTACTTTATTCAAAATACTCTTGATCGCGTTCAGATGTGCTCTGTGCTTATCATTACTACGAATAATTGCCCACGGATTGGTATGACTATGCGTGCGTTTTAACATCTGGTATTTCATCTCTGTGAATTCGTCCCATTTTTCCTGCATCTGCACATCGATCTCTGACAATTTCCATTTTTTTAACTGGTTCGTTTCGCGATCAGAAAAACGTTCCTGTTGTGTTTGTTTGGACACAGAAAAATAAATTTTATGGAACACAATATCGTGTTGAACCAGATCATTTTCAAATTGAGAGACCGTATTCATGAATGTCGTATATTGCTGTTGCGTACAAAAATCAAAGATAGGCTCCACCATTGCCCGGTTATACCAGCTTCGGTCAAATAATACGATTTCACCGCCACGTGGAAATTGTTCGACATATCGCTGGAAATACCACTGACTGGTTTGTACATTAGACGGCTTACCTAACGCCACTACGCGATAGTGTTTTTCATTCATATAACGGGTGATTCGTCGAATGCTTCCGCCCTTGCCGGCGGCGTCACGCCCTTCTACCAGAATGATCATCTTTTGATGCTGCGTCTCAAGATGATCCTGCAATTTAATCAGTTCTGCCTGATATGGCTTGATTTCTTCGTCTTCTATATAACGAAGATATCGGTTATAAAGCAGTTGCTTAAAATTTTCTTCGCCCTGTGCTAGTTCGTCTAAAAATGCCTGATATTCCATTCCTCTGCTAACCCTCTAATTATTTGATATACATAGGATACTTAATGTAGAGATACTCTAGTAATAATACAGCTAAATCCAGATTTTTTTATGATACAGCGCAAATTCAGCACTATTAGGGGATATTAATTAGAGATGGCATTGCTTTGTGCAGCTGAAAACAGGAAAATACGCGCCTGAATTTTAATGCATGCGGTCGATTTACTTCAGTTGCGGCATGTGACATTTTTATAACACTTTCGAGGGAAACTCATGAAACTTATTCTTTTAGGCGCACCAGGTGCAGGTAAAGGTACCGTGGCTAAATTGCTGACAAAATTAGACGGTTCGGTACAAATCTCTACAGGCGACATCTTACGTGGTGCGGTTGCAGCAGGCACTGAACTAGGTAAACAGGCAGAAGCAGCAATGAAAGCTGGCGATCTTGTTTCTGATGATTTAATCATGGGCATTATGGCTGAACGTCTTAAAGAAGACGATTGCAAAGCGGGTTACTTACTTGATGGTTTTCCACGCACTATTCCACAAGCTGAAGCACTAAAAGTGATGCTTGCAGAGATGGGCGAAGAGTTAGATTGCGCTGTAGAAATTGATGTTGCTCGTGACGTTATCCTTGATCGTCTAACAACACGTCGTACCTGTACTGGTTGTGGTGAAATCTACAACGTCAAGTCTAACCCACCTGCAGTTGAAGGTAAGTGTGACAAATGTGGTGAGCCAGTTGTACAGCGTGA
>Ga0316209_1003118_pt1 | contig 11764 bp, 11 predicted proteins | sample 6monopyrite_MG_FD_204945 | JGI IMG/M metagenome (GOLD analysis project Ga0316209, IMG submission 204945) | Microbial mat bacterial communities from mineral coupon in-situ incubated in ocean water Damariscotta River, Maine, United States -... | ecosystem: Environmental > Aquatic > Marine >...
CGCCCTCGCCGAAAAGTTTTGCGATCCTTGAGGCGGGCTGATTTGGGGGCCATCCGGAGGATATGCTTCCGCACTCATGTGTGTGTGTTTTGACGGTAGGTTTGCCCGACCCGAGCAGGCAAACGGACCGACCGGACGCGGGAGACGGATGAAGCGGCGGGATCGTTTTGCCCCGCAAAACAGACCAGAGCGCAATCCGGCGGAGCGGCCGGGGAGGGACGTGCTCGCGAGGCGGGCAAACCGGGATGCCAGGCGCGACGCCGCGGTGAGGCCGCATGGCCGAATGCGCGACGGACCGAAGGGCCGTTCTCCCCTGCGACATGGCTGCCGAGCAGGGGAGGCCGCAAGGCTTACATTCGCTGCAGGCGACACCAATGAATGCAATGGGTAGATAGACAGAGCGGCACTATGTCAGAACGATGGAGCTTCCCATTCGTCCTCAACTTCTTCGATTTCAGCCGTAAGCAATGTCATTCTGAAACCGTTTTGTTGCGCCAGCGTTTGCTCAAACAACGTTACTCCGGCCGGCCTCTGCAGCCAAGTGTACGCCGCAACTTCTACGCAGCCAGTTACTTCTCCAATATCCGCAGTTGAGAGAGCAGAGACGCTCTGCGGTGGAACCTGGTCGCCGCGGCAAACTGATAACTTGGGAAAGAACTCGTTTAAACGGGCATACCTGACGACGCCACCATTAGAAAAAATTATTGCTGCGGGGTCGCCGATCCGAGGAATGTAGCGTCGAGCTGCTGCCTCTCTGCTCACATCATGGCGTCGAGCTAGTTCAAGAATATGGGATAGATCGGCTTCGCCATTATCTCGGACAAAGGACGCAACAGCCCGTTCTGGCATAAGCAACTCAGCCGCGAATTCGTTTGCTTGCTGCTCCATCCGTGAATGCGGATCATTCGGCTTAGCTTTTGTGACCGCCAGATCGCTCTTCTTACAGCGGAAGCCGTCTGGACTATTGGCCCGATGGAACGGATGTACATAATGCCCAAGCTCATGGGCAATCGTATAGCGCTTTCGGCTTTCGTGGCGATCTTTGTTGATCAAGATTGCCCCTTCAGACTTTTCTTTGGGAACTATGAGAGCTCCCTCAAGACCGCTCAACTGTTCCTCGCGGATCTCGTAGATATCTATAGCCTTCGCGATATCTCTGACCGGTACCATCACGGTATCGTCTGGAAGTTGATCCAGAATTGCCTTTGCGAGCCTCTTCGGATCGCTCCCGGCATCATCAATTTCCATGCGGTCAATTTGTATCATTTGCCCCCTTTCGGCGGTTTCGAAGCGACTGGATCATATCATCTATGATCGCTCGGTCATTCTCTTCTAAATCGCCGACCTGTCTGAACATACGTGCCATTTCATCGCTCTGGTCGTTCTCAAAATCTTCGCCTACCAGATGCCGGATCGACACCTTGAAATAGTCCGCAATTTTGGTCAACAGCTCGAGAGAAGGGTTGTCCGTTCGACCTTTCTCAAGTTCCCAAATATGAGTTTTGGAAACTCCGAGGGCGTCTGCAACTTCCTGCAGTGATTTTTTCTTTTTTACCCGGAGCTCGTTCAGACGGACCGCAAATGTCATGTTTCTCTCCCTGAATCAAAGCGGCGCAGTCCATAAGGGAACGCGCCGTAAGATGCAATGATATTATCACGTAGCGGCTAACTTGACAACTCGCTCCGTAAGATCATATGATACATTATCGGTCGCCAATGATGGGGCCGTGCTAAATGGAGACAGCAATGTCTAAGAACCAGTATGTCGTTCGTAATGGCGACAAATGGGGCGTCCGTGGCGAAGGCAACGAACGTCTTACCCGCAGCTTCGACACTCAGCGCGAAGCTATCGACCACGGGCGCGACATCGCTCGCAATCAGGGCTCAGAGCTCCGAATTCAGGGTCGGAATGGTCAGTTCCGCGAAGCCTGGAGCTACGGCAACGACCCCTATCCTCCAAAAGGCTGAACCAGCGTCGCGATATATGACCCCTTTCCAACGCGCCCCCGAACAAAGGAGCTAATCCAATGGGACAGTGTACAGCACCTGTGAATGGTCATCGCACGGCAAGTGGGGCCGAAAATTGCCCGGCATGTCGAGGTGGTTCGCGTGGCTACAGGTCGTCTTTTTCTTATTCACCGTATCGCAGCCCATCCTATTCCTCGTTGGGAAGTAGTGGAAGTGCGCGAAGCGGTGGCGGTTCCAGAGCTGGCGGCAACACAAAGCCGCGTTGGTCTAAAGCAGGCTCGACGGTGGTTTATACTCCCGTCGAAGTGCGAACACTCACTCCCGTCCGAGAAAACGTTGAGAAGCGGGCATCTATTCCTGACATTCGTGACGTTTTTCTGTGTCACGCGTGGGACGACCGAGGAGGCGCAGCGAAAGAACTACACGATTTCTTGGAAGAAGCTGGCGTTTCAGTTTGGTTCAGCGAGAAGGATGTTCTGCTTGGTTCCAACCTTCTGCGTGAAATCGACAAAGGACTTGTGAAGTCACGCGTTGGCATTGTTTTAGTCACCCCAGCACTTTTGCGCCGCCTTCAGAGCGAAGGAATTGCCGATAAAGAGCTTTCGGCATTGTTGGCACGCGATCTTCTTGTCCCAATCGTCCATGAAACAACTTACGAGGAGCTTCGCGAAGTTAGTCCCCTTCTTGGCTCACGAAGTGGCTTGAGCACTGCTGAAGATAGCATGACAAATGTGGCGGCAAAGCTTGCGGAATTGGTGACGCTTTGATGAAATCTGAAGGTGATTCAGAATGGCAACTGCGGGTTCACGCGGAACGAAATGCTGTCGCCCATTGACTTCGAGCGACAACAGAAACCGAGGAGCAAGCGCGCCTTTGATGCGCGCGGCAACTCACGTAGATCAGGTCACGAAACGCCAGAACAAGGAACCGATTTGTCGCAGTATCATACTGTTTTGCCAGGCCGCTGCGGCATGATTTCACGCTCGGGGCGCTTCAGGGCTTCGGCGTATTTACGGGCATTGTCATCGATCGTGCTGTGCCACAGCTTCGAGACGAACGCTCGGGCGTCTTGGACCGTCATGTCTTTCAACGAAGAGGACAGCGCCATGAAGAGCTCATCCTCACTGATCACAGCGGCACGGTGCATGGCTTCCGCGTAGAATTCGGGGTCGTTCAGAACCTGCTCGCTTAGCGGCATCCGCGCGAGGTTCTCTTCCGGGATCGCCATGAAGATCGTGTCCTGCAGGTCGGTCAGATACGCACGACGCGATGTGGACACCGGCTTTCCCACCGCCTTGGCCTCCAGATATGCCTGCCTTGTCCTGTCGAGCTTTGCCCTTGCATGGGTCATGATGACTCCACGCTTTCGGGCGGGTAGCGAAAATCCAGTGCAGCGCTCGATATGAGCAAGGAGTTCTGCAACCTCTGCCTCAACATCAAAGCTCTCGAACCATGGAACCGTCCCTGATCTAGCCGCCACGCGCCCACCCTCGATATTGCGATAATATATTATTGTATCGCATTTACACCAGATCGCAAGCGGGTGACGTCCTTCACGCAAACGGACATGGAAAAAGGGGAACCGTGGTCCCACGGCTCCCCTTTCGGTTCAGATTGTATTCTCTCACGCACTGGTCACGCGACCAGCGACAGCCCCGCGCCCGCGTCCTGCGGCTGCTCACCGCTGTCGATGAACGGGATGATCGAGAAAGTCTGCCCACCGCGCTGCTCTTCGTTCTGCACGGCGTTGACGCGCAGGTCGCCATCAGGCGTGTTGATCAGCAGCGACAGGTAGTCATTGCCAGTGCGGCTGCTTTTCGCCATCCAGGCCGAGCCGACGCGGATCGGTGTGCCCCGGGGCGAGCTGACCTCGATCCGGTAATCGGGGTGGGTCTCTTCGGATTTGTAGCTGTTCTCGATCAGCATGAACTCCAGATCGAACATCATGTTGGCGATGTAGCCGGTGAAGGCGTTGTCAGCGTCCATGGCGGTGAGCTCGCCCGAGATCGAGCCGGATTGCATCAGGCCGTTCGAGACCAGCGGGATGATCTCGAACGCGCCGCTCTGGGCCGCGCGCGCCTCTTTCGTCTGCACCGCGTTGACCCGGAACGGGCCGAGGCCGACATCGATCTGCATCGAGATGTAGGGGTTGCCGCTGGTATTGCCGGTCTCGTTCCAGGCCGTGCCGATACGCACCTTGCGGCCAGACTTGTTGACTGCCGTCACGTCAAAATCCGGGCTGCGTTCGGACATCTTGGCCCGCGCCTCCAACTGGATGGCGATGTCAAAGCGTGCCCCGTGGATCATGCCGGTGTACTGAGCGGCTGCGGTCTCGAAATTGCGGGTGAGGGTTCCTGCGAACATGGGATGGTTCCTTTTGGATTGGCCGGTGCCTGACGTTCTTGCCAACGCATCCGGGATTGCTTTCTCGACCCCTCTTGGGATCACAAATCAGAAAGCCTGCTTTCCTTTCAGCCCCGCCCACGGGTCAGAGCTGCCGTCCGAGTGGGAATGCCCCCGCGCCTCCGGGTGCTACGCCCCTCCCCTGCACGTCTGGTCTTGATTGGTTGCCCGGATTTTCCGCGCTGTCCTCTGATCGCGCGATGAAGAACTCCGCCTCTTTTCCGTTCAACCGGTGCCTGCCCCGGTCGGTCAGACCGATGCAGCTACCATTCGGCACATAGGTGATGAGGTACTGACCGAGCCGGTCCTTGTGGACAACGTAGCCGGTACTGGCCCAATGCACGGTCTGCCCGGCATCGACCGCGGCTTTGATTTCATCGAGTGTCATGCGAACCTCCTTACGAAGAATGGTGGGGAAACGACGCAAGAAGCCCGATCTTCCAACCGGGCTTCCATGCAGCATTCGTTTGGCAAACGGCCGAGAGCTGTCAGGCGCTTTGCGTGGCTTGCGTCGCGCGCGCCGCCATCCAATCCTTCAGGCCAAGAACCGTTCTTCCGGCGGCGACCTCGGAGGCCCAGGCAACCCTTGGGTCGCCGCAGGGCTCGGAGCCGGAATACCGGTCGATGTGGCCATTGGCCATCCATGGCTCAGGCTGTATCCGTCGCAGCCAGTCCGCCATGCTCGGGATACGGCCCTGACAGTCTTCGCGGACATGCTGCTCGCCGATCCAGCGCACGGGGATTTCTCGACCAGCGCTATTGGTCAGGGTCAGGCCGAAGACACGTTCGGCCATTATATAGACAAACTGTGTCAGGCAGCGCTTTCGGCGTAGGATTGCGGCAGGATGCGAGTCGATTGGAGATCGACCATGGGAGACAGTTCTGCGGTAGCCAACGACACATCTGTGGCTGACTTCGACGAAGTCCGCGCACGGTTTGGGGCCTATCTTGACGCGTCGGGCTGCTCGCCGAACACGGCGCGTGCCTATGGGCATGATCTTACTCATCTTCGTTCCTTCCTTGTTGAGCATTCATTGGACTGGACGACGCTGACGCCTGCGCGCGCAGTTGATCTGCTGATCCACCTCCGACAGAAGCCAAGTCGTCGGCGTGGTTTCGCCCGCCGACCGTCACCCGCCACTGTGAATGGCGAACCGGCTTCCGCGCGTCTGAGTGTTTCGACGATCAACCGGATCTTGGCGGCCGTGTCTTCATTTTACGAATGGGCCACGATCACCGAGCGGTTCGGTGGCACCAACCCTATAACGCGGGTCCACGATCGGGCGGCAATGCACGTCGCGGAGCGCCATCGTCCATTCCTCGCCGGCGTCATCTCGTCGCCGCCAACCCGGAGTCCGGTGCGGTTGAGGCAAGTGCATCGGCTGCCACGCCCGATGGCCGACGATCAGGTTGATGCACTTGTCTCGCAGCTGCGATGCCGACGCGATCTCGCCATCGTTCGCTTGATGCTCGATGGTGGGCTGCGTCCCGGCGAAGTGCTCGGCCTTCACCTCACTGATATTGCCTACGGAAAGCGACGGGTGACGATCCGTGTGCGTTTCGACCACCCGCGTGGTGCGCGCAGCAAAACGAGGGTCGAGCGCGTGGTTGATCTTCACGAAGCCGCGACCCTAGAAGCGGTCAGCGCCTATGTAATGCATGAGCGGCCCCAGGATAGCGACACGCCGATCCTGTTTCTGGTAGGCGGTCGCGGCCCGAGAAGGCACGTCGCGTTATCGTATTCGGCCTTGGCCAAGCTCTTCGCGAGAGCTTGTTCCCGCGCTCAGATCCGCGCGCCATGGGTCACACCACACGCCCTTCGCCACACCCACGCAACCCGCATGTGGGAAGGCGGGATGCGCGAACTTACCCTGCAAAAGCGCCTCGGCCATGCCTCGCCAGAGGCCACGCGCATATACACGCGCGTTTCAGATTCCATCTTGGTCGCAGAGTATCGGCATGCGCTTGGCCTTGACGATCCCGCAGCAGACGCCGACGAAGGAGATATCAAATGAGGCGCGGACCGGTATCGGCCGCTGCCATGCAGGCGCGCGTGGTCCTCGAAGATAAGACTTTCCACAGTCGCCATTGCTCAGCGGATGAGTACGATGCGTTTCTAGCCAGCTGCGGCAACGGCAAGGGCTTCGTCCAACAGCGCCGAAGCCACCGTAAGTTGTTCGTAGACGCATGGCCGAACCTCGAAGAATGGCTGCATGCGCCGCTGGCAAAGCGCGTCGGTCGGATTGACGGACAGACCCGCAGGTCCCTTTCCAATGCGCCATCCTATTGGGCGCGCACCTATCTCTACTATCTGGCGCTGAGCGGACATCTGCGGATCGATTACGACTGGCTGCTCGCCGTCGGCGATCTGTGCATCCACGATGTCGTCCGGCACATGAGGGTCGATCTTGGCGTGGAGACACTGGCGCGAGAGGGCGCAGCGTTGGGCCTGCGTCTGACCACCTCCGACAGCGCGATGCGGTGGACACTTGGAAGGCTTGCCATGCACCATGGTATGCGTCCGGTCGAACAACTTGGCGATCCTGACGTCGACGGCTTGCTCAGTGCAATCCGCCGCTTCGGGGAGCGGTCGGACCTTGCCGATTACTGGGGGTCGGTCGAGCGATACGGTGTCGTTTCCAAAAGCTGGATTACGATGGTCAGCCAGCTTCGGCTGGTGCTGTATCATCGCGGGCAGGCGCATGAGGTTCCGCGCAAGATTATGCCCTCCTATGCGGTGCCTGCACCACAACCCGAGATGGTTGCCCTTATCGACCTGTGGCGCCAACGACGGGCTCCGGCCTTGCGGCCCGCCACAGTTTATCACCACGCCTTGACCGCCCGCCGCTTCCTCCAGCACCTCGGAGAGGTCGCACCCGAGGTTCAGACATTCGCGGCTGTAAAGCACGATCATATCGTGAGCTGGATGGATGCGATGGCGACCGAGCTGTCGCCCAAGACGGGAAGACCCTTGACCACCAGGTCGCAACGCGAGCGGATCGTTCGGCTTGCACAGTTTTTCAAGGATGCTGAGGACTGGGCCTGGCCGGGCATACCGCGCTGGCCACTGGTTGCGAAGCGGGATTTGCCACGTGTACCGGAGTGCATCCCACGGTATATTCCGCGTGCTGAGCTCGAGCGGCTTATGGTTGCCGTTCGGTTGCTCGACGACCCGTTCCAACGCGCTGCCTTCCTTGTGGCCCGCTGGTCCGGCGCACGGCGAAGCGAGATCCAGCGCCTGACAACGGACTGCCTGGACACCTACCCAGATGGAACCGCACGCCTTCGCTTGCCCGTCGGAAAGACCGCACGAGAGCGTCTTGTGCCTTTGCAAGAAGAAGCGGCGGAGGCTCTGGGCGCTGTTCTTGCCATTCGCGCGGACGTGGCGGATCGGGATCTTCCCGATGAACGCACCGGTGAGTTGGTGCGGTTCGTGTTTGTAAGGCACGGGAAGCTCATGAGCGTTCGCCATCTTTTCGAGAACCCGCTGAAGCACCTTTGCAACGCCGCCGGACTGGTGGACTCTAATGGTCGGCGCACCATCACGATGCATCGGTTCCGGCACACCCTCGGGACCGAGTTGGCAGAGCGTGGCGCAAAGCTGCACACGATCATGAGCGTGCTCGGTCATGAGAGCCCCCGGATGTCGATGGTCTATTGCAGGATCAGCGATGCCGAGGTCCTGCGCGACTACCGGTCGGTTCTGGAACCGGGCGCGCTGATTGCTGGCGCGGGAGCTGAGGCAATCCGCAGTGGCGACCTCGGAACGGATGCAATTGATTGGCTGCGCACCAACTTCTTGAAGACAGAATTGGAGCTTGGTCATTGCCTGCGACTCCCGTCGGAAGGTCCCTGTGAATGCGACCTTTATCTCAACTGTTCGCGGTTTGTGACGACGCCAAGCTACGGACCGCGGTTGCGAGAGCGCCACCGGCTCGAGTTGTCGCTTGCGGACGATGCCCGTGTCAGATCCTGGCCTCGCGAAGTCGAGCGTCATTGCGCAATCGCCCGCAGGATCGAAGGGCTTCTCACCGATCTTGGAGAAGCATTGGAATGAACCCTGCTCGCCAAGCGGGACAGGCCGACCACCGCCAGCTTTATGGGGAGCGCGGCGGTCGGCCTGTCCCTCATCGAGGGTCGGTGAAAATTGCGCTTGTCTGTCCATGTAACGGCCTCAAACAGGCCAAGGGCGTGATGGCGCAAAGCTCTGTGCGTGAAGAGCGCGAGGTGCTCTTTCGAGGCGTCAAACCAATCGTGCACAGCCTGATAGTCAGACGGCACCCCGCCGAATTTCCGGGCAGAGCTTTCGGCATGATGAAGCGGATGGGCCATCTCACAGCCCCTCGTCATAGCTGTGCGAGCATTCGACATAGCGGTCCGCGTGATCGAGCGTGATGCTGTCTGCTGCAATGTCCCAAGTCAGCGTGCCATAGCCGCCCTCATTGTTCTCGAACCCCGGGTGATGGTGATAGGCGAGCGACCAGGCGAAGTCGCCAACCTCTGTGGCAAGTGGCTCCGGCAGTTTGACCTCTGCAGGCTGCACCGTCACATCCTCGACATTGCCGGAGTCGCCATAGCCTTCGTATTCGGCAGTGACCTCGCTGATGCCAAGCGCACGTAGCTGCGCGAGCAGCTCCACTCTGGATGCCTTCAAGGTGGTTTCGCGCTCTGCACGCCACTGAGCCGCCATTGCGGCATAATCGATCTGGGGATTGGTCATGGGTCAGTCCTCTTGTCTGAATTTGGGGGGACCGGGCGTGGCATTGGTCTGCGCGCGCCCGGAACGCGCAGACCGGTCAAATCCCGATCTGCGACGCCCGACCGGAAGCCCGCTTTGACTTTTCAGGCGGCTTGTTCTGCCGCTCTAGCGGCTCGCTGGCCCACGATCCGGGCCAGAATGGTTCCCGTGTCGATCCCGTCCCCATGCGGCAGGAACACCCGTAGCTGGAAGGCAATGATCTCGGTGAAACACCCCATGGCCTTGAGACCTTCAATCATGCCCCGATCCGCACCGCCCAGCTCGAGACGCATCTCGCCTGCGACCCGGCGACGGGTCAGGGTGAGACCCCGGCCCAGATCGACAGGTGCGGTGGTGCCGAGGACGGCGGTCAGCATCTCCTGCGCTGTTTGCGGGTTGGACACGAGGAAGCGGGCGCGCAGCGCTGCCGCCCCTTCCTCGCTCAGCGTGCGCCCGATCATCGCCGTCGCCCCGTCAGGCGTGACCCGGTAGATGCGTTCATTGGTGGTCGGAATGTCCTTCCAGATCGGCAACAAGAGCCCGGTCAGCAGGTAGAGCTTGGTTGTGGTGGTTTTTGGCAGGGATGCAGCCTCGGCATCCCAAAGCTTTGCGAACTCGGGCCTTTCGATGTCTTCCCAGGCCGAAGACGTGAACCGCGCCTCCTCCAGGTAGCTCGACCCGTTTGGCCGCACAACCTTGCGCATCAGCGTGACGATGTCTTCGTCATACATCTGCATCGGGCGTGCCGAGATGAGCGCCGCGCGACCGGAGGCGCGATTGACCATCGGCAGCTTGTCCGGATTGCGCGATATGGCCTCTTCAGCGCCCAAGACATGGACCGGGTCCGTCACCTCGAGCCCGATGATCCGCGTCACGGCGCCGGATTTCGGGCAGGTCCAGAGATCCTCTGTGGAGACCTGCTCGATCTTTTCGCCGCGCAGGGTTTCCACGCCGAGATCGAGCGTGCCTGCCGCGCGCGCGCGTTCGGTCTGATCAGCGATCCGGCGCATGAACTCGCCAAAGAGCGCGTTCTGCATGTGGATGGGCAGGGCCAGAACTCGGTTGAGAAACCGCTGGATCGGCGGCAGCTCCTCAAGGAGCACCCCGTCCTTGTCGATCAGCCGCAGGGCTGTCCAGTCGGTGAAGCTCTCGTAGCTCATCGCCTCAGCGCGCCCGGCGGCAAGATCGGCGAAGTACCCACGCAGCGCCGCCCGCGCGATCGGGCTTTCGAGATTGTCCTCCTCCCGGAACATGCCCTGCGAGCCGGTCTCGCGCTGACCCTTGGTCAAGGCCCCCAGCTGGTCGAGGCGTTTGGCAATCGTCGAGGTGAAGCGCTTCTCACCATGCACATCGGAGGTGCAGACCCGGAAAAAGGGCGCGCTGACCTGAGCCGAGCGATGCGTGCGCCCGAGCCCCTGGATGGCCGCATCCGCGCGCCAGCCGGGCTCCAGAAGATAGTGCCGCCGCCGTTTCTGGTTCTTCGCCGTTTGCGCCGCGTGATAGGACCGGCCCGTACCGCCTGCATCGGAGAAGATAAGGATATCCTTCTCGCCGTCCATGAAGGCTTGGGTTTCGGATGAATTGCTGCTGGCGGCGCGTTTCTCGATGAAGAGGTGGCCATCCTCGGCCTTGAGGGGCCGGATGGACCGGCCCGTGACCTCTGCTACAGCCTCGTCGCCAAAGGCCCAGAGGATCTGATCGAGCGCCGAGGGGATCGGGGCCAGCGTCATCAACTCCATCATGGCCGCGTCACGCAGAGCGAGCGCCTCGCGCGAGACGACCAGCGCGCCGGTCTCGTCCCTGAGCGGCTCGGCCACCATGTTGCCGTCGATCTCGACCAGCTTTTGCGCATGGATCGGGAAAGCCTGTTCGAGGTAGCCGAGAACATAGTCGCGCGGCGTCAAGGCCCCCTCGACGAGTTCATCCTCCGGGTCCATCGCCTCAAGTCGGCGTTTGAGCAGGCTCTCACCTGTCGAGACAACCTGGATGACGCAAGCCTTGCCCGCCGCCAGATCGTCCTTGATCGCGCGGATGATGGTCGGCGCTTTCATGCCCATCAGGAGATGGTTGAAGAAGCGCTGCTTCGTGCTCTCGAAGCGGGACTTGGCCGAGGCGCGAGCAGCCGAGGCATTGGTCTCTCCCGAGGCGTAGTTGACGCCGGTCGCTGTCAGCGCGGTTTCGAGATTGTGGTGGATGGTGCGAAACGCTCCCGCATAGGCGTCGTAGACCTCGATCTGTGCCGGGGTCAGCGCGTGTTCCAGCACATCGTATTCAACACCGTCGAAGCTGAGGGCACGCGCTGTGTAAAGCCCGAGCGTCTTGAGATCGCGCGCGACCACCTCCATGGCGGCGACACCGCCAGCTTCCATCGCCGACACAAAGCTCTCGCGGCTTGGGAAGGGGTATTCGGGGCCCTGCCCCCAGAGCCCCAGCCGCGCGGCATAGGCGAGGTTATGCACGCTCGTGGCACCTGTGGCCGAGATGTAGAAGACGCGGGCACGGGGTGCTGCCAGTTGCAGCCGTAGGCCAGCAAGGCCCTGCTGGGAGGGCTTGGCCCCCCTGCCCTGCTCAGACCCTGCCGCGTTCTGCATGGCATGGGCCTCATCGAAGGCAAGAACGCCGTCAAAGTCTTCACCCATCCAGGCGAGGATCTGG
>Ga0316209_1003119_pt1 | contig 11760 bp, 10 predicted proteins | sample 6monopyrite_MG_FD_204945 | JGI IMG/M metagenome (GOLD analysis project Ga0316209, IMG submission 204945) | Microbial mat bacterial communities from mineral coupon in-situ incubated in ocean water Damariscotta River, Maine, United States -... | ecosystem: Environmental > Aquatic > Marine >...
CCCACGCCGGGCTCTTCGCCAATCCAATGAGAACGACGGTTCTTGAACGGCCCCGTATTCTCAACGACCGCTGGCATCAGCATGATTTGGTTTGCAATCACGTCCTCTACGTCTAACGCAGTTGGGGCTGGGTACGTTCCACCTGTTGCAAGGTCATGTTCGCGTCCGCCCATGAAACGTGCTGATGGGGCCGGGTCGCCTAGTGCGGTGACGTTCATCAACGTATCGAGATTTGGATCCAGTCGGATATCTTTGCCGCCGAGTGACATCGCAATCACCCAGGTGCCCGTTGACACAACGCTGAATGGTTTCTGCTCACTCAAGACGTAAGGTAGCAGGGACGCGTTGGAGTCGTGGACGCCGCAATACACCGGTGTGTCTTCGGGCAGCCCTGTACGTGTTGCGACATAGGGCAATACAGACCCTAGCAGATCGGAGGGCTTCCGTACTGGCGGGAGCTTGTCGGCAATCCCAAGTTTGTCGACCAATGATGAAAACGTGCCGGTGTGTGGGTTCCACAGGTCGGTATGACAGCCGAGTGATGTGACATCCATGGCGGTGTGTCCGGTGAGCCTTGCGACCCAGTACTGTGGATAGGTGACAATACAGTTGGTGCGATCTTTAAGCTCCGGATCTTCGTGAAACTGCCAAAAAAGCTGCGCCCCGATGTTGAGACCACCGGCCAGAGGCGGCGAGCCTGTCTCAGAGAACGGAGGTCGGATCGTGTTGTAGCGATCAACAACTTCATCAGGGCCAGAGTGCTCGTAGTCTAGGATGGGCGCGGCAAGCTCCCCATGCTTATCCAAGAGAGCTGCACAAGCTCCGTGGGTGGTGATCGATATCGCATCTACACCGTGCTTTGCGTGGAAATCCCGCAAACTATCCAGAAGAAAATCCCAATGGCCTTCGACATCAAAATGCGGCCAGGGCGGCCCCGCCAAGACTGTGTTGGGGCGTGTGACAACCACGATCTCGGATAGGTCCGATGTATCGACCAATGCCAATTTGGCGTTCGTTTTCCCAATATCGATGACGGCGACATGCTGTGGTGTCATGGCAAGTGGAAAACTGTTTCGAGCGGTGTTGCCACGGGCTCGTTGCTTGGGTGTGTCTCCATGATATCGGCCATATGTGCCCACCACCTTTGCATCACCGGGTGATTTGGCAGTCTAGTCATACCATGGTCCGTCTCGCGCCATAACACACCAAACAAGATGTTTGTTTCTGCATCCAAGTGGATCGAATAATCAGAAACGCCCGCATTTTTTAGCAATTCGCAAAGCTCTGGCCAGATTTCATCGTGGCGTTTGATGTATTCTTCTCGACAACCGGGATAGAGCTGCATTTTGAAAGCGTATTTTTCCATTAGCGTGACCGCCACATTGTCCAAAGCCGTGGCAAGGCGATGACGCCGATCAAGAGGCCGCCGATGACAATCGACATTACGATGCCTGGTACGTTCAGCAGACCGAGGCCAAAGGTCACAAGGCCCATGACAAAGGCGGCGATAACAACGCCAACGATTGTGCCTGAACCGCCTAGGATACTTACGCCACCTAGGACAACCATGGTAACGATCTCAAGTTCCCAGCCGGTTGCAATCGAAGGTCGTGTCGATCCCAGCCTCGCCGTGAGGCAAACGGCGGCAATACCGGACATCAGACCTGTCAAAAGAAACAGGATGAACTTGACCCGTTGAACCCGGATGCCAGAGAACATTGCACCCATTGGATTGTTCCCAATCGCATAGACGGCGCGACCAAAGTTTGTCTTGTGCAACAAGACTGCATAAATCACTGCGATGATCGCAAAGAGCACGAACTCAAACGAGATCACCCACCACACATAGCCCTGACCGAAATACGAGAAACTGGCAGGATATCCGCCATAGGCCTGATCACCCAAGACGATAAAGCTGATGCCGCGGAACAAGCTCATGGTGCCGATGGTCACAACGATTGACGGCAAGCCCATGCCTGTCACTAGAATGCCGTTAAAAGCCCCACAAAGTAGCCCGACGTTCAGGCCAATGAATACCAAACCGGGTGTGCCAACGCCCATCTGAGCAGCAGCGCCCATCGCCGTTGAGGCCAGTGCAATGATGGCTGCAACGGATAGATCAATCTCGCCTGAGATAATCAAAAGGGCCATCGCAAAGGCGATCATTGCCTTTTCAGTGAAGTTGAAGGTCGCGTCGGACAGATTCCACGCGTTTAAGAAGTAGGGTGAGGCAAAGCTGTTCGCGACAAAGATCGCGATGGCGACCAGCAACAGGAGGGACTCCCAGCTCTTGAGCCGCTGTTCGAAAGGTGAGCGTAGACGGTCGGGGATGGAACGGACTGTTGTGTTCATGATGCCTGCTCCGCTTGCTTGAGGATAATTCTGCCCTTCTTGCGATTGGCCTGAGCGTTCAGAATAACCGCGATGATGATCGCACCACCCGAAATTGCCAGCTGCCAGAATGGCGAGATGTCGACGACAGGAAGCGCATTCTTGATGATGCCGAGGAACAAAGCTCCGAGCAGGGCACCTGCGACGGTTCCAATGCCGCCCATGATTGACACACCGCCAATGACGCAGGCGGCGACGACGTCCAGCTCAAAACCACCCGCAATGTCGACATAGGCCACTGCAAAGCGTGACACCCAAAGGTAGCCAGTAAGACCCGCCAAAGCGCCGGAGATGGTGAAGGCCCAGAACTGCGTTTTGCCTACATTGATACCTGCATAAGTCGCCGCATGCGGGTTACCACCTGCGGCATAAAATGCCCGCCCCAGTGTTGTCCGCGTCATTACAATGCTGAACACGATCACTGCGAGAATTGCGATCCAGCTTAGCACTGGGAGGCCCAAAACCTCGGCGCGAGGGAAGGCTTTGAAAGCCGGGCTCATTTCGTGGCTGTTGACCCATTTGCCATCGGACAAAAGGAAGATCATCCCGCGGAAAATGGTCATCGTGCCGAGTGTCACAACGATAGGTGGGATCTGCAGTTTCCAGACAAGTATGCCGTTAAACATGCCCAGCACCGCGCCCAACCCAATAGCGATTGCGACGATAAATATGATCGGCAGACCGGGCATTGCGACGTTGATCATCGACACAACCATCCCTGTAAGCGCGAGGTTCGCGGCAACACTCAAGTCGATGCATTTGGTCAGGATCACGATCATCTGACCGATGGCGAGCAAGATCAGTGGTGACGTGTCATTGAAAACATTTGCAAGATTGGAAGGGGCTGCGAAGCCCGAAAACCGGGTCGAGATCAAGATCAACAGTAGGCCAATGGCGCCAACCAAAAGCGCTTCCCGCGATGTTATCAATCGCTTTAGCATCACATAATTCCCTTATATTCCGGCCGCATGGCGCACGAGGGTTTCGGGTTTCAGGTCATCATCGGCCAATTCAGCGACGATACGTCCTTCGCGCATGACGATCACGCGGTCGGACATGCCAAGCACCTCGGGGATTTCGGAACTGACCATGATGACAGCCAAACCTTCGGCTGCCAGTTCTGCCATAAATTGATGGACCGCTGCTTTTGATCCGATATCCACGCCCTTTGTCGGTTCATCAAGGATGATGACTTTGGGTTGTGTTGCCAGCCATTTGGCGATGACAACCTTTTGCTGGTTGCCGCCTGACAAATTGCCAACATGGGTATCGAGAGAGGCCGCACGTAGGTCCAGTCGCTCGGCATAGCTACGCGCAAGCGCGAATTCTTCAGCCAGTTTCAAGAAACCCTTGCTGGAAATGCGTCCCAAGGAGGGCAGCGTGACGTTTTGAAAAATGGGGAGATCAAGGATCGCACCCTGCTTGCCGCGATCTTCAGGGACGTAGACGATCCCATTGTCGACAGCATCCGCTGGTGATCTAATCTGCACGGGGGCGCCGTCAATTTCAGTCGCGCCTGCAGAGGTGCGTGTAATCCCGAACAAGGCTTGCATGAATTCTGATCTGCCCGCGCCAACCAAGCCGTAAAAACCCAAAATCTCGCCTTTGCTTAGTTCAAAGCTGATGTCTTCAAACTCAGTTGGGTGCGAATACCCAGACACCGACAAAACAGTGTCGGCGACATTTGGAGTGCGCTGCGGGAAAATCTGGCTGACATCGCGGCCAACCATCATCTTGACCAACGCCGCCTCTGTCACGTCTGCGATTGCGCCATCGCCTACCAATTGGCCGTCACGGAACACAGTGAAGTTATCTGCGATCCGGAAAATCTCATCGAATTTGTGGCTGATAAAGAGGATGGCTTTGCCTTGTGCCTTAAGGCTTTCGACCAGCTCATAAAGTTCTTCGATTTCTTTGTGCGATAGGGCTGCCGTTGGCTCATCCATGATGACAACTCGGGCATCGATTGAAAGCGCACGGCCGATTGCGACCAGGTGCTTGCTGGCGATGCCGAGGTCTTTCAATTTGGTGGCCGGATCAATGTCCGCGCCAATGCCGGACAAAAGCGCGCGAGCTTTCTCGGTCATTGCCGCCAGATCAATAAGACCGAACTTGTTGCGGGGCGCATGACCGAGAAAGATGTTCTCAGCAACGGACAACTCATCGAACAAGACGGTTTCTTGATGGATGGCTGTTACACCGTGAGTGGCGGCTGCTTGAGGGACTGAAAATGGTGTTGGCTTGTCATCAACCAAGATCTGCCCGCCATCGGGCTGGTAAATACCGGTCAGGATTTTGACGACTGTTGACTTGCCCGCGCCATTTTCGCCAATCAACGCAGTGACTTTGCCAGGATAAAGTGAGAGCGAGACTTCAGACAAAGCCTTCACACCCGGAAAAGTCTTGGTGACCTTGTCCAAGGCCAGAACCGCCACCGCTTTGGTCGTGTCGACGTCAGTTGTGGTTATGCCGGGATGTTGCAGCATTATTTTACCTGCGCTTTGTGAAAGATGTCTTGGCACGGCGTATTTGCATGCCGCGCCAAGACGGGGAGATGCGTTTAGAAGATCGACTTGAACTGTTCGATGTTGGACGCGTCATAGACAAACGGATCGGCCATCGCGGCGGAGTTTGTCTCATCCAGCGTGATCGTGCCAACACGACCAATCGAGATTTCTGCACCGGGTTCTGCCGTCGCTGCTCCAGAGGCCAAAGCGTGTGCAATCATCGTGGCAGAGTAACCAAGATCGATCGGGTTCCAGATCGCGAATGACTGTGATGCACCGCTTTCGATTGCGCCCGCCATCTCGGATGGAAGGCCCAGACCGGTCACGTTGACCTCACCAATCTTGCCAGCATCTGCAACGGCTTGAGCCGCGGCAACGATACCAACGGAAGTCGGTGCGATGATTGCATCAAGGTCAGGATAGGACTGCATGAGGCCTTGTGCTTCGCGGTAGGACTTATCGGCGAGGTCATCACCGTAAACGGTGCCAACAACGTTGATGCCGGGATAGTTGCCCATTACCTTGTTCATTTCTTCGATCCAGATGTTCTGGTTCGTTGATGTTGTCGTCGCTGAAAGCACTGCAACGTCACCGCCATCTGGCAGGTGGTCTGCGGCCAGCTTGATGATCATGTTACCGATCAGCGCGTTTGATGATGGGTTCAGGTGAACCTGACGGCCATCTTCTGCCACGCCAGAGTCCCATGAGATGACAGTGATCCCGCGCTGCATTGCACGCTTGAGTGTTGGTACAAGAGCGTCTGTGTCATTCGCAGAAACCGCAATCGCATCAACGTTTTGCGCGATCAGTGCGTTGATCACTTCAATCTGGCCTTCTGCAGTCGTGTCTGTTGGGCCAGTGTAGATGATTTCGACACCACCCAATTCTGCTGCAGCCTCTTCAGCGCCCTCTGCGGCGGCTTCAAAAAAGCCGATACCCAGCGCCTTAACGACGATGGCAATGCGCATATCGTCTTGCGCCATTGCTGTTGTGCCAAAAAGGCTTGCTGCCAAGCTGAGGCCTGCGGTGAGTTTCGTAAACGTGCGACGTTGCATTTGGTTTCCTCCCTAAAATACGTTCGCTGATGTGGCGCCTTATGACGCCACTGTTCTCTGTGCGCCCCCTGCATGGGTGACGATCAGTTTCACTTCGGCGGCCTCAAGCATAGCGGCCGCTTTGTCTGTAATCTGGTCATCGGTGATGACTGTTGTGATGCGGCTCAGCGGGCACAGCACGAGGCTGGAGCGCTGTTCAAACTTGGTACTGTCGACCAAGACCACGAGTTCATCTGCCTGTCCGATCAGCTTTTGTTCGGCTTGGATCAGCAGTGGATCGGCCTCCATCAACCCCAAAGGACCAAGACCTTGTGCGCCCATGAACACGCGGCGCGCACAGAAATTGCGCGTCACATCGTTATCGAATGGGGAAAGGATGATGTTCTGTTCACGGTAAATCGTGCCACCCGACAGCATGACGGTGTTCTTGGAATGCTTCAGAAGATGTTCGGCAATCGGAAATGAGTTGGTGAAGACCTGCATGCGGCGGCTGGCAAGCGGGTGCACCATCTGGAATGTGGTGGTTCCGCCATTGATGATGATGGCATCGCCTTCGTCACACAGGTCGACCGCTGCAGCAGCAATAGCTTGCTTTTCTTCAATCCGCAGCACTTCGTTGACAGAAAACGGGCGACCGGCAAGGCCCACGAACTGGGGCGGAGCAATCGCTTCAGCACCGCCACGCACACGCCGCAACTGTCCATCCTGATCAAGGGTCGCGATGTCGCGACGCACTGTCGCCTCGGACGCGCCAGTCAAATTGCAAAGCTCTGCAACAGTGGCAACTGGCCGTTCCTCAACGGCGGACAGAATAATTGTGTGGCGTTCTTTCTCGTGCATGTCGACCTCCCTTGACGCCTTACGCTGTCTAGATTCGCATCATCTGTCAATCAAAAACAATCATAACCGATCATTTTGCGCTGCAGCATGATCGTTTATGATTGAAAATGATTGACATTTTACTCTGGCATGCTCAGCGTAAGGATAACGAGGATGACGGGTGAACAGCGCCCACCGGGAGGAAACATGTTGAAATCATTGGAAACTCAGCTCCTAGAGAGCCGTTGGGACACAGCAGCCGCAGAAGGTATGAGCGAATCAGCGCTGCTTCTGTATCGCTCAAACATTTTGGGTTCAGACAAACGCGTCACCAACTACGGAGGCGGTAATACGTCAGCGAAAGTAATGGAAACGGACCCACTTACTGGGGACCAAGTAGAAGTCCTGTGGGTCAAGGGATCTGGTGGTGACATTGGCTCCATCAAAATGGATGGGTTCTCGACCCTCTATATGGATAAGCTGCACGCCCTAAAGTCGCTATACCGCGGCGTCGACTTCGAAGATGAGATGGTTGGCTACCTTCCGCACTGTACTTTCAAGCTGAACCCTCGCGCGGCTTCAATCGACACGCCTTTGCATGCCTATGTGCCACGCAAGCATGTTGACCACGTGCATGCTGATGCAATCATCGCCATTGCGGCGTCCAAGAATTCAAAAGAGCTGACGCAGGAGATTTTCGGCACCCGCATTGGTTGGTTGCCATGGAAAAAGCCAGGTTATGAATTGGGTTTGTGGCTCGAAAAGTTCTGCCTCGATAATCCTGATGCGGATGGGGTCGTTTTGGAAAGCCATGGTTTGTTCACATGGGGCGACACAGCCAAAGAATGCTACGATCAGACGATTGATGTGATCAACACCGCAACAAAATGGCTGGCGGAACGCAGCGATGGTGTACTGGCCTTTGGCGGTCAAAAACACGAAAGCCTGTCCGCAGATGAACGCCGCGCCGTTGCAGCCCGCCTGATGCCTGCGATCCGTGGCTTTGTTTCTGGCAACCAGCATATGGTCGGGCACTTCAATGACAGTGACACTGTGTTGGAGTTCGTGAACGCCAACGACATGGAGCCGCTCGCAGCACTAGGCACATCATGCCCTGACCATTTTCTACGGACCAAGATCCGCCCCTTAGTGGTGCAATTTGACCCTGCCAATGGGAACATCGAAGACGTGTTGGACGGCTTGCCAGAGCAGGTAGAGGCGTACCGCAAGGATTACGCAGCTTACTATGATCGTTGTAAACACGCCGATAGCCCTGCCATTCGTGACCAGAATGCAGTCGTCTATCTGATCCCGGGCGTCGGTATGATCACTTTTGCCAAAGATAAAGCAACGGCCCGCATTTCGGGCGAGTTTTACGTCAATGCGATCAACGTGATGCGGGGGGCTTCTGCTGTCAGTGAATACCAAGGGCTGCCAGAGCAAGAGGCGTTCGACATCGAGTACTGGCTGTTGGAGGAAGCCAAGCTACAGCGGATGCCAAAACCTAAGTCACTCGCGGGCCGTGTCGCCTTAGTCACCGGAGGTGCTGGTGGTATTGGTACTGCAACAGCCGAACGGTATTTGGCTGAGGGCGCCTGCGTCGTACTGGCCGATATCAACGAAGAGAGCCTGTCGGCCACGCAAGCCAACCTGACAAGCCGCTATGGCAATGATGTCGTTCGATCGGTCATCATGAATGTCACGCGCGAAGATGCCGTTGCGGCAGCCTTCTCTGATACAGCGGTTGAATTCGGAGGCGTCGATATTCTGGTGTCCAACGCTGGTATCGCTTCCTCTGCACCCATTGAGGAAACGTCCTTGGCGCTATGGAATAAAAACATGGACATCTTGTCCACCGGCTACTTCCTGGTCAGCCGCGAAGCATTCAAGATGATGCGGGTCCAAGACATTGGTGGCTCGGTGGTCTTTGTTGCATCAAAGAACGGTTTGGCCGCATCGCCGAACGCCGCCGCATACTGCACAGCCAAGGCGTCTGAAATCCATTTGGCGCGCTGTTTGGCTTTGGAAGGTGCAGAGGCAGGCATTCGCGTGAACGTGGTAAACCCTGATGCGGTGCTGAAAGGGTCCAAAATCTGGGAAGGCGATTGGCTCGAACAGCGTGCTGGCACGTATGGAACAGACAAAGATGGGCTTGAAGAAATGTACCGTCAACGCTCGATGCTCAAACGCTCGGTTCTGCCAGAAGACATCGCCGAAGCTTGTTACTTCTTTGCGGCTGATACGTCGGCGAAGTCTACGGGCAACATCATCAACGTAGACGCTGGCAACGTCCAAGCGTTCACGCGGTAGGACAAGATAATGAGCTATGCAGCAGCAAAAGAAGCCTTCGCCGAGTGGGGCGTTGATACAGAGGACGCACTTGAGCGGTTAAGGACAATCCCGATCTCCATGCATTGCTGGCAAGGTGATGACGTTGTCGGGTTTGAAAGTAAGTCTGGATCTTCTGGAGGCGGCATTCAAGCAACCGGTAATCACCCCGGCAGAGCACGCACCCCAGACGAATTGCGTGCGGATCTTGATTTTGCCTATTCCATGATCCCGGGCAATCACCGTCTGAACCTGCATGCGATGTACCTTGATACGGATGCCTCGCCAGACCGCGATGAGATTGAATTTGCACATTTTGCACCTTGGGTAGATTGGGCCAAGGATCAAAATATCGGTTTGGATTTCAATCCGACTTTTTTTGCGCATGCGAAGGCTGATGACAACCTGACCTTAAGTCATCCAGACAAAGGTATTCGTAACTTCTGGATCGAGCACGGCAAGCGATCGCGTGACATCGCTGCACAAATGGGTGCCGCCTTGGGCTCGCCTTGTGTGAACAATATCTGGGTGCCGGATGGTTATAAAGATACGCCTATTGACCGGATGTCTGCCCGAGCGCGGTTGGAGGCTTCGTTGGATGCGATGCTGGCACCTGTGCAAGACAAAGCGCAAATGCTGGATGCGGTAGAAAGCAAACTCTTTGGCATTGGTGTTGAAGCCTGCACCGTTGGCAGCCACGAATTCTACATGGGCTATGCGATCCGCAAAGGGACGTTGCTTTGCCTTGATATGGGGCATTTCCACCCGACCGAGAACATCGCGGATAAACTCAGTGCTGTCGCACTCTCGCTCGATGAAATCTTGCTACACGTCTCACGACCGATGCGCTGGGACAGTGATCACGTGATCCTTTTGAGCGACGATATCCTGCAGATGGCACAGGAACTCGTCAGCGCTGACCTGTTGGGGCGCACCCATATTGGTCTCGACTTTTTTGATGCCACCATCAGTCGCACCGCAGCCTGGGTGATTGGTACGCGAAACATGCAAAAGGCGTTGCTGCGGGCTTTGCTGATGCCCATGGACCAGTTGCGGAATGCTGAGAACACGCTGGATTTCACGACACGGCTCTCCGTGACTGAAGAATTCAAAGATATGCCTTTTGGGACCGTCTGGGCCGAATTCTCAGCACGTGCGAGTGTTCCAAACGGAACGGCACTCATCAAAGAACTCGACCGCTATCAGCAAAGCGTTTCAGGACGCAGCTAACCCTTAGGTTCAAACATCAGCGCCGCTCGGACGTGTTTAGGCCGTCCGGGCGCGCGCACCAAAACGACGATTGTATAAAGTGCGATAAGCCTCTGCCGATGCAGGCAAGTGCGCGCGGACGCCGGCGACGAGCGCTTGATGCGAAGTTCCGCGCAGGGCCGCGATGATGTCGCGGTGTTGGCTCACGACCTTTTCCATATGCTGGGCGTCATCGTATTTTACGACGCGGATGGGCTGCGCGGCTCGCGCGTGTTTGCCGATGAGTTCTGCGAGCCTTGGATTGCCGCAGCAGGAATACTGCACCTCATGGAATTCCTGATTAAGCCAAAAGACAGCGCGAAAGTCTTGGTCTCTTACTGCTTCGGCATGTTGCTGGGCGATATCGTCCAGTTTGGCGACAATCTTTGGGTCACAGGGCAGGGCGGTTCGTTCAGCGGCTGCCGTCTCTAGGATGATCCGCAGATCATAAAGCGCGTCCACCTCGTCTGGTGTGAAGTCTACAACCTCGACCCCACGGTTCGGACGACGGACAAGCAAACCGCGTGCTTCCAGTTCAGAAAATGCATTTCGAACCGCGTGGCGTTTGACGCCATATCGCTCCATCACACGGTCTTCGATGATTCGACTACCGGGTGCATAAACACCGAAAATGACGTCATTCTCTAACTCTATCGTCATTCTGTCTGACATGCGATGTCTTCCATTTCTCTCAACGAAATCAGCTTAGCACGTCTTCAGAAACTGTCCATTCCAAGATTATTAATAATTTTATTGACGAAATTGTCTGACGTCAGCACCTGTGGGACAGATTTGAGGATTTGAACAACGGAGGATTTCTGGTTCATCATAACCGTCAAGGAGTGAAGATGAATAAGAAATCCGGAACCAGCAAAGCTTCGGCTGACAAGCTGGTCAAGAACATCCGCCGCAAGACCCGCCAGACGTATTCGGCGGAGGAGAAGATCCGCATTGTGCTGGCGGGCCTTCGTGGCGAGGAAAGCATCTCGGCACTGTGTCGGCGCGAGGGCATTTCTGAGAGCCTGTATTACAGCTGGTCCAAGGAGTTCCTCGAAGCAGGGAAACGCCGGCTGTCCGGTGATACGGCCCGGCAAGCAACATCGCCTGAAGTGAAGGAGCTGCGGTCCGAGGCGACGGCACTGAAGGAGTGTGTGGCCGATCTGACCCTGGAGAACCGTCTGCTTAAAAAAAGCATGACAGGGGCTGGGGAGTTCGAGGAATGAGATACCCTGCATCTGAGAAACTGGAAATCATCCGCACCGTTGAGGGCTCACATCTGCCTGCGAAGCAGATCCTGGATATGCTGGGCATCCCCCGCACCACATTCTACCGTTGGTATGATCGCTATGTCGAAGGCGGCTTTGATGCCCTGGCGGATCGCTCACCTTGCCCAAAGTCTGTCTGGAACCGTA
>Ga0316209_1003120_pt1 | contig 11758 bp, 9 predicted proteins | sample 6monopyrite_MG_FD_204945 | JGI IMG/M metagenome (GOLD analysis project Ga0316209, IMG submission 204945) | Microbial mat bacterial communities from mineral coupon in-situ incubated in ocean water Damariscotta River, Maine, United States -... | ecosystem: Environmental > Aquatic > Marine > Coastal...
CAACACCGTATATAATTTATTGCTGGCTTCTAGCCTACTTACGAAAGTCCTAGCGGACTTTCTTTGTCCGTAATTATTTACTAAATTAGTGGCTTGAAACACGCAACAAACCATATACAACAACGTTAGCCTTCATTATGACCAACCAATAAACTAATGATTAAATTCTTTAGAAAAATTAGACAAAATTTACTTTCAGAAGGTAAAACAGGAAAATATCTGAAATACGCAATTGGTGAAATTGTTCTTGTGGTTATTGGTATTCTCATTGCACTTCAAATTAATAATTGGAACGAGAATAAAAATAACAATGCCAAAATTGAAACATTGTTTGAACAAGTTTTGCAAGACCTCGAGCAGGATATAAAAGCAATTGATGGTACTATTTTCTATCTAAACAAAAAAGATTCAATAGCAAAACTAATATTAGAAAGCAATTATAAAATTAATGAAGTAACAGGTTTTCAGTATGGAGAGTTAACTGATTTTTTTAAAATGAGTCATAATTTTAGTCAGTCCACTAATGGTTATAATAGTTTAATGAATGCTATAAATATTATACCGAAAAAATATAATAGTATCCTTAAAAACCTTACCCCTTTATACACCTATAATGCAGAAAAGGTATACGAACCCATGGAGTCTTTAACAAATTTAAATGATGATATTAAAAAAAACTTTATGTTCAACCAGCCTTGGTATTATGATGTATTGAGCAAAAAGCCAAATAAGGAGGCCTTTGCTTTTGTTGAACAAGCATTATTTAAAAATATGGTGGCCTCATATAAAGAAAGAAATATCAAATATATTGAATCATTGATTTTTTTAAAATCTGTTTCAATAATAAGTTACGCTGAACTACATGACGCCATATTTTCAGAAAAACCCTTACCGAAATTTATGCCTAGACATGCTATAAAAATAAGTAATGACAAATTAGAGACCTATTCCGGCTGTTATAAAACTGGAAGAATAGACTTGGATATAACTATTGAAAGAAAAGGTAACTTCTTAGCATTTGGAGACTCTGGTACTGCCCATTTACTTTTGTCTATAAATGAAAATGGTGATTTTATTGCTAAAATTGACAAAACTAGTATCATAAATTTTAATTTTTCCAAAGATGATGCTGGTAATGTATATAGTGTAAAAACAAGTGTTAATGGACAGATAACTAGTGAATTTATAAAATTGAAAAACTGTGATTAAATTCTTTAAGAAAGCATAACTTACTAGAACAAAACTGAACAATAAATAACGAAAGGCTAACACCGTATATAATTTATTGCTGGTTCTAGCCTACTTACGAAAATCCTCGCGGATTTTCTATTCGGTTTTTATTTGCTAAATTATGTACTTAAACCACGCAACAAACCATATACAACAACGTTGTGTTTCATACTGCCAGCCGCATATTTTAGCACTTTCGGTTTTTGCCAACACTCAGTTCCAACGCTCTAAAAACCAAAAGAGCTAAAATTTTCCAACGCTCGAATTGAATATTCCAATTAAAATATTTAAATTTGTCAAAAAATGACAAGTCTTATGAAAACCACTTTTGGAGAATACATCCGACTTTTACGAAACGAAAACGAATTGACTTTAACTCAACTTGCGGCCAAACTGAATTTGGATTCTGCGAATTTGAGCAAAATAGAGAATGGAAAACGAGACTTTGATGAAAAACGCTTGCCAAAACTTGCTAAAATCTTCAAACTCAATCTTACCGAACTACGGAATGAATATGTGACCGACCAAATTGGAAAACATATTTACGAAACGAATTGCACAAAACAACTTTTACAAGTTGCCGAGGAAAAAGCAGAATACAGAAGAACACTTAATAAATCACTTCAAACACAATAAAAATATGAATGTAGTATCATTTTTCGCAGGAGCAGGCGGATTGGATTTAGGTTTTCAAAAAGCAGGATTTAATGTTGTTTGGGCAAATGAATATGACAAAGATATTTGGGAAACTTACGAGAAGAATCATAAGAACACATTACTAGACAAACGAAGTATTGTAAATATAGAGTCGGACGAAGTTCCTGAATGTGATGGAATTATTGGCGGACCACCTTGTCAAAGTTGGAGCGAAGCAGGTTCTTTACGTGGAATAAATGACAAACGTGGACAATTATTTTATGACTTTATTCGAATATTAGAAGCAAAACAGCCAAAATTCTTTCTTGCCGAAAATGTTAGCGGAATGTTATTGGAAAGACATAGCGAAGCTTTAAAAAACATTAAGGAAATGTTTAAAAATGCTGGATACAGATTATCCTTCAAATTATTAAACGCATCAGATTTTGATGTTCCACAAGACAGAAAACGAGTATTTTTTGTTGGTATTCGAGAAGACCTCGATTTTGAATTTCAGTTTCCTCAACCATTGAAAAATAAAGTAACTCTTGAACAAAAAATAGCTGATTTAAAAGATACAGTAGTTCCTGCAAAAGAAGGAAACAAAACAAATAAGGAGAATTGCAATGTACCAAATCACGAATATATGATTGGTGGTTTTTCTTCAATGTTTATGTCAAGAAATAGAGTGAGAAGTTGGGACGAACAATCTTTTACAATTCAAGCAGGTGGAAGACACGCACCAATTCATCCACAAGCACCAAAAATGAAATTCATTGAACAAAACATACGTGTTTTCGTTCCTGGAAAAGAAGATTTATATCGTAGGTTAAGTGTTAGAGAATGTGCGAGAATTCAAACTTTTCCAAACGATTTCATCTTTCATTACAACCATATTGCTGCTGGTTATAAAATGATTGGAAATGCAGTTCCTGTAAATCTGGCTAAACACATTGCCATAAATATCAAATCTCAAATTGAGAATGCAGAAAAGAAACCAAAAAGAGTTATCAAGAAAAAATTGGAATTAGAAAACACACTTTCATAATTTATGGCTAATCAAACAGTTAATGGTAAAGCTTTCGAATATGCTTTACTTTTTGAATTTTACGAACGCTTAAAAACAATTACAAGCGTTTCAATCACAAAAAATGAACCTTATAAAACAGCCAAAGGCTTTTTTGATAGTTTCAGCGAACCAGAGCAAGATACTTTTAGGATAACTGCAAGTGCTTCAATCAATTTCCTCATTGACATTGAACCGAGATTGTCAAATGGAATTAGCGAAGATGATATTTTAGTTTTGGAATTAGTAAGTGACCAAGCTGGACAAACTGGAGATGTACGAGACGTTTTAATGATTCGCTCTTTACAAAAATGGGAGATTGGAATTTCTGCAAAAAATAATCATAGAGCAGTTAAACATTCAAGATTATCTAACAAAATCAACTTTGGAGAAAAGTGGTTAGGCGTTTCTTGTTCTAAAAATTACTTTGAAGAAATCAATCCGATATTCGATATGCTTTCAGACTTGAGAGCAAAAGACAAATCAACCAAATGGACTTCAATTGAGAATATGCACCAAGTTGTTTATTTACCTATTTTAGAAGCTTTTAGAAAAGAATTGCTTCGTTTAGACAAAGAAAATCCAAGCATTGTAGCAGAAAATTTAGTACAGTATTTAATTGGAAATCAAGATTTTTATAAGGTAATCAAAGGAAAAAAGAAAGTTGAAATTCAAGCTTACAATTTGCACGGAACTTTGAACTTGCCATTTGAGAAAGTAAAACCAAAAGCGAAGATTCCTAAATTAAAATTACCGACAAGATTAATCGAAATTGTTTATCAAGAAAACTCAACAACAACATTATTGGTTTCTTTGAATGAAGGTTGGCAAATCTCTTTTAGAATTCACAATGCAAGTTCGAGAGTTGAGCCTTCTTTGAAATTTGATATTAATTTAGTGAGTGCACCACACACTTTGTTTACGAATCACATATTTGTAAACGGATAAGCCAACGCTAAAAGCTATACACATTTGCAATTCGCTACAGCCAACACACAAGCCAAAAATTGCAAAAGAGTATGTCTTTGCCAACGCTACAAACTGAACGGAAAAAAGTACGAAAACACAACAACGTATATAAAAAATAGCGGTTTAGGTGCTTAAACGAAAATGAATTTTATAAATTTAAGGTCAGTATTAATCGGAAAAGTTAGTGCGTAAAATCCGCTACTTTCCATATACAAGACCGTTAGCCACAAGCTGAAAAAAACCGAAATACCATTGAAAATTCGTCTGAAAAACGCCACCGCGCAAACAGCACATTTATTTTTTCCCAACGCTAAAAAGCCAACACCTTAAAAAAACAAAAGAGCTGTTTCTTGCAACCGCACACCGAAATAACTAACATTGAGAAAACAAACAAAAAAACCAAATTATAAATTATTACATTTGCAAACGATGCAAAAATATAATCACATAAAAGCACTTTTCTTTTTAGGCATATTCAGTCTAATGCTATTGCATCAGGTTTTACCTCATTTACATCATCAACACGAAGTTGAACACTCACATAAAGCTGTTACAAATAGTGACATTCATAGTCATAACCACGATGTTCCAGAAAAGGAAAGTTCTAAAAAAGGGCTTTTAGATTTATTTTTGGAAGCACACATACATTCTGTAGTTGCTAATGAAATATTAGTAACTCACGAAAGCAGTGTGAAACAACTCAAAGTTAAAAAAGATGTAAAAATATCTATTTTTCTTAATCGTTATAGCATTTCTATAAAGTATGATGATGAATCCGAAAAGGTTTCGGTGTATCGTCCACCCAATACATATTTTAATCGATATCTCTCTTCCCTCGACTCACGAGGTCCACCATCTTTAGGTTAATCGTTAAGGAATACTTTGCCTCTGCGTAATATTCCATCTTAAAAATTCAGATTAAACCTAAAACTTCAAACAATGAATAAATACATCGTGTTCGCAATTTGCGGATGCCTGTTCTTTGTTACTGGTTTCTCACAAACTAAAAATGTAGGGGAACTGCTAAACGAAATAGAACAGAATAATACAGAGCTAAAAGGCTATCAATCATTTATTGAAAGTCAGCTACTCGAAAACAAGAGCACTAACAATTTGCCCGACCCACAGCTCTCTGGTTTTTATTTGCCTTTTGGCAATAATGCAACTGGAGATTATACCGAATATCAAATTTCACAATCATTTGAATTCCCTTCAGTTTATGGTGCTCGTGGCAAATGGAACGAATCTAAATCGCAACAGTTAGCGTCGGCCTATTCGACAAAAAGACAAGAAGTCTTATTGCAAGCAAAGGGCATTCTTTTAGAACTCGTTTTTTTACAAAAGCAAAAAACGATTGAAACTGAAAGGAAAATACAGAGCAAGCAGGTTTTCGACCAAATTAAAGAGCTTTTTGCCAAAGAACAAGTAGGCATTTTAGATTTGAATAAGGCAAAAATTGCTTGGATTCAAGAGCAATTTGTAGTTAAACAGATAGAAAGCGATATCCAGATTCAAATGTCCAAACTCAAAACTTTGAACGGTGGAAATCCTATTGATGGCATTTCATCACAAATTGTTTTGCCTAATGAAATTGGAACAATTGAAAATCTTTGGCAAGATAAATTGACAAAAGACCCACAATTGCAAAAATTGAAAACCAATGAAGAAGCTTCGCTTCAAAAAATAAAATTGGAGAAAAAAAAGGTGTTGCCCAATTTGGCACTTGGCTATAATTACCAAGGTGTTAGTGGGAGTAATCATTCGGGTTTTTTTGGTGGTATTTCAATTCCGTTATGGAGTAGCAAGAATAAAGTAAAAGCTGCCGAAGCAAATTATGAATATCAGCAATCCAATACCCAAGTAATCACTACTTCGCTTTACGCACAATTTCAAGAAACCTATAATCAATACGAATTGATGCTCGAAAAATTCAATGAGTATCAAACAACAATGGGCAATTTAGATAGTGAGCAATTACTGTTCAAGGCGTATCAATTGGGCGAGTATTCGTTTATGGATTATTATCTGGAGCTTCAATTTTACCGAACAGCAAAAGATAGAATGCTACAAATGGAAAAGGAGCTACAATTGCTTCAAACGCAATTATTAAAACATCAATTATAACATTCAAAACATAAAAAATGAAAATTTCAAAAATATTATTCGCAATAGCAATAGGTTCAATGATAACCGTAACCTCTTGTAAAGACGCTAATACAAAAACAGACACTACACAAGAACAAGTAGTAGATGGAAATCAGAAAAAAGAAGTTGGTAATCAAGAAGAATTTAATGTCAATGGAACATCAGAAAATAAAGCAGAAAATAGTGTAGCTAATGACCAAAGTAATACTGCAACAATCGTTGTTAAAGCTAATAAAGCTTTAGAGTATAAATTTAAGATAAACCAATATGAAAAGTTAGAATATGAGTGGAATGCTGATGCACCTCTACGTTACGACTTTCACGGAGACCCAGAAGATAAAGACAGTTATCCTAAAGGCTATTTTGAAAGCTATGCTAATGGTACTTCAGATGCTGCAAAAGGTAAATTAACGATTCCTTATAATGGTTCTCACGGTTGGTATTGGAAAAACACAAGTACAAAAGACATCACTATAACCTTAACTACTAAAGGAAATTACAACATCATAGGTGTAATTCAATAATATCATATTATGAAATATATAATCTTATTATCCGCAATGCTTTTAATGTCCTGCGGAAATCAAAAAAAGGATAGTACTGCTTCCGAAGTAGAATCTATTCCTGCAAAAAGTATAACATTGTGGACAGATAAAACTGAATTATTTGTTGAGTTTCCAGCTTTAGTTGTTGGAGAAAACAGTCGTTTTGCTGCACATTTTACTGTGTTAGATAAACATAAGCCTGTTCGTGAGGGTGAGGTTACGGTAAGCTTAATTAAAGGAGATAATGGTATTCGTAATACTGCGGAATCACCATCATCACCTGGCATTTTTTCACCATCACTACAACCTAAAGAAGCAGGTAATTTCAAGTTGATATTTGATATTAAAACGCCCACATTTAGCGATACACTAATTGTTCACGACATTATTGTTTATGCCTCAAAAGAAGATGCTATTAATGCGTTAGGTGCAGCAAGTGAAGATGCTGGAATTTCGTTCTTAAAAGAGCAAGCTTGGAAAATCGACTTTCAAACAGCACCTGTAGTTTCAGGTAAAATTTATGATGTAATCAACACCTCTGGTGTTTGGATGCCATCGCTTGGTTCTGTTAAATCCTTGGCAGCAAAATCCAATGGTGTAGTTGATTTTAAAGTGAACAATCTTACAGAAGGTACAGCAGTTAAACAAGGTCAGTTATTGATGAGTTTAAACAGTCAAGGATTGGCATCTAACAATTTGAGTACGGAAATAGCTAATGCACGTTCCAATTTTGAACAGGCAAAATCTGAATACGAACGTAAAAAGGAATTGTACAATTCTAAAATTATTCCAAAGTCCGATTTTGAAAAAGTAGAAAGCAATTATTCAATAGCAAAATCCAATTACCAATCCATAACATCTGGAGTTTCGGGTGGAAGCAAACAAATTCGTGCGCCTTTTGATGGTTTCATTAAGTCTATTATAGTTTCTAATGGCGATTATGTAGAGCAAGGTGTTGCATTGATATCTATTGGTACACATCAATCCAAAGTATTAAAAACCCAATTAGCACCTAATTACGGACTAACAATGGAGAATGTACAAGGAATATGGTTTCAAACTAAAGACGGAGAATGGAAAAACGTAACTGATGCAGAAGGTAAAATCCTTTCTATCGGTAAAGATGTAGAACGAGAAAACCCACTTTTATCTGTTTTTGCTCAAGTAAATGCTGAAGTCGATATGCCAGAGGGAAGTCTAACGCCAGTTCAAATAGCGATGGGAGACGCAACCCAAAATACTATGATTCCTGTTAATGCCTTATTGGAAGATTATGGTAGTTATTCCGTTATCGTGCAACTTTCGGGCGAGGGTTTTGAAAGAAGAACTGTGAAAATTGGAAAACGAAATGGAAAGAATGTAGAAATTCTACAAGGTTTGGAAGTAGGCGAAGTGGTTGTCACAAAAGGAGCTTACCAAGTTAAAATGGCTTCAATGTCAGGCTCAACACCTGCTCACGGTCACGAACATTAAAAACGAAGAGAAATGTTAAACAAAATATTATCAATTTCACTTCAAAATAGATTACTCATTCTATTGGGAGCGGTTGCATTGAGTGTATTGGGCGTGTATTATGCACGAACAATGAACGTAGATGTATTCCCAGACCTTACAGCACCAACGGTAACTATTCTTACCGAAGCTCACGGAATGGAGTCTGAAGAAGTAGAAAAATTAGTGACATATCAACTGGAAACAGCCTTAAATGGTTCGCCAAATGTGAGACGAATCCGTTCGTCATCAGCAGCTGGAATTTCCATTGTTTGGATAGAATTTGAATGGGGAACCGATATTTATCGAGCAAGACAAATTGTTAGTGAACGTATTCCGATGGTAAGAGAAAATTTACCCGAAGGAATTGGAGCACCAACAATGGCACCTATTTCATCCATTATGGGCGAAATAATGCTGTTGGGTGTAACATCTGATAGTTTGTCAGCAATGGAATTAAGAACGTTGTCCGATTGGACAATTCGCCCACGTATAAAAGCGATTGGTGGTATTGCAAATGTGGTGGTCATCGGTGGCGATTACAAACAATACCAAGTATTTGCGAATCCTGAAAAGATGAAGCATTACGATGTAAGTCTTTCAGAATTGGTAGAACAAGTAAAAGAGGCCAACAAAAATGCACCTGGTGGTGTGATTAATCAATATGGTAATCAATATATCATTAAAGGTAGTGGTAGAGCGTATGCTTTAGAAGATTTGCAGGAAGCAGTTTTAAAACAAGTCAATGGACAAACCATAAAAATCAAGGACGTAGCAACCGTACAAATTGGTGCTGCCGATAAAATTGGCGATGGTTCTTTAAATGCAAAACCAGCGGTTATTTTAACCATTTCAAAACAACCTGACGTCAATACATTAGAATTGACAGACCGATTGGATGAAGCTATTGCCGATTTAGAAAAAACTCTACCAAAAGGTGTAAATATCAAAAATCACATTTTTAGACAATCCGATTTTATTGATGCTTCCATTAGCAACTTAAATCAAACCTTGTTGGAAGGTGCATTCTTTGTAATGATAATTCTTTTCATCTTTTTGATGAATTGGAGAACAACCTTAATATCCTTATTGGCAATTCCTATTTCATTATTGGTATCTATCATCATTTTGAAATGGTTGGGTTATACTATTAATACAATGAGTTTAGGAGGTATGGCAATTGCGATTGGTGCTTTAGTGGATGATGCCATTATTGATGTAGAAAATGTTTATAAACGCTTGCGTGAAAATATAAGAAAACCGAAAGAAGAACGCGAATCAACGATAACAGTTGTGCGTGATGCTTCCGTAGAAATACGAAGCTCTATTATTATTGCAACCTTAATTATTATTGTGTCTTTTATTCCACTATTTTTTTTAAGTGGAATGGAAGGTCGATTGTTGCAACCGTTAGGTATTGCATTCGTTACTTCGGTTTTAACATCGTTGATTGTTGCTGTAACTGTAACACCTATTTTGTGTTCTTATTTATTGGACAACGAAAAGTTATTGAATAAGCAAGCTGAAGGCACACGTGTGGAACGTTGGTTACAGAAACATTATGGAAACCTATTGGAACGTGCCACTAAAATTCCAAAAACCATTATTGGTACAACTGTTATTGCCTTTATCATAAGTCTTTTGGTTTTAACACAATTGGGAAGAAGTTTCCTGCCAGAATTTAATGAAGGTTCTTTGGTAATTAGCGTAGTTGGTCCACCAGCAATGTCTTTAGAAGAAAGCAACAAAACAGGAAAATTAATAGAGACAATCTTATTGGATTTACCCGAAGTGGAAGTTGTTACACGCAGACAAGGTCGTGCCGAATTAGACGAACACGCACAAGGTGTAAATGCTTCCGAAATTGATGTTCCATTTTTATTAAAAGATAAAACCAAAGAAGAGTTCTTCGAGGAAGTGAGAAACAAATTGAGTATTGCACCAGGTGTAAATATTACTTTGGGACAACCTATTGCACACCGAATTGACCATATGCTTTCGGGTACACGAGCGAATATCGCCATTAAGATATTTGGTTCAGATTTACAGCGACTGTTTGAAGTTGGTAAAAGTGTAGAGCAAAACATCAAGGATATTGATGGATTGGCAGATGTTGCAGTAGACCAACAAATCGAAGTACCACAAATTCGTATCAAACCAAAACGCCAAATTCTTTCAGCGTATGGAATGACAGTTGGTAATCTAATGGAGCAAGTAGATATTGCGTTTGCAGGCGAAGAAGCAGGCGAGATTTATGAAGGTCAGCAGTATTTTGATTTGGTAGTTCGCTATGAAAAACCATTTCGAGATAATATTGAAAATATTGGAAATACCTTAATTAGTTTACCAAATGGAGGTCAAACCACTTTGGGCGAATTAGCAACGGTAGCTTCTGTGAGCAGTCCAAATACGATTAATCGAGAAGATGTACAACGTAAAATTGTAGTAGCTGCAAATGTTCAAGGTCGTGATTTACGTGGTGCAGTTAACGAAATAAAGGAAGTTGTTGCAAACAACGTGAATATGCCAGAAGGCTATCGCGTGCAATATGGAGGACAATTTGAGAGCGAATCCAAGGCATCACAGTTACTTATGATTACGGCAATTATTGCAATAGCAATTATTTTTCTATTGCTTTATTACGAGTTTAAAGATGTGAAATTGGCTTTTGTGGTATTAATCAATCTACCATTGGCATTAATTGGTGGGATCTTGATTGTGTATTTTACATCAGGCATCATTAGTATTGCAGCAACAATTGGTTTTATTAGTTTGTTTGGAATAGCCACTCGAAACGGAATCTTATTAGTCTCACGTTACGAAGATTTGAGAAAAGAAGGAATGAAAGGATTTCAGTTAATCAAAACAGGAGCGTTAGACAGATTGAATCCAATACTAATGACAGCCTTTACAACAGGTTTGGCTTTAATACCATTGGCATTGAAAGGCGGAGAACCAGGAAGTGAAATACAAAGCCCAATGGCTGTAGTTATTTTAGGGGGTTTATTATCTGCAACGATATTGAATTTGGTAGTAATTCCTTGTGTGTATCAATTGGTAATTCGTAAACGATAATAATCTTTAGAAAACTATAATTTGATTTTGAAATGGTTGTGTATAATTTACACAGCCATTTTTTTTTTAAGAGTTATTTCTTTTTGGAATATTCTCGAATTAGCAGAAAATAGCTTTTCGGACAATATTTATCTTAAAATAAGCCAACGCTAAAAGCCATACACATTTGCAATTCGCACCAGCCCACACTTCGCCAAAAATTACAAAAGAGTATGTCTTGCCAACGCTCAATCCAAACTGAAAAGAAAATATCGGAATTGAAAAGCAGAACGGAACAAAGCCAGTGGCTAACAACGTATATAAAACATAGCTATTACAGGCTTTACGAGAGGTTTTTGCTTATTTATTAAGTCCGCCAAATTTTTATTTTTGTATATTTAGAAATTAAAAGATAAACATAAAAAATAAAAATTCGGCTCGTGTATAATCCGAAAAGTTAGCGTCTTTTTACACGCTACGTTTCATATACAAGACCGTTGTAAAAAACTGCTGAATTGCCTCAGAATCATGAAAGTTTTTTAAAATTCACTTCTCGCTTTTACAGTTTGTAAATCTGAATGCCGAAAAAAATGAACTTCTAAAATGTGGAACTGTCTCTCGC
>Ga0316209_1003121_pt1 | contig 11753 bp, 8 predicted proteins | sample 6monopyrite_MG_FD_204945 | JGI IMG/M metagenome (GOLD analysis project Ga0316209, IMG submission 204945) | Microbial mat bacterial communities from mineral coupon in-situ incubated in ocean water Damariscotta River, Maine, United States -... | ecosystem: Environmental > Aquatic > Marine > Coastal...
CGTTCACACTTACACTGGACAATAACGTGGAAGGCGATGTGGTCGTAGATGTCACCTTCACCAACGGAACGGCGGAAACTAACGACTATGTAGAAACTACACAGACAGTCACTTTCTCTGGCGGAACGGCAGGGACACAGATGATCACCGTGGGCACGACCGATGATTCGTTCTTTGAAGCTGATGAAGATTTTACAGCAGCTCTTTCTCTGGGTATAGGAAATACCAACTCAGAAGTAGTCGTCACCGATATGGGCACAGGGACAATCATTGATGATGAAACAGTCATTGCAGATCTCAGCGTAACCACACATGGCGAAGAGACTGGACCTGTGGATATCGTTTTCACGGTCACCCTCGATAACACGAACAATACTGGCGCAACAATCACCTTTGATTTTGGTGATCTGGGAACGGGTACTAGCACCACTGGATTGGACTATACGAGCATATCTGGATCAGCAAGCATTGAAGTGCTTGACGGTCAGTCCACAGGAATAGTTACAATCCCGGTGATTGACGATGCTCTGATAGAAGGCGTAATTGATGAAACATTGATCACGGGAATATCGAACCCCTCAGATACCGATGTAAGTATTGGAACAGGGTCAGCAACCGCCAACATCACAGACAATGATACGCCTCCAGAAGTGAACCCTCAGTCCATTTCTGAAACAACGGACGAAGACGAAGATTTGATTTTCAATGCAGGAAATAGCAATGAAATTACTATCACCGATGTGGATGGTGATACGCAAACGGTAACCATCACCATAACCAATGGTGTCTTCACCTTGCAGAATACTGGTGGACTGACCATTAGCGGAAATGGAACTTCAAGCATCACCGTAACGGGTGTGACTCTTGCGGAGATCAATGCGTCGTTGGATGGAGCGATCTTCTCTCCTACCCCAGACTTCTTTGGTCAGGGTACGATTACAGTGACCACCCTCGACCCTAAGGGAGGAACAGACACGGATGTGATCACTGTTGATATTATTTCGGTGAATGATCCGCCGACAGCCGTGGATGATCCAGGGAATGTCGTGGATGAGGACAACCCAATCACCGTTTCCCTTGTGGGAGGAAATGATACAGATATTGACGGAACAGTTGATCCTTCAACGATCGTATTGATTGATCCAAATGATTCAGGGAATACTGGAACTACAGGTACTCCACTTGTGATTCCAGGGGTTGGAACGTATGAAGTAGATGAAAATGGAAACGTCACCTTCACTCCGATAGACAATTACAATGGGCCTGCCGATGTGGAATATACCATTCTTGACAATGATGGATTGATTTCCAACATTGCTACAATTGGAATCACAGTAACGCCCGTAAACGACCCTCCAGTTGCAGATGATAACACGCTAGAGATAACCGATATTACTGGAGTGAGTAGTTCAGTGTTCCCATTGATTTTCGATCTGGATGGTGACCCGCTCACGATCACTTTGATTACAGACCCCAATACTCTACCAGGTACCTTGACCTTCGACGAAAATACAGGAGACTTTACTTTTGTACATGATCCGGGATTTGAAGGAACGTTCACCTTTGACTACCAGATTTGTGATGACGGTACACCTGCCCTTTGCGACACGGGTACTATTACCATTATTGTTGATCCGATGGATACAGACGAGGATGGCCTCTTGGATAGTGAAGAAGTGGGTGACCCAGACGACCCGATCGACACGGACGATGATGGAACACCCGATTATTTGGACACAGATGATGACAATGACGGAACACCAACCAGTGATGAGGATGTAAATGAAGATGGGGACTGGACAAATGATGATTGTGATGTGGACGGCATTCCTGACTATCAGGATCCTGATCAGTGTGAGCAACTGGCCACTCAAATCGTAATCACACCAAATGGTGACAACCTTAATGAGTACATGAAAATTTCAGAAATTGAAAGATTTCCTGACAATCAGGTAGTCATCTTCAACCGCTGGGGAAACAAGGTTTGGGAAATAGATGGTTATGAAAACCTGAACATTGGAAAACGATTCGAAGGTAAAGCCAATGTTCGAAGTAACGGGCAATTGCCAGACGGCACGTACTATTATGTCATCAACAAAAGAAATGGCTCACCGCTGAAAAAAGGATTCGTAGTTATAAAACGATAATCAACCATGAAAAAAACACTCTTACTCTTAAGCTTTATAGCTATCAGCCTGACCTCAGAGGCTCAGCAGGAATACATGATCACGCACTATATGTACAACGGATTGGCACTAAATCCAGCGTATGCCGGAGTGCATGGTGGAGTCAGCACCAGTTTTTTGGCACGTGAACAATGGGTCGGTATTGAAGGCGCACCGAGTACCCAATTGGTGTCCATTCATAGCCCACTGACGCATCGACCCGTATCATTGGGAGCTGTGATCTACCGAGATAAATTGGGTATTTCGTCAGAGATCGGCGCATACTTCTCGTACGCCTATCGTATCTCCATTTCCGGCGACTTGAAACTCTCGATGGGTTTACAAGCAAGCACACAAAATTTCAAAATCGATTATGCAGCAGACAATGGGCTTGCAGATCCAGGAGATAATCTAGGGAACATCAGCGAGCTAAAATGGAATTTCGGAACAGGTTTTCTCTTGCACACAGACCGATTTTATTTAGGTGCATCCGTTCCGCAGATCCTTACAAAAGAACTAGACGCCAATGATTCTGATGGCACATTTGCCAAACTCATCAGGCACTACTACGTTACTGGAGGCTATGCTTTTGATGTAGGGCCTGATCTGGTTGTAAAGCCTAACTTTCTAGTGAAGGCGGTACAAAACGCACCAGTTCAAATAGATCTAAATGCTAATATGCTAATCAAAGAAAAGCTGTGGTTGGGGGTCTCCTACCGATCACTGGATAGCGTGGATGGTCTTATCGGACTCCAAGTAAATCCACAAATGCAAATCGGATACTCCGTGGATTTAACAACCACTGAGCTAAATGCGGTCTCGCATGAGATTATGATCAACTATATATTCAATCTCCCAACCAACAAGATTGTTACACCACGTTATTTTTAAAAATATGAAACCTTTTAAAATCTATTTTCTATTTTTTATGATTTGCAGTGCTGCCATGGCTGGTAATGACAAGAAGTATGAAAAAACCATGCAACGTGCCAATGCCTTCTATGAGCACTTTTCGTATCACAAAGCCATCAACTTGTATGAAGAAGCATTGGGGTATAAAAACAACCAAACGCCTAAGATCCAATTGGCAAATTGCTATAGAAAACTCAACCATGCAGAAGAATCATTGGAATGGTATCAGAAGGCACTTTTGGATGGCCCACTTGGTGATGAAGACATGCTCCATTACGGGCAAGTATTATCCACCTCTCAAAATTACGATTCGGCACATGTGGTACTAAGCAAATACCAACATCTCGAAGAATGGGTCGGGGATCGAGCTGATGGCTTTAAGAATGTGGACAAATTTTATCGCAACGAAATAGCCTATTTGATAAACGAGTCCATCTTCAACTCCGAAGAAGCGGACTTCTCCCCCGCCTGGAAAGATGATGGGCTGGTCTTCGTGACGGGGCGTCCTTTTAAAGGAATGTTCAAGCCCAGATATAATTCTGATGATACGTTTTTTCTTAATTTGTTTGAAGTGAAAAAAGATGAAGAACCGAAGAAAGTTGAACGAGGACTGAACACACGATATCACGAAGGCCCTTCTGTGTACTATGCCAACGAAACCAAGCTGATCTTTACAAGAAACAATTACAATGAGCATACTGCGGGAGAAAGCGAGCATGGTATTAATCATTTGAAATTGTACTTCTCAGAATTGGAATCCGACAAAAAATGGTCCAACCCAACAGAATTTCCATATAACAGCGATCAGTTTTCCATTGGTCACCCTACACTTACCAGTGATGAACAAACACTCTACTTCGGAAGTGACATGCCCGGTGGGATTGGTGGAGTCGACCTCTACAAATCCACTTTGGTGAATGGTAAATGGAGTGAACCAGAGAATCTGGGTGAAAGATTTAATACCGCCAGAGACGAAATGTTTCCCTTCATGAGTATTGATGAGTTCTTGTACTTTGCCTCGGATGGCCATGAAGGAATGGGAGGTCTGGACATATTTAGGGTGGACATGACCAGAGCCAACAGCAAGCCTCGAAATATGGGCTTTAGCCTAAACACGCACAAAGACGATTTTGGGATCATCCTAAATGAAGAAGGAAATAAGGGGTATTTCAGTAGTAACCGAGAAGGTGGAACTGGGGATGACGATATTTATGAATTAGTGATTTTTGATTACATCATCACGGTAAATCTACGAGACGATGAAAGTAAGGAGCTCATTTCTGGAAATGTGAAAGCTGAGGACATTATCTTGAAAGAAATCGTAGGAGAAAGTGAAACCACTATTAAATTTCCGGCAATTAAGGGAGACGCCTTTTTTATCAATGGAATGTCTCCAGATTATTTTTCAGACAGCCTACTGATCGAAACAAAAGAAGCATCAAGAGAAGTAAGACAGTTGGTTTATGATATTTATCTGAAAAAACCTGCCACTGCTTCAGCTATTGTTTACCGTGTGGAAATCAATCAACAATGGAAACAAGTAATGTATAATATGGACAGCTCACTGAACATGTACGACAGTACCTACTCAGCGCTTACGACGAAATTTGAAAAAGAAAGAGTCACCATTGATTCGGTTGTTACCCTGAAAAATGTACTATTTGATTTTGACAAATCCAATATCAGGGAAGATGCAGTTGCCGCACTGGATGAATGGTTGGTCTTCCTCAACCAATATCCGGATCAGAAAATCAGCCTTGGATCGCACACGGATACCCGAGGATCAAACAAATACAACGAACGGCTGGGTAAGCGAAGAATTAAATCTACCTTAAAGTATTTGCTGAAAGCTGGAATCTCAAAAGATCGGTTTGTGAAGGGGAGCTATGGTGAGGAGCAGCTCTTCAGTGATTGCGGAGAAGATTGCGAAGACGAAGTGGCTCATCAAAACAACCGACGGACGGAAATACTTGTGATAAGAGAGTAAGATGTTTCAAATGTAGGAGTCTCCAGTTTCAAGTTGACTTTTAGAAAATCAGAGGGTACAGTCGCAATTGCGGTTGTGCCCTTCTTTTTTATAAAAGTCATGGTAATTTTACTCCATGAGTTCAAAAGTGCAGTCGGTGGAAGTCCTTCGGATAAAACCCGAGGGTTCAAAAGCAGAACCTGATTTGGTCGTAGTGGAAGAGCCCCTCGAAATCAGGGTTGGGCATGGAGCAGAAGGCAGTCGAGAGCAAGTAAGCCTATCGGTGACCATGCGCACACCGGGTGACGATGAGTTGCTGAGTCTTGGATTCCTATTTGCTGAGGGTATTATCAACTCCTACGATGAAGTGAGCAGCGTCAAACCCTGTCATGACTTAGGCAAGCAAGAAGAAATTGGAAATGTCATGCGGGTTGAACTCCAACCTGAGGTGAAATTCGACATCAGGAAATTTACTCGGAACTTCCCTACCAACTCCAGCTGTGGAGTATGCGGTAAAACGTCCATTGATTCGGTCAGATCCAATGCGAAAATCCCCTTAGATCAAGGCGTTACTTTTTCTTTTGATATTCTGAAAGGCCTGCATGGCAGCCTGCAGTCAACACAGGAAGTATTCAAACATACAGGAGGTGTGCATGCATGTGGCTTGTTTGATCAGCAAGGCAAAATCATTGCTCACAAAGAAGATGTTGGTCGGCACAATGCTTTGGATAAACTTATTGGAGCGCAGCTATTGAATGACGAGTTACCCATTTACTCAAACGGACTCATCCTAAGTGGACGTATTAGTTTCGAGCTTGTTCAGAAAGCCGTTCGAGCTGGTATATTGGTGATCGCTGGTGTAGGGGCGCCATCAAGTTTGGCGGTTGATTTAGCAAAGGAATTCAAGGTAACTTTGGTGGGCTTCTTAAAAGAAGATGGCTACAATATTTACACAGGAAAACAGAGAATAGAAGTTTAATTATGTCAGAAAACCTCAGAGCACTCTCGTACAGAAAAGGATTGGACAAAAACCTCTTCGAGCAACTTGTAGACAAATCAAAGGTCGCGGGAGCACCGGACAATGAGGAGCTTAAATCGTTGGCTCATGAATACCTTATGGGTGAAGCCATCACCTATGGCGTTTCCTCCTTTTATGATTTCTTGAAAGAAGAGCATCGAGGAGTCAAGGTGCATGTCTGCAATGGAAGTACCTGTTTGTTAGCAGGCACGCAAGGTGACTTGACCGAAAAACTGAAGACTAAATTCTCAGAAGAGGAAATTGGACATATGTGCTGTCTTGGCAGGTGTCATGAAAATAGTGCCTTCAACTATGAAGGAAAAAACTACTCTGGAGATGACATTGATCAACTAAATGAAATTGTACATTCCAATGAAAATTCATTGGGTGATTCTTATAGCATCGGAACGGCTGTAGAAAAGCCCGTTTTGACTGGAACTCCAATGACCGCTAATCAGTATGCCGATGCATTCGGTCAAGTATTGGCCAATGGAAAAGATCAGGCCTTGAATGAAATAAAAATGTCCAACATTCGAGGACGAGGAGGCGCAGGTTTTCCGATGGGTTTTAAGCTGGAATCGTGCAAAAACGTGGATAACGAGCAGAAATATATTGTCTGCAATGCTGATGAAGGAGATCCTGGAGCTTACTCCGACCGATATCTGCTGGAAAAACAACCCATGCTTGTTCTTTTCGGAATGATGACCGCCGGGTATATCTCCGGAGCAAATAAGGGTGTGCTTTATATAAGAGGAGAATATCCCGAGTCAGTTGAAATTGTCACCGAAGCGGTGCGAGAATTGGAGAAAGCGAACATGCATGGTGCCCGCATTGGTGCGACGGATTTTGAATTCACTTTCAAGGTAATCGAAGGAGCAGGCGCCTACATCTGTGGAGAAGAAACTGCCATGCTCTCCTCCATTGAGGGTCAACGACCAGAAGTGCGAATCAGACCCCCCTTCCCCACTCAAGAAGGCTTGTTTGGAAAACCGACGGTGGTCAACAATGTAGAGACACTTGCCTCGATTCCCTGGATAATGGAACATGGAGGCAAGCCCTACAGTAATCTCGGTACGGAAAAATCGACCGGGACAAAACTCATTTGTCTGGACTCATTTTTTGAGAACCCCGGAGTTTATGAAGTAGAAATGGGCATCCCCTTTAAGCAGGTAATTTATGAAATCGGAGGAGGCTTCAAAGAACCTGTGAAAGCCGTGCATGTAGGCGGACCACTTGGAGGAATCGTACCCGTCTCAGAAATTGAAAATCTTAACCTCGATTTTGAAAGCTTTGCCAACGGTGGCTTTCTTCTTGGTCATGCTGGCATAGTCGCCATCCCTGAGCGCTATCCGATGATCGATTACCTGGAGCATCTTTTCCAGTTTACTGCTGATGAGTCGTGTGGCAAATGTTTTCCTTGTAGCATCGGGTCTGTTCGAGGTAGAGAAATGATTGCCAATGCCAAAAATGGAGATTCCAAAATTGATTTAGAACTGATGGATGATCTTTTGGAGACCATGGAGATCGGATCGCTTTGTGCATTGGGTGGTGGCCTGCCGCTCGGAGTGAAAAATGCGTTGCATTATTTTAAAGAAGAGTTAAGTGAACATTTTAAGTAATGGACAACAATTAAACATGGATCAAGTTTGATTTTGAGTGACAAATGTGTTTAACCTCAATATTTAAAATTATACATTTTGTATAATTATTGTTATCTTTGATAGTCATACTTGTGAAATGTACGTAAAAATTTTAGAGGTTAAATCAAACAAACTAGTCGATGCACAAATAATAGAAGGAAAGGAGCGCATGCTTCCTGGTATTCAAGAAGGATGGAGGTTTAATTTTTTCAAACGGTCTAAGTCTAAAGATCATTCCAATACATACGCATTGGTGGTCGAGCAGAACAAAGAGATTGTGGAGGGTTGCTTGATTTATAGAATGAAAAAAGCCATAGAGCCATATATTGCTTACGTTGAAGTTGCTCCACATAATAAAGGGATTCATAAAATTCATGATCGAGTAGCAGGATGCTTAATTGCTTTTGCATGTAGATTGAGTTTTCTAATGGGCAAAGATCATTTCATGGGCTGGTTAGCATTCGACGTGTTAGAAGAATCAAAAGAGGATGAAGTTAGATTGATGAATCTCTATAGTAAAAAATACTATGCACAAAGGTTTGGACAAACAACAACAATGATAATAAGCCCTGAGAATGGCGAAAAATTGATAGAAGAATATTTGGAAACAAACTCTTGATTAAGGAGGTGAAATTCTATAGAAATGAAAAATTTAAATACTGCATTAGGCGAAGAACTCAGAAGTCACATTATTGCAGAGTCGGGCAGGCAATCCAAAGAGAGAAAATTAAAGAATGAGCTTTTAGCCATTAAATATGAAATGCAAGATTATGCTCGGAATGAAAACATAGAAAACGAGTTACACATCCTCGATTTTGTTAAAAAATATTTAAAAACATTGAATCTTACTCAATCTAAATTGGCATCTGTTTTTGAAATGGAAAGCCCTAATCTTCATAAATATCTCAAAGGAGAAAGAAAATTAAATCCAGATTTAGTACTCAAATTAAGCTCCTTTTTTCACACCAATCCAGAAATATGGTATTACGTTCAGACCAGTAACGAATTGAGAAAATTGAAAGAAGCACAAAAAAATAAAGGCGAGTATGCAAAATATGACTACAATGAATACGTGGAAATAACCTGAATCAATTTAGCGTATGAAAAACACAGCCTACATAAACGACCTCCCCGTCTCTTTTGAGCCTGGCGAAACCATCCTTTCTCTTTTACGAAAGCATGATGAAGAAGTGCCCACGCTTTGTGATGCCCCTAACTTGAAACCCTTTGGTTCATGTCGAGTTTGCAGTGTTGACGTGGCTCTACAGAAAGATGGACCTACCCGAGTCCAGGCTTCCTGCCACTCTCCGGTCACAAAGGATTCATACATCTACACCCATTCGGATCGAATTAAAAAACTACGAAAAAACATCGTTGAGTTGGTGCTGACAGATTATCCCACTGAAAAATTTGAAGCTGACAATCCTGAAAACAACGAACTAAAAAAGGTCGCCGAAGAAGTGGGCATCAACATGAGAGATGTACGATACGAAACCGGCAAGACTCATTTTAACCGAAAACCAGACGAAGATCATCCGTACATGCGAGCCTACATGGACGCCTGCATAAATTGCTATCGCTGCATTCGCGCATGCGACGAAGTGCAAGGCGAAATGGTGCTCACCATGGATGGCCGTGGTTTCGATGCTAAGGTAGTGATGGGACAAAATGAAGGCTTTAATGAATCCGATTGCGTCTCTTGTGGGGCATGTAGTCAAGCCTGCCCAACAGGTGCTATCACCGATGTATTCCAATCCAAGTTTAGTGACTCAGACGAAACTACACGGACTATTTGTACCTACTGTGGTGTGGGTTGCAACCTGGATGTAGCGACCAAAAGTGGCGAAATAGTGAGCATCACTGCACCGTACGATGCAGAGGTGAACGGTGGACATACTTGCCTGAAGGGTCGGTACGCATTTAAGTTTTATGACCATCCAGAGCGACTGAGATCACCCCTTATAAAGAAAAACGGAACGTTCGAAGAAGTTAGTTGGGACGAAGTGTATGAGTACATGTCCGACAAATTCACTCAGATAAAAGAAGATCACGGGCCAAATGCCATCGCAGGAATTTCTTCAGCCAGATGTACGAATGAGGAGAACTACCTGATGCAGAAATTCATTCGAGCAGTCATTGGCACGAACAACATTGATTGTTGTGCGAGAGTTTGCCACTCGCCCACGGCACTCGGAATGCAGCGGTCATTTGGAACTGGTGCAGCGACCAATTCTGTGGAGGATATTCAACATACAAATTGCATGCTCGTAATTGGTGCAAACCCTACAGACGCTCATCCTGTAACGGGGGCAAAAATGAAGCAAGCGGCAATGAAGGGTACAACGCTCATTGTTGTGGATCCTCGAAAGATTGCTTTGGCGAAATATGCGCAATACCATTTGCAATTGCAGCCAGGGACAAACGTTGCGCTGCTAAACATGATGTTGTATTATATCATAGATGAAGGAGTAACCGATCTCGATTTTGTAACGTCCAGAACTGAAGGGTTTGAAGATTTTAAAAAGCAAATTCTAGCACTGGACATTGACAAAATGGAGTCAGTAACGGGCGTGAAGAAATCATTGGTTCGGGAGGCCGCTATCGCCTATGCTTCTGCCAAAAATGCTATGTCTTTCCATGGACTAGGAGTGACTGAACATTCGCAAGGCACCTTCACGGTTCAGCTCATTGCGAATCTGGCCATGATCACCGGAAATATCGGAAGGCCGGGTGTGGGAGTGAATCCACTACGTGGACAGAACAACGTGCAGGGAGCAGCGGATATGGGCGCCCAACCTCATCAGGGTGCTGGCTATATGGATGCATATGATCCGGATATAAACAAAATGTACGAATCGTTCTATGGCGTGGATCTCACCATCGAGCAGGGTCACAAAATTCCAGAAATGTTTGATGCCGCCATTGACGGCAGTCTGAAATCCATGTGGATCATCGGGGAAGATGTCGTGCAAACAGACCCTAATACAACTAAGGTGAAGAAAGCACTTACAAGCCTAGACATGCTCGTGGTTCAGGAGCTATTTATGACCGAAACTGCCATGATTGCGGATGTGGTATTGCCAGGGGCTTCTTTCCTAGAAAAGTCAGGGACGTTTACAAATGGCGAAAGGCGAATACAGCGGGTGAACCAAGTGGTCGCGCCTATTGAAGGTTCTAAACCTGATGGTCAGATCATTGTGGATATGATGAAGAAAATGGGCTATGATCAGGCTGATTACGCCCCAGACACTATGTTGGAAGAGATTTCAGAAATCGTTCCGTTCTTTAAGGGAGTGACTTGGGAGAATCTCGCCACGAATGGAAAACAATGGCCCGTTGCTGCGGATGGCACTGACACGCAGATTATTCACATCGAAGAGTTCAAAATTGGTAAAGGCCGGTTCAATCATTTCGATTGGAGGGAAAGCGAGGAGATTGTAGCGAATGGATCTGAATTTCCCTACATCATTACTACCAATCGGGAGTTGGAACACTACAATTGCGGGGCGATGACAAGGCGAACAGGGAATGTGGATATTCTTGGTGAGGATGTGTTGTTAATTAATGAAAAAGATGCCACGGACAATGGCATTGAAGATGGAGATATGGTGTGCGTGACTTCTGCAAGAGGGAAAGTAGATATCAAGGCCAAAGTCTCGGACGAAGTAAAACCCGGCGTGATGAGCACGACTTTCCATTTTCCGGAAATCATGGTGAACCTAATCACCAGTGATGTACATGACTCAGAAGCCAAGTGCCCGGAATACAAGGTGGTGGCAGCTAAGATTCGAAAGTCAAAGGGGGAGTTTAAGGAGGTGGGAGTATGAGATAAGTGATTTTTGTGATTTTAACATTGGTAAAGGCTGGGGCTATTATCTACTTTTTTTATTCAATTGTTCGAATTTTATTTGGACAGAAAGAAACAGGATCATCTAAAGGCTTGTCCACCCTCAAGTCTTTTTTTTTGATTGTTGCCTTTGTATTTGGAATAACTATCATCGAATATGTGGTAGCATTTTTACTGCCTTTTGATTAATATGAGACTTAACTCT
>Ga0316209_1003122_pt1 | contig 11752 bp, 5 predicted proteins | sample 6monopyrite_MG_FD_204945 | JGI IMG/M metagenome (GOLD analysis project Ga0316209, IMG submission 204945) | Microbial mat bacterial communities from mineral coupon in-situ incubated in ocean water Damariscotta River, Maine, United States -... | ecosystem: Environmental > Aquatic > Marine > Coastal...
GAAAGGCATAGACGGAGCCACGCGGTCCTGTACTCTTCGGCTCCTTCGGTGGCCCGGTAGCTCAGTTGGTAGAGCACGCGACTGAAAATCGCGGTGTCGGCGGTTCGAGCCCGCCCTGGGCCACCACTTTTCGTTTCTACCACGTGTACTTGTGAGCCTCCTGGCATTTCCGCCAGATGCTGGCTCCGGGTAGTAAGCGAATAGTAAGCAGTCACGAGCGCATTAAGCGACGCCGCACCACCAGCTCGGCGTGATAAGACGAGCCTTGCCGGAAGTTCTATCGCCTCCGCCCGAACGCTGCTCGAAGATATTTCTCGCCTTTTTATCTACGACCCACGAGTGAAACAACGAGAACTTTGGGCCCCGATCCAGCACATCAACGCGGCGCATCTGGTTTCGTAGCAGCCGTCACTCACGGTTCGCGCTAGTTCTCCTCATAGGCGATCGAAAGACTAACGACGAATAAAATCATTCAAGAGAGGGCCGATCCATTGGCTGCAAAGCGCGCGCGTAAGAAGCCTGGCTCGACCAAGATCGTCGAGGACACAGTCTTTGACTCGGAGAACACTTGGGTTGTCTGTTCCGGCGTCCTACAGCGACGCCAGGGACGCCCCACCAAGGCGAAGCCGCTCTTTCTCGCGGTGGGCGAGAAGCTTCCGTTCGAGTCGCTTCGCGACGTAAAGGCCGACCTCAAGGAGCGTAAGATTCCAACGACCGGCGTATACATCGCGCACGATTCGATGGGTGTCCCACGTTATATCGGGCGAGGCAACATATTCGGGCGTCTGGCGCTAAGGAAGAAGAAGTACGAGCTCGAGCTGATCTACTTCTCCTTCTACGTCGTCTCCGAGAAGGTCCACGAGCGCGAGATCGAAACGCTCCTCATCCGGAGCTCAAGCGCACAACTTCTCTTCAACGAACGGAAGAAGCGCACTAGCATCGACACCGGGAATATCCGCGACTACGAAGCGGGAACGGTCTTCTATGAGAGGCAGCGGCGCCGAGGTCGCAAACGGGCAAAAACGTAAGAACCGAGCCACCGCCGGCTCCAGTCCTGCCGATCACGAATAGCGCGAGTCAGGCTAGGGGAACTCCTCCGCGGGAATCCCATAAGTACCGGTCAAATACCTCCGAAAATCGGCTTCGTCGCTGTCGCTCGTGTCATCCGTTTCCCGTGTCGCAAATCCATCCAGAGGGTCGAGAATTCCCCGGTAGTCCAGAAAGCTCGTTCGGCCTCCTTGATCGCGTAGGAACCGAAAGGCCTCGGCAACACTCGTCACCCGAGTGGCATCCTCGATGTCCTGCGCATCCTGAGCGAGCTCCTCTTCTGCGTAGCTTGCCCATGGAGCTGAAGCGTTCTCCTCGATCAGCCAGCGAAGTGTCGATCGAACACGCTCGAAGTCTGATTCCGAGTACCGCATGGGCTGCCACCTTCTTGTTGGCTCGATTTCCCGGCGTCGTCGTCAGACCAATTCTGACCAGCCTCGCCCGGCAAGCGCCCGAGCAAGCTCTTCCACATCGTTCGGCTGAAGATTGAGGCCGCTGGTATCGAAGTATCGCTTACTGCCCTGCATTCCTCCCGACGAATCTTTCCGAAAATCGGTCCGCACCAGAGCATCCAACAGAAACACACGCGTAGGTCCGGCGTCCGGACGCCGCTCCTCGACGGTCGTCGTAGCCAATGCGCAAAGATCTTCGTTCAACTCGTCGTCAGTGTTATTCCATTTCAACCGGCTGTCGCCTTCTGACAGGTCGACATCGACGACGGCTCTAATGAGCGCAATTTGCTCGACGGTCTTGTTTCGATACATCCCGAAATATCGACAGCGCTGATGACTGTATGCACCGCCCGACGCCGGGCACATATAGACGCCGCCGTCTTCTATGTCTTCAGGGATCCCCGCGCAATTCACGACGTCCAGCAGCGTCCCCCATCGCGACAAAAGGCCTTGGTCATCGAAGAACTCCCGCAGATCGGACACGGCGTCTCTCAGGTTCTTGGGGAGATCGAGGCTCGAGAACGAATTGATGAATTCGTCGAACGTCACGACCTCGAATTCGACAGAATCGCGGTAGTTGTCATCGCGATAGCGCCGAACCTCCCGAAAGCGCTCCTCAGTCGGCTTCTCAAAGCGGCTAAGCGCAATAAGGGTCTTCGAACCACCGACGCGCTGAGCGGCGAGTGCGTCCAGATGCCGCTCTAGCTGCCCCGAATGAAACCAGTCCCAATTCTTTGTCTCTATGTGGATCGAGATCGGAGACTGAACGATCAGACCATCGGGGACGCTGTCACCCACTTTAACCTGCTGTCGAAACGTAACGCCAACGTCCGATCCCAATCGACCGGCGGTGAGCTCAGAAAGTATTTCGCCCAGAAACTTGGGATTCTCCTCATAGAGCATCTTCAGCATCAGAAGGCAGTAGTTGGTTACGCGATTCTCTGACTGTGAGTACCCCGAAAAAAGCGAAATCGACTTTCCCAAGACTCCGAACCTCCAAAACCTTCGAGTGGCAAGAACCCAGCCTAACAAAATACGATCGCTGACCGGCGGACGATCCGGGACCCGATATGGGGCTCGCGCCATTCCACCCGTTTCCGCTAGAGCTCGACGAGCTACGATTAAGCCCGAATGGAAGCGAACTCCCCCCGATGGATCGAAATCACGCGTTCAGAGTTTCCCTGGGAACGGGAAGCGCTGACGTTCGTCCGCGAGCGACTCCCAGACCACGAGCCGTACCGCGCCTGGTCGAATTTCGAGTTCATCGCGGACGACGGTTCGATCAACGAAGTTGACCTCCTCGTCCTTTCGCCAATGGGCTTCTTCTTGATCGAGATCAAGAGCCGCCCGGGGAAGATTGAAGGCGACGCGGGCACTTGGGCTTGGCACAACAACGGGCGGGTCTATACCGATGACAACCCACTTCAGCTAGCCAATCGTAAGGCCAAGAAGCTGATCAGTTTGCTTCGTCGTCAGCAGTCGATTGGAAGAGCGAAGCCTCAATTCCTCGAGCCGCTGATCTTTCTTTCGCACGAAACGAACACGCTTCACCTTCCCGAGTACCTGCGAGAGAAGGTCTTCCTATCTGATCGCGAGAAGACAGACGACAAGCCTGGAAGAAAAGGAATCCTCTCGGCGCTGATTCCCTCGTCGAGCTCGCCCCCTCGAACACGGAATCGCCCCGATCGCCCAATCGCAAAAGCGATCTCGCGAGCGATGGACGAGGCCGGAATCCGTCCCTCGAAGCGCGCCCGTCGCATTCAGGACTACGAGCTCAAGGAGCTCTTGTTCGAAGGTCCTACATACCAAGATTGGTTGGGCGAACACGTATCGCTCAAGAACGACATCGCACGCGTTCGCGTGTACTCGGTCGAGCAGGGGGCAAGCGAAGAGCTTCGAAATACGATCAGTTCTGCGGCCAAGCGCGAGAAGACGATTCTCGAAGGCATCTCGCACGACGGGATTCTCGCCGCCACCAACTACACCGAGAGCGATCGCGGCCCTGCCCTCTTCTTCCAGCACTTCAAGGAGGCGAAGCGTTTCGACCATTACCTGGCTGAGAACCTCGACCGCCTGGGCGTCGACCAGAGACTCAACCTCCTTCGGCAAATCGCGGAAACCATTCAGTTCGCGACCGAGCGAAAACTGATCCACCGGGCGTTGTCGCCGCAGAGCATTTTGGTCGTCGATCCCGGCGCCGAGAACCCGCGACTCAAAATTCTCAATTGGCAGACTGGCGCTCGCGAACGCACCGGAACGCGTATGACGAGCGCGGGGCTGACCGCGACCAGCAACGTCGATCAGTTGATCGAGGATACGAGCGCCGTCTACATGGCGCCTGAGGCTCTCTCCGAGCGTGGCGGCAGCGGTCCCGAGCTCGATGTGTTCTCGCTTGGGGCGCTCGCGTTCCACCTTCTCTCGGGTAAGCCCCCTGCCCAGGATCTCTACGAGCTCATGCAGAAGCTTCGCGAGAACAAGGGATTGAAGCTGTCCTCGGTGCTCGACGGGGCTCCGCAGGCGCTCGAGTTCTTGATAGAGGTGAGCACACACCCAGAGGCCACCACTCGCCTCGATTCGCCGAGTGACTTCCTCGAGTATCTGGATGAAGTCGAGGAAGAGCTCACGGCACCCGATGCGCGTGAGGGCCTGGTCGATCCGATCGAAGCCAAGCCAAGCGACCAACTGGAGCACGGGTGGGTCGTCAAGCGACGCCTCGGCAAGGGCAGCACCGCGATTGCGCTTCTTGTCGAAAGAGAAGGCATCGAGCGTGTGCTTAAGGTTGCCCTTGAGCCTAGTTTGAACGACCAGCTCCGCGCCGAAGGTGAGCGGCTGCGGAGGCTCCGGCATCAGTTCATTGTTGAGTTTTTCGAAGAACTCGACTTCGGAGATCGCGCCGGTCTTCTCATGGCACGCGCTGGAAACGAGACACTGGCGCAGCGGATTCGCGAAGAAGGACGGCTCGCGCTGGAGATGCTCGAAACGTTCGGAGAGGACCTCCTCCAGACAGTCGATTGGCTGGACCAGAAGGGGGCACCTCATCGCGACATCAAGCCCGAAAATCTAGGGGTCGCGAAGGTCGGCAAGGGCGATGCTCTGCATCTCGTATTGTTCGACTTCTCACTTGCAGGCGTCCCGGCCGAGAACGTTCGAGCGGGAACCGTTCCTTACCTCGATCCTTTCTTGATGATGCGCAAGCCGCCGCGTTGGGATGTGCATGCCGAGCGGTTCGCCGCTGCGATGACACTCTACGAGATGGCAACCGGCAGTCTGCCCGTATGGGGCGACGGGCGGAGCGATCCGGCTGTCATTGACGACGAGGTGACCGTCGACGCAGAGGCCTTCGAGCCAGCCCTAAGGGACAAGTTGGCGGCGTTCTTCGAGAAAGCACTTCGCCGCGACGCGGCAGAACGTTTCGACAATGCCCATGAGATGCTGAGCGCCTGGCGCGACGCGCTCGCCGGCGCGGCAGAGCCGGCGGTCTCGACCCAACCTTCTTCTTCTTCTTCGGACAAGAACGAGTCCGGCCCCCTCGCGACCGAAGACGTCGAACTCACGACACCGCTCATTCTTCTCGGCTTTTCGACACGAGCGATCAACGCTCTTGATCGCGTCGGGGCGGGATCAGTCGAGGATCTTCTGCAGATCCCGCCAGCTGAACTGTCCCACATGCGGGGGGTCGGAACAAAAACCCGCAAGGAGATCGCCGCGTGGCTCAGAAGTCTGACGTCGAAGTTCCCGGACGTCCGCAGAAAGAACGCCGCGCAGCGTGGCGCTCCGACTGCCCCGGCGCCTGCACCGATTGATACCAACACGAGCGTCGACGCAATCGCCGAGCAGCTGTTGGCGAAGAAGGTGCCGACAGGTTCTGAAAACGGTCAGCGCGCGATGAGATTGTTCTTGCGGCTCGAAGAGACGCAGACGCCCGGAGATCCGAGCAGGCGCCGAGGATCAGTCTGGCCGAGCCAGAGCGAATCGGCCGATCAAGTCGGCGTGACCCGCGCGCGGATCGGCCAGGTGCTCGACAGCCATCGCAAGAAATGGTCGAAACTGCCCGACATAACAGCACTCCGCGAAGAGATCGTCGTCCTTCTCGACTCGGCAGGTGGTGTTATGACTGCGACCGAGCTCGCCGATGCAATCCTGGCCAGCCGCGGCTCTGACGAAGTCGAGCCGAATCGTTCGCGTCTCGCCAGGGCAGTGACGCGAGCGGCCATCGAGACAGAGCGAACACGAGCCAGTGCACGATGGATCGTCCGGCGCCCTCATGACGGCGGCCGCCTCCTCGTCGCACGAGACGAGCTCAACGCGGACGGAGAAACCCAAATCGACGGTCAGGGACTGGCAGACTACGCCGAAGCGTTGGGCAAGGTCGCCGACCGACTGGCCGAAGCCGACCCGCTTCTGGCTGCCGATCGCGCTACCGAGGCGCTCGCGGAGGTCATGCCCCCGCGCGGCATCTCGCTTCCGAGCGAGCAGCGGATGCGCCAGCTCGCCGTCTCGACCGCGCGCACCGCAGCCCTCTCAAGCCGCATGGAGGTCTACCCGTTTGGTATGGACAGCCAGAGAGCTCTCAAGCTCGCACTCGGCGCTCTCTCCGGCGCAAAAGAGCTCTTCCCCGAGCAGATCAGAGAGCGTGTCGAGGGTCGCTACCCCGAAGCTGCGCCGCTGCCGGATCGGCCTGAGCTCGACGAATTGCTCGCGGAGGCTGGTAGCGAGCTTCGTTGGCAGCAAGAAGGCGAGTCCCAGGCTGGCGTCTACAAGGCACCGCTTCGTACGTTCACGACCGTTCTCTCGGGAACGTCCGTCACGCGCGCGACGCCGGTCGAGCCCCGTTTCGAGGAAGTCGGAGCACTCGAGGCGGAACGCACGGCGTTCCAAACGCGGCTCGAGAACTCACTCTCACAGCGAGGATTCCTGGCACTCGCTATTTCGACGCGACGCGTACTGGCGGCGGAGCAGCAGCTGGCCTCGCGCTTTGAGCTCGACGTGCGGAGCGCAGATGAGATTTTGATCCGGTTGATGAAGCAGTTTGCGGTGGAACGGAACATTGACTGGCAGGTGGTCCAGCAAGCCGACGCCGTGCCGCCGAACGAGCGAGCCAGCAATCGGGCTTGGAGCAATCTGCTCCGCGTCGTAGAGGCGGCCGTTCCCCGAATGCAGACTGAGATCTGCGAGTCGAACCGTCCGGTCCTTCTCACACAGATGGGACTGCTCGCACGTTATGGACAGCTCGACGTCGTCACCAGCCTCAAAGAGGCGACGGATGACGGCTCCGGGCCGCCGGGGCTGTGGCTACTCGTCCCAAGTGGCGATTCGGGACCACCGATGCTTGACGGTTATCCGATTCCGGTCTTCAGCACGGCACAGTGGGCTTCCATTCCTCGTTCTTGGCTTGACGAAGCCGACCGCGCCTGAAAGCGAATCCGATGATCACGAGCCCGACCCTACTTTCGAGCCTTCAGAGTCTGGAGAAGGACCTAGAGGACGACCTGCGTCGCCGCGTTTCTCCGGATCTCGCTGAAGGCGAGGCGGAGACGTCGGTCGCCCAAGAGCTGGATGCGAAACTCCGTTCGGAGTACGCGATAGCGCTCGACGCCGGGCGGACGGCGAACGCGTTCGAGATCTGGCGCGAGGAATACCTGACCCAGGTCGCCGTGGCGTGGGTTCTGGCATGCGTGTTCGTGCGGTTCCTCGAAGACAATGACCTGATCGATACGCCTCTGTTGTCCGGCCCCGACGAACGCCGCCAACTTGCGCTGGACCAGCATGAGCTCTTCTTCCAGGAACCGGATCACAAGACGTCTTCCGACCGCGAGTATCTCCTGCACGTCTTCACACAGATGGAGGCTCTACCGGCAGCGTCCGAGGTCTTCGATCGTGAACACAACCCGCTCTGGTCAGTGGGGCTCTCGGGTGATGGAGCGACGAAGCTGTTGGCCTTTTGGCAGCGCATCGAGCCCGAGACAGGTGCGCTGGATCATGACTTCACCGACACCGAGTGGAGCACACGGTTTCTAGGCGACCTCTACCAGGACCTCTCCGAGGGAGCGCGGAAGAAGTACGCCCTGCTTCAGACGCCGGAGTTCGTCGAGGAGTTCATCCTCGACCGGACGCTGACTCCCGCGATCGAGTCCTTCGGATACCAAGCGGTTCGATTGATCGACCCGACCTGCGGGTCGGGCCATTTCCTGTTGGGCGCCTTCCACCGGCTCCTGGATCTGCACGCGAAGGACGAACCCGGGACGAACCCGCGTGAGTTGGTGCGCCGTGTGTCGGACCAGGTGTACGGCGTCGACCTGAACCCCTTTGCGGTGGCAATCGCGAGGTTCCGCCTGATGGTGGAGGGGCTCAAGGCCTGCGGCGTAAAGCGCCTCTCCGACGCCCCAGCGTTCGCGTGGCAGCTGGCAGTTGGGGACTCCCTCCTGCACGGCAGTCGCCAATTACATGCGCAGCAGTTCCTAGACGCGGAGGACGACCCGCTTCGTCACGTCTATGAGACAGAGGATGCAGCGACGCTCAAGAAGATCTTGGGACAGTCTTATCACGCAGTGGTGGGAAACCCGCCGTACATCACGGTGAAGGACAAGGCGCTCAACCAAGCGTACCGGGATGCGTACTCGAGTTGTCATCGCCAGTATTCGCTAGGGGTCCCGTTCACCGAGCGATTCTTCGACCTCGCCCGCTCAGGTTCGGATAGTGGCGAAGCGGGCTTCGTCGGGATGATCACAGCGAACTCGTTCATGAAGCGTGAGTTTGGGAAGAAGCTGATTGAGAAAACGCTGCCTCGACTGGATCTAACGCATGTGATCGACACATCGGGAGCGTATATCCCGGGCCACGGGACACCGACAGTGATCATGTTTGGGCGCAATCGCCGTGCGGTCGCGGGAACGGTTCGAACGGTGATGGGGATCCGCGGGGAACCTTCCACACCGGAGGACGCGAATCAGGGGTTGGTGTGGCAGTCAATTGTCGGGCAGGTAGACGCGCCGGGTTCCGAAAGCGAGTTCGTAAGTGTGTCGGACTACGAACGGGATCGATTCAAGGTCCATCCGTGGTCGATCGGAGGCGGCGGTGCGGGAGAGCTAAAGGAGCTGATTGAAGCGGCGGCGGACAAGACTTTGGGAGAGGTTGTCGAAGTCATCGGGAGGACGACACACACTGGTGAGGACGATGCGTTCTATTTGCCTGCACCTGCGACGCGCACCCGGTCTATTGCCGAATTCTGTGTACCGGTGGTCTTGGGCACTCAATTGCGGGACTACGACTACCAGGGCGACCTGATGACGATCTTCCCCTATGAGCAGAACGACGGAAGGACTTGGGCTTCAATTCCTGACAAGTTGCAGCCTCATTTCTGGCGCCTTCGTCGCTCGCTGAGGCGACGACGAGATTTTGGTCAATACATCCAGGAGCGGGGACTTAAATGGTATGAGCATTCGATGTTCTTCCCTGCGCGTTTTCGCACCCCCCTCTCAATCGCCTTCGCCTTCGTCGCGACTCACAATCATTTTGTGCTGGACCATGGCGGCAAGGTCTTCAATAGGTCGGCGCCCGTGATCAAGCTTCCTGCGGACGCGACGGAAGAGGATCACCTCGCTCTTCTGGCATTACTGAATTCGTCACTGGCTTGCTTTTGGATGCAGCAAATTTTTCACAACAAGGGCGGGCCGGGTGGCGGGTCTTCTAAAGACGAGAAGTGGCATGACTTCTTTGAGCATGACGGTACAAAGCTGAAGCTCTTTCCTCTTCCGAAGCAGGACGGGCTCCGTTCCTTGGCGGCGTTTGCGCGAGCTTTCGAAGAACTAGGCGAGCGGCGTTCTAGCCTCTCGCCGGATGCGCTCCTCGAGCGAGGAGATTTTTCGGCTGGGTCATTCGAGACAGCCAGATTGAAACACGTAGACCTAAGGCAGGAGCTGATTGCTCTACAGGAGGAATTGGATTGGGCCGTATATTCCCTTTTCGGCTTACTCAACAATCAGGCTACCGCGGGGGAAGTCAGGAGGTCCACAGCGATCGATCTCGGATACAGGCCATTCGAGTTAGAACTAGCGGAGGCTGTCCGGGATCAAGGTGCGACAACTCGTTGGTTCGAGGTTCTAGGAGCAAACCAAGTCACTGCGTTTCCGAATGATTGGCCAGAGAATCTGCGAAGGCGGTTCGAACAAAGGCGCGAAGAGATTCAGCAAACGAAGAGCATTCGCCTTATCGAGAAAGCGAATTTCAAGCGCCGGTGGGAAGAGGACACCTGGGACAAGAGAAAGGATGCCGCTTGCCGCGCCTGGCTCCTTTCCCGCTTGGAATCCTCGACGTACTGGTCCTCACCCTCTCTGATCTCGACCTCTCGCTTGTCCGACCTGGCGAAGGGCGACGCGGAGTTCATGCAGGTGAGCGAGCTGTACACGGTCAACCCAGACTTCGACGTCGCGTCTTTAGTTCGCACTCTGGTCGAAGGTGCTTCGGTGCCAGCAATGTCGGCCTGCCGCTACAAGGCTCCGGGGCTCCGAAAACGCATTCAGTGGGAACGAACTTGGGAGCTTCAGCGTGAGGAAGATGCAATCGACGCGCGGACGGAACTCCCGGAGTCGGACCCGAACTTCCTGTTGGAGACGGAGGCTACGTCTCTGAAGCTCAGACACGTGGGCGAGATCCCGGTGCCGCCGAAGTACACGTCGGGAGACTTCCAGAAAAGCAGCTTCTGGTCGCTGCGTGGGAAGCTGGATGTACCGAAGGAGCGGTTCGTGTCGTTTCCGCACTGCGAACGAGAGGCGGATCCCTCGCCCGTGGTGGCCTGGGCAGGTTGGGACGACCTAGAGCTGTCGCAGGCCATTGCGGCTTACTACCTGGACATGAAGGAACAGGAGGGCTGGGCAACGGAGCGGCTCGTCCCTCTGTTGGCCGCGCTTCAGGAGCGGATTCCCTGGCTAAAGCAGTGGCACAACGAGCTGGACAGCAGCACCGGCGTTCGTATGGGCGAGTACTTCGAGAGCTTCGTGCAGGACGAGATCCGAGAGCTGGAGTTGACACCCGCCTCGATCAAAGATTGGTCGCCACCGCGCCGGGCTCGAGCGCCACGAAAGAAGGCTGCCAAAAGGAAAGCTGCAAGGCGATAGCCGAGCATTCAAGAGAGCGAGCGAATGACGACTCTGATCAAAGATCTGATTGACATCCCCGAAGAGGTGCGCGGCGGCGACTTCGTCTTGAAGTTGACGGACGGCGTGACGCAACCCGCGCGAACGCTCGCGCCCTACGTCGTGACGCCGCAGCTGGCGAAATGCTTTGATGAGTCCCTCGCTCTAGTAAAGGGAGCGATAAGCGGGAACTCGAGCAAAGCGGCCTACCTCCACGGCAGCTTCGGTTCGGGCAAGAGCCATTTCATGGCGGTTCTTCACCTGTTGCTCCAGCAGCAAGCTGCAGCTCGCTCAAAGGAAGGTCTCGAAGGGGTCGTCTCGAAGCACAACGACTGGCTCGACGGGAAGAATTTTCTGCTTGTTCCCTATCACATGATCGGGCGAGCCAGCATGGAGGAGGCAGTCCTCGGCGGATATGTCACGCAGATCCTCAAACTACATCCCGGCGCAACGATTCCGGGCGTCTACAAGTCAGAGGCGCTCTTCGAGAATGCTCGGCAGCTCCGTGACACGATGGGAGATGAGTCGTTCTTCGGGGCGCTAAACGAGGGGCGAACTAGCGCGGGCGAAAGCGGGGGATGGGGAGATCTGGAGTCGATCTGGGATGCGGGTTCGTTTGAGGAAGCGGTCATATCACCGCCGGCGGCCCCGCAACGAACGAGCTTGGTTGGCGCGCTGATCGAGACTGTACTTCCTGCGTTCAAGGATTCGGCGCAGGGCAGCAAGGAGGCCTTCGTCCCGCTCGACGAGGGGCTCGCAATCATCAGCCAGCACGCCAAGGATCTTGGCTACGACGCGCTCGTCCTTTTCCTCGACGAGCTCATCCTTTGGCTCGCAACTAAGGCTGCGAGTCCCGATTTTATCGCGGAAGAAGGTCCGAAGGTCTCAAAGCTGGTCGAGTACCAAACGCAGCGCCCGATTCCAATCGTGAGCTTTGTTGCGAGGCAGAGAGATCTCAAAGAGCTCGTTGGCGACGGGTTGACTGGCGCAGAACAGCTCGGTTTCGCGGATGTACTGCAGTGGTGGGAAGCACGTTTCGAAACGATCACCCTGGAAGACAGAAATCTCCCTGAGATTGCCGCTCGACGGGTCCTGAATCCAGTGAGCGAGGCCGCTCGTCAG
>Ga0316209_1003125_pt1 | contig 11742 bp, 8 predicted proteins | sample 6monopyrite_MG_FD_204945 | JGI IMG/M metagenome (GOLD analysis project Ga0316209, IMG submission 204945) | Microbial mat bacterial communities from mineral coupon in-situ incubated in ocean water Damariscotta River, Maine, United States -... | ecosystem: Environmental > Aquatic > Marine > Coastal...
AATGCCCGAGGTCGATGGTTATGTCGCCACACGACAACTGCGCCGTCTGGAAAAAGAGAGCGAGCAGTCAACCCGTATTCCTATTATCGCAATGACAGCGCACGCGCTACCGGGTGATCGTGAGAAATGCATGGATGCTGGTATGGATGACTATATTACGAAACCCATTAACCTTAATGTCGTCAAGACAGTCATTGAAAACTGGTTGTGATAACGGGCGTAACAGTCGGTATTTCTGTTGGCTTCGTAAGCGCTATATTGAATCAGCAAGCTTTGTTATACTGCCCAGCTTAACAGGGCCCCGATAGCTCAGCTGGATAGAGCGTCCCCCTCCTAAGGGGAAGGCCAGAGGTTCGAATCCTCTTCGGGGCACCAATAAAACCAGTCGGTTACCTCCATTTGAAGAACCTTAAGAACAGAAGTGGGCACAATTCTGGCTTGGTTGGCGCCTAAGTGGTGCGAGGTGTTTTGGTATTGCTGCTATTTCTAGCCGAAGTCTTCGACATCGATACAAAGCCCAATAATTTTCTGAATACGGCAGATGCAAGGGCAATGGATTTCACAAAAACACACAATCCAGCCAACAATGAATGATCTCGTATGTGTTGAATAAACGCTCTCTATTGATGATAGCGTGGGGTATTTATCCTGCGCTAACAATAATGCATCGGGTGTTGCAGTGCTATATGCTAAGGTTTTTTATGGGGTGTTCAAAGTCGTCGAAGGATTGGCTAACAACGGCCTGTGAAAAGACGCGAAATTCATCAAGGATCATATAATGCGCATTGTTGCGTACCTGATAATTTTGTATTCATTCGAAGCACTGGCGATCGAGTTTCCTGCTGGCTGGCATTTGCCAACGGAAAAGGAACTGGCTGGGGAGCCGTTGCGAGTTGATTCGTCATCAAAGGATGCGCGAAAGTATGCCCAGCTCGATAGTGATCTTAATAACGACGGTAAGGTTGACCACGCTTATTTATTGAAGAGTACTCAGTATCCCGGTGAAGGGCTGTTCGTTAAGCTTTCTACGCCAGAAGGTTACGAGTGGCAGCTGCTTGATCGGGTTGAGTGGGCTGAGAGTATGCCGACACGCCATTGATCATGCGCATCGACCTGGAAAAACCGGGGAATTATAAATCAGCCTGCGCACTCGGTTATTGTGCAACTCCCAAGCAAAACACTATCGCTGGACGGTGATGTTATCAATCTTTATGATGGGTGTCTCAGTAGTTAAGCATGTCTGGTTACCTATTGAAGCAGGCAAGGAAGTGAATCACTCTATTGAATTAGTGGATGATAACGGCACAGCATTCGATTTGGATTTCGAGGATACAAGCGTTGCTACACTTAATATTATTTATCGTAGGTATTAATAAAACACACTAAGTTCAAAAGAGGAGGTTGAATCGATGGCAAAGGGGCTTACTAGCCAGACACTACGTGGTGTCTTTAGCGCAATGGCCATCAAGCGCATCATCTTCCTGATTTTTCCATTGGTATTCTTTTCCCTGGTGAGTATGTCGCTGGCTGAAGCAGCACGCCTACCGGTGATTAATATTGGTATTGTGTTTGACGGCCCTGCGCCTGAACGTGAAAATGATATAGGCCAGCTCGTGAAACAAGAGATCCTTGCACTGACCGAAGGGGAGTTCGATGTACGCTTTCCTAATGAACTGCATGTGCGAGGTGAATGGACGCGTAGCAGTATCAAAGTAGCTCTGGGAAAACTGTTACGTGACCCCAGGGTCGATCTTATTCTTGCGTTGGACCCCGTCGCTTCTGATATCGCAGCTCATCAACCAACGTTATCAAAACCTGTGGTCGCGACAGTGATCATCGATGCCAATCTGCAAAATATTCCCGTAAAGAAGGGCACCAGTGGTGTGCGTAATCTCAATTACCTCAGCGCATTTCGCAGTATTGAGCGTGACGTTGCTGCTTTTCTGGCTATCAAGCCTTTCAAAAAGTTAGTGGTGTTGGCAACGGGGACGACCCTGGAAGGTATTCCGCAATTGCGGGCCAAAGGTCAACAGATTGCTGAAGCGGCAGGTATCGAAATCGAAATGATTCAAATTGCAGCTACCGCGCAAGAGGCGTTACAAAAATTGCCGGCTGATGCGGAAGCTGTTTACGTTACGCCAAATCCGCATATGACAGCGGAAGAATTACAACGCCTGGCACAGGGATTGATCGAACGTCACCTACCCAGTTTTTCGTATCTGGGTAGGAGGGAAGTTAAGCAGGGACTATTGGCCAGCATTGCCACCGAGGCGGATACCCTGCGCTTTGCACGTCGAATTGCGCTCAATGTTCAGCGTATCCTGTTGGGTGAAGATGCCGGTGACTTGCCGGTGGCATTTTCTCAAAGTGAACACTACTCCATTAATATGGCGACGGCACGGGCCATCGATGTATCGCCGAATTGGGACATCCTTGCCGAGGCGGAATTATTAAATGAAGAAATCACCGATGTCTCTCGTCGTCTGAACCTGGAAAAGGTGGCCCATGAAGCCGTGGCGGTGAGCCTGGATTTGCAAGCCGGGGAACGGGAGTTGGCGGCGGGGGCGCAGGATGTACGCCAGGCACGTTCTAATTTATTACCCCAGTTGGATATTGCCGCCCAGGGAATGATCATTGATGAGGATCGTGCCCAGACAAGTTTTGGAGGTCAGGCAGAACGTACTACCTCTGGGTCCTTCACCGGCAGCCAGGTGATCTATTCCGAAAAGGCCTGGGCCAATCTTGAAATACAAAACCACCTGCAAGATGCGCGTGTACAAGGTTATGACAGCCTTTCCCTGAATGTGGTTCAGGAGACAACCATCGCTTATTTGAATGTGTTACGTGCCAAAACCTTTGAAGGTATTCAGAAAGAAAACCTGCGGGTAACGCGCTCCAACCTTGAGTTGGCGCGTATTCGTCAATCCATCGGCTATTCCGGACCGGCCGAAGTCTATCGTTGGGAGAGCGAGGCCGCAATCAATCGTCAGGATTTGCTCAAGGCCGAAGCACAGCGGCGGCAGGCGGAAATAGTTTTAAATCGTCTGCTCAACCGACCGCAGGAAGAACCATTCATTGCCGAAGATGCCAGTATCGATGATCCGGCCTTGCTGGCAGGTGATAAACGGGTGTTGGGTTTTACAAGGAACCCAAGGGACTTTGCCTTGTTTCGTGATTTCATGGTGCGCGATGGGATGGACCGCTCACCGGAATTACACCAGCTCGATGCCGCGATCGCGGCGCAACAAAGGGCATTGGCTTCGACGAGAAGTGCCTTCTGGTCTCCCGATATTGTAGTACAGGCCGGCGTGACAGAGACTTTCAATAAAGGGGGGGCTGGTGCAGATGTTACATCGCCCTTTGGTGGAACCAGGGATGATACCGACTGGAATGTTGCGCTGGTTGCCACTCTACCGTTGTCTACTGGGGGTTCGCGTCGTGCAGATTCCAATAAGGCGCATGAGACTTTGGTTCAGTTGCAAACAGAACGCCGCGCAGTGAGGCAGCGTATAGAAGCGAATATACGTAATGCTATCCATCAGGTAGGTGCGTCTCACGGCAGTATTGCTTTATCAGAGAAAGCGGCGTCCGCAGCACAGAAAAATATGGAGCTGGTCACGGAGGCTTACTCTCAGGGTGCGGTAGCCAATATTCAGTTGATCGATGCTCAACAGGCGGCATTGGTGGCAAGGCTTGGTGCTGCGGATGCGCGTTATCAATTCCTGATCGATTTAATGAACACGCAGCGAGCCACAGGAAGATTTAGTTTCTTCATGAGTGACGCCGAGCGGGCAGACTGGTTTAATCGGCTACAAGTGTTTTTTGCGGAGGCAAAAAAATGAAAATAATTTGCGCGATGCTTGCTTGCGTAGTGGTGTTATCTATTCTTCCAGCGTGCAGTACTCAGGAAGATGAGACTGCCGAAGCACCCATTCGGCCGGTGCGTTATGAACAGGTTTCTATCGGTGGTGAAGGCCGTATGCGTAGCTTCTCCGGCACAGCACATGCCAGTGCTGAATCCAGGATTAGCTTTAAGGTAAGTGGCACCATTAAGCGAGTAGCGGTTAAAGTAGGTGATCGTGTCAGTAAAGGTGATGCGATTGCAACGTTAGATACCAGGGATTTTGTGCTCCAGATGCAGCAGGTCGATGCCTCCTTGCAGCGTGCGCAGGCAGAGGAGCGAAATGCCAATGCCCGTTATGCGCGTTCCCGCCAGCTTTATGAAACTAATAGCGCATCTAGAAATGATCTGGATGCCGCGCGGGCGGCATCAGAGTCGGCGCGGGCGTCAGTAAAGTCAGCGGAAAAACAACTGGAACTGGTGAGGCGACAGCTCTCCTATACCAAGGTTTACGCATCAGGTGCCTGTTCGGTGGCGACGGTTAATGTGGAAGAAAATGAAAATGTCCAGGCAGGATTAACTATTGCAGTGCTTAACTGTGGTGACCAGAAAGAGGTGCAGGTAGGGGTGTCGGAGGGTTTTATCACTCGCATCCATGTTGGTGGTGCCTGTCGTGTCCAGTTCGATGCATTGGCGGGTAAGGTCTTTACCGCAACCGTCATAGAAGTCGGTGTCTCCACCTCTAAAAACAGCAGCACATTTCCGGTTACTGTGGTATTGGATGAGGCGGATCCTGCGGTGCGTACCGGCATGGTCGCCGAGGTGGGGTTTCGTATTGCCGATGAGGGTGAGCAAATGACCGTGCCGGCTTTTGCCGTGGGTGAAGATCGTAAGGGCCGCTATGTGTTTGTTGTTACCCCGGATGAGGAGGGTCTGGCAACGGTACAGCGCAGGGCAGTGTCGGTAGGTGAGTTAACCGACAACGGCATACTTATTACACATGGTTTGCAGGATGGAGAATTCATTGTTACCGCCGGTGTTAGCCGTATCGTTGATGGCCAAACGGTACGTCTGCCAGGCCTCGATGGAAACAAGTAATGAATATTACCCACGTAGCCATTGAAAACAATCGTACCACCCTGGTATTGCTATTGGTGATTCTGGTGGCTGGTATTTCGGCCTACCTGAATATGCCTCGGGATTACGATCCGGGCTTCACTATTCGCACGGCCCAGGTCATTACCCATTTCCCCGGTGCCAGCCCTGAACGTGTCGAGCTATTGGTTTCCGACAAACTGGAAAAAGTCGTGCAGGAGATTCCCGAGCTGGATTTCGTGGTGAGTGAATCGCGCACCGGTGTCTCTATCGTTAAGGTCAATATTAAGGAAAGTGTTACCGAGATGCGACCCATCTGGGACAAATTGCGGCGTAAGATCGAGGATGCCGTCGGTGACCTGCCGGACGGTGTGATTGGCCCGTTTGTTAACGATGAATTCGGTGATGTATTCGGTACTGTGCTCACCCTCACGGGCGAGGGTTTCAGTTATGCGGAGCTAAAGCAGGTTGCGGATGAAGCGCGGGATGAGTTTCTGCGTATTTCCGAGGCGGCCAAAGTTGAAATATACGGTGCTCAGGAGGAGCGTATCTTCATCGAATACAATAATGCCCGCCTGGCTGAATTGGAGTTGTCACCCTATCAGCTTATGCAAACCCTCTCCAGCCGCAACATCGTGGTGCCGGGCGGCTATGTCCTGCTGGCGCCGGAGCGTATTGCGCTGGAACCCAGCGGCAACTACGAATCAGTGGAGGACGTGCGGCGTACCATTATTCAACTGCCCGGCAGCAAGCAAGTGCTCTACCTGGAGGATATTGCCGCGGTATATCGCGGGTATGTGGACCCGCCTTCAAGCAAGGTTAAATCCTCCGGGGTGCCGGCACTGGGACTTGCCATCTCCATGCGCGAGGGTGGCAATATCATTGCCCTGGGAGAAGAGACCCGCAAGGTGCTGGCGCGACTACAGGCCGCTTACCCGATTGGTATCGAATTCGATGTCATCACCTTTTCACCGGATGAAGTGGATAAAAAGGTCAAAGACTTCGGCGGCAATCTGTTACAGGCCGTGGTGGTCGTAGCCGCGGTGATGTTGATCAGTCTTGGGCTGCGCACCGGTTTGATTGTTGCCACACTGATTCCTTGCACCATGGTTATGGCGTTGTTGGTGATGTCATTTTTCCATATCGGTCTGGACCAGATTTCCCTGGCGGCATTAATCATCTCCCTTGGCATGTTGGTGGACAACGGCATTGTCATGACCGAAAGCATTATGGTGCAGATGGCTGCGGGCAAAAAAGCGCTGGCGGCCGCAGTGGATTCCGCTGCCGAATTGCGGGTGCCCTTGCTGACATCATCCCTCACTACCGCGGCCGCATTTCTTCCCATCTACCTGGCGGAATCTACCACCGGTGAGTACACCGCACCTCTGTTCAAGGTGGTGACTATTACCTTGCTCTGTTCCTGGATACTGGCTTTAACAGTGGTGCCGTTAATGTGTGTCCATTTTCTCAAAGTACAAAAGGTGGAGAGTGGATTCGATACACGCTTTTATCGCGGGTATCGGGGCGTGTTGCAGTGCTTGCTACACAACCGTTGGTGGACCTTGATCGTGATTGTCATCATATTTTTTGTTGCCATGTTCGGCATGAAATACATCCCCAATATATTCTTTCCTCCTTCAGATCGGCCCTATTTCAAGATGGAACTGAAGTTACCCATCGGCTCCTCCATCGAGCGTACTGAAACGGTGGTAAGAGATGTTGAAGGTTTTATTAAATCTGAACTCAAGGCCAGTGAGAGCGAGGAAGGTGTTACAAACTGGGTAAGCTATGTTGGCTCCGGTGGCCCGCGCTTCCTGTTGACCCATAGCCCTGAACCACCCAGTCCTCATTATGGGCTGCTTATTATCAACACCACCTCTGCGGCGGTTATCAGTGAACTCATGGCAGAGCTGGATCGTTACACCTTCGATCATTTTCCTGATCTGGTGGTTACCCTCAAACGCTTTGAAAATGGTGCGCCCATCGAAAACCCCGTGGAGATCCGGCTGTCAGGTAAGGACACCGACACATTGTTTAGCCTGGTGGATCAGGTCAAAGCAAAAATGGCAGTGATTCCCGGTGTGAAAAACGTCAGTGATGACTGGGGGCGGCAGACCAAAAAACTGCTGGTGAAGATCAATCAGGCCCGCGCCCGCCGGGCCGGGGTTAGCAGCCAGGATATCGCCATCTCATTACAAACCGGTTTGAGTGGACTTGAACTGACCCAATACCGTGAAGATGATCAAATTATTCCCGTCGTGATGCGTTCGGTTGCGGCGGATCGTCAGGACATCGGTAAATTGGAGACCCTGGCAGTTTATTCTCAGGCCACGGGTAGTTCAGTACCCCTTAAACAGGTGGCGGATATCGAAGTGTTATGGCAGCCGGCCAAGATCCTGCGTCGCGACCGTCTCAAGACGGTGAAAGTAGGTGCGCAACTGGAGCCGGGCATCACGGCAATGAGCGCTTTCGACCAGCTCATTCCTTGGTTGGAAAAAGAACAGGCTACCTGGGAGGTGGGTTACCGTTATGAGGCGGGGGGTGAAATGGAAAGCTCCCAGAAGGCCAATGAATCCATCGGCGATAAACTACCGGTGGCCGCATTCATTATCATGATTCTGCTGGTTGCCCAGTTCAATTCAATCCGGCGACCGCTTATAATTTTGGTGACCATTCCCCTGGGTATCGTGGGTGTGGTCATTGGTTTGCTGGTGGCTCGTTCCTATTTTGGTTTTATGACCTTATTGGGAATCATCTCCCTGGCCGGTATCGTAATCAACAATGCCATCGTATTACTGGAACGCATAAAAATGGAGATCGAGGTCAATGGCTTTAGTCCCCAACAAGCGATTATTGAGGCCGCACAACGTCGTATGCGGCCTATTTTGCTGACGACGGCCACGACAGTGTTGGGTTTAATGCCTCTTTATTTAGGTGGCGGTGACATGTGGGAACCGATGGCGGTGGCAATTATGGCAGGCTTGTTATTTTCCACCATACTAACCCTTGGCGTCGTGCCGGTATTGTATGCACTGTTGTTCAAAGTCAGTTACAAGGGTTTTCACTACGATACGGCTAGTCGCTCATGAATTGGATTAAAGGAAAGTTCTTCATTCTGTTGTTGGCGCTATTCACTTTTCTTGGCATCGCTCCATTTCTGGGTGCTTATCCCATTGGACGAGTGTTGCTTGAGATTTCCCTATCCATTGTCCTTTTGTCATCGCTCTATGCCGCTAGCTTAACCCGCCGTACTTTTAATATTGCACTGGTGTTGCTGATTCCGGCACTGCTGATTAGTTGGCTGCATTATTTGAATATAAGCTCACAACTGTTCGTCCTGGCCCATATATTTATGTTGTTCTTTTTGTTATATACCACAGGAGTAGTGTTAGCTGATGTGCTACGGGAAGGGGAGGTCACCGTAGACAAAATATTTGGCGCGGTGTCTGGTTACCTGCTGATCGGATTGACATGGGCCTTTGTTTTTATATTGCTGGAGTGGTTTATGCCTGGCTCCATCAGGACCATGGAGGCTTTTAAAGGTCTGTTCACTGATGATATGGTACAGCGATCGGATATTGGGAAATTCATATATTTCAGTTTTGTCTCGATGACAACATTGGGGTATGGCGATATGGTTCCAGCCAATCCCCCCGCACGGGCATTCGCCTTTCTTGAAGCTGCCATGGGACAAATGTATCTTGCAGTCTTAGTGGCAAGATTGGTCGGTTTGCATATCGCGTCGACGAGCTCAAAAGAGCGTGAGTAATGTGGAATGGATGCTTCTTCTACTAAGCGCTATCAATCACACACGACCCATGAATTTCAGCTATTTCAACAAGAAATAGAGGGGTGGGTTTTGTCTTGATATCGACACCAGCACTTACGTCAAGTTGGGCGTGAGATACCGCATCGTCGGCATGCCAGCCCAGCATCATCTAATTCTTCGTAGAGCTGAACCGACTTCAATCGCTGTTGAATTTCTCTGTTCATAGTACCCCATAATAGTGAAAGGGTGTCTGTGAATCACAAAACTAAGTTAGGATCTTAATGTCTCTGTGTTGAAAGTCTACCTAAATAGAATTACTGATAAATATATGCTCTGTAAAGCGGAGAAAAAACCACCCTGAATATCCAAGCGATTTGTATTCAAGAGGTGATTTTTTCGTGTCATTATGTTTTACGGGTGTCCCGAATATTTTTCCTACTCCACTCTCACGTTCGTTGGTGGTTCTGGCGGTGGCATACCTATAAAATAACTATGGCCAATCCGAGTAGTACTAATAACCAGGTCGTTGACATAAATCCCGCCTTCAACCCCAGGGTCATCCCAGTTTTTGTTCCAGAATGCCATATTATCAAACATTACAAAAAAGTTATAACCACTGCCATGCTTAGCAGTTGGGTTTGCATTTGGCTGAAGAGGCGGGTTATAAACCCCTCCACCTTGACCAATTTTAACAGGCACTTGTTCTACTCCGTCAAACCACATTTGGAATATTCCATCTCCCGCAGTATTACTACTAGATAATTTGAAACGCCATTCTATGGTATGCCATGTTTGAGCTGTATCATTCTTTAACATTCTCGTTTGGGAGTCAAAATCCCAGTCACCATTACCAACATGCCGAAAGTGACCAGGAACAGTTGTATAGTCTTTTTTACCAATGTAATAATCATTAGAAAAACGCTCACCACCCGCGCTACCATTACTTAGGTTAGCACCTGAATTAGCGCCAAAAGTAGCACCCGCATCTATCCCCCATGTGTCAGTACCTCCAAAATTCCATACAGCATAATAGGAGTCGGATCTATTCTCACTCCACTTGTCTCCAGGAGCAACCCCTGTGTTCTGCCATAATCGTCCAAATTTCCAGTATGGAATATCATCAGTACCAGGAATACCAACTTTAAATTTGTTTGGCAGCCGAATTCTATAACGAATATAAACCTCATCATAACCAGTATTTTCATCACCGGAGAGATGCTTATATAACTGAGAAACAGGCTGGCCCAAATCGGGATCCCACATAAACTTAAGCGCTACTGAGCCACCAACACCTTCCCCCGGCATGCCGCGAATGTATCCGTTTCCCTCAATCAATGCACCGTCAAACCCCGCAGGTTTATTTGCTACCACCTCAGTCCAGGAAGACTGTTGGCTACTCGCATGATAAGAAGCATCGTTGGCGAAGTCTGTTTCAAATATTATTTCCGCATAACAATTAAATGTAAGTAGGAAAAACAATGTTCCAAAGTTTATCTTATTAACACTACGCATGATCTTGTTCTACCCCTCTTTAACTATCCTATTAATTCACATCAATACGACATATTAATTATCCTAATATCTCTAGTTTAGTAATCAGAATCTCACAAATAATTTATCACCAGGACAAAAACACCTAAGGAACCTCTGACTAATTGTCATTGCGAGAAGCGGAGCGACGAAACAATCTCATAACTCGTGATTCTTATAGGGTCGAGATTGTCGCGCTTTACCCCAGGGGCGCTTCCTTTGAGCGCGCTCGCAATGACATATAATGTAACTAATTAGAGGTTCCCTAATATTTAACCAATTGAATGCCTGCTCATATACGACTTCCGTTTACCCCTGACTCACTTTTCCCGTTGAAGGCAGAATTAAAACTAGCAGTCTTAGGAAGAGAAAAAACCGGTATTCTTTAAAGCGTAGCGTATTCAGAAAATCCGCCCTCAAAGCGTAGGAATTATAAGCACCATATTAGCATAAGCCTGTAATGGCATGGTTAAGTTGGTCACATAACTAGAGATGATGTTATGCACCTCGCGGCAATATGGGTGACACAATGACAGGAAAAACGACCTACATTTACCTCCGAATTCCGGTTGGAAGCGGCTCAACTGGTCGCTGATAAGGTTGTTCAATAGGGCAAGTGGCTTAAGCCACGAATGTGGGTAAGTCCTCGATGGATAAGTGGGGTCGACAACTCAAAAACGAATTTTTTGCTCAAGTATTCGGCATGGCTAGCGTGGCGCTATTATCTAATTTACTGTTTTACATAGCCAAGTGTTTATGATTCCTCAATCGTTGGGTCGCAGTAGTGACTCTGATAGTGCAATAATGGCTGAGTAATGAAGAGCATTATGAGATTAGCTTATCAAGGCACTTGAAAACCTGTGCCAAATTGGGCTTGTCCCGCGTATAATTACTGCACTGTGTTAATTATCTCCCATAATGTCTCTATTCCCGCTGATGAAATCGAACTGAGTGCGATCCGTGCGCAGGGTGCTGGCGGTCAAAATGTGAACAAGACTTCATCTGCGATTCACCTGCGGTTTGATATCAATGCGTCATCATTGCCTGATTTCTATAAAGTACGTCTCTTAAACCTGAAAGATCGCCGTATTGCGAAAGAGGGGGTGGTTGTGATCAAGGCGCAGCAGTATCGCACACAGGAAAAGAATCGACATGATGCGCTGGAGCGACTGCGTGAGCTGATTAAGTCGGTATCGGTGGTTCAAAAAACACGACGGGCGACCCGGCCAACCAAGGGATCACAGACGAGACGACTTGATAGTAAGACTCGGCGCAGTAAGACAAAAGAATTACGAGGAAAGGTGACAGAATAGCAATGGTGTACGAGATTGCTAGTCGTTAAGTGTGCTGAGCTGGAATGAGATGCTGGAACGAAATGAAGGAGTGAGATGAAAATGAATATTGAGACAAATCAAATTTCAAATAATACGAGCACGATCTGGAAGCGTGGCCTCTATATGCTGCTGTTTGCCTTTTTAATTGGTGTTGCAAAGTTTATAACGTTTTC
>Ga0316209_1003129_pt1 | contig 11731 bp, 5 predicted proteins | sample 6monopyrite_MG_FD_204945 | JGI IMG/M metagenome (GOLD analysis project Ga0316209, IMG submission 204945) | Microbial mat bacterial communities from mineral coupon in-situ incubated in ocean water Damariscotta River, Maine, United States -... | ecosystem: Environmental > Aquatic > Marine > Coastal...
TCATAAGTACCAATGGTAATTGCGCCATTCATCATGAACTTCATATTTCCTGTACCAGAGGCTTCCTTGCCTGCCGTAGATATTTGCTCTGACAAATCTGTGCCCGGGCAAATTATTTCCATTTTCGATACGCCATAATTAGGTATAAATGCCAACTTTAATTTATCACCAACGTCTGGGTCACTATTAACCACATCAGCAACATTATTTACCAATTTAATCAGTGATTTTGCAAGGCGATATCCCGGTGCTGCCTTACCACCAATTAGCACACATCGATTAGTCCAGTTCTCAGTATCTCCTCGCTTTATTCGACCATACAAATGAATGACATGTAATATATTTAATAACTGACGCTTATATTCATGTATTCTTTTCACTTGCACATCAAAAATTGAATGTATATCAAAATACACATTGCATTCAGACTTAACCAAATCAGCCAGACGCTGTTTATTTTTTGTTTTCACATCGTCCCATTTTTTACAAAAATCAGCGTCATTTGTGAATTTTTCTAGTTTAGAAATATTCTCTAATTTGCTAACCCATTCACTACCAATTTTGTCGGTTATAAGCTGGCTCATCAATGGGTTTGAGTGTGCGACCCAACGCCGTGGTGTTACGCCATTAGTTTTATTGTTAAATTTATTTGGCCATAATTCATAAAAATCTTTAAACAAGCCATCTGTTAATAATTGAGAATGCAAGGCTGCTACACCATTAACCGAAAAACTTCCGGCTATAGCAAGATATGCCATACGTATATTCTTTGTATCACCCTCTTCTATGATCGACATTCTGATTTGCCTCGCCGTATCGCCAGGCCATTTACGCGATACCTCTTTAAGAAAGCGCGCATTTATTTCATATATTATTTGCAGCAGTCGTGGCAATAACTTTTCAAACAGCGAAACCGACCAACGCTCTAATGCCTCAGGTAGCAGCGTATGATTGGTATAGGCCATGGTTTTAGATGTTATATTCCATGCAGCATTCCATGATAATTTTTTCTCGTCCATTAGCAAGCGCATTAACTCGGCAACAGCAATCGTTGGGTGCGTATCATTCATCTGAAACACATTCTGTTCTGCAAATTGCGTCATATCATCGCCTTCATTAATAGACCACATACGTAATACATCTTGCAGACTCGCTGAGGCTAGAAAATACTGCTGTTTTAATCGAAGTTCTTTTCCATTTTCACTGGCATCATTTGGATATAAAACCATTGATATATGTTCTGCATCATTTTTACTTTCAACCGCATCTGAATAACTGCCCTCATTAAAATCACTTAAGTTAAAAACATTGGTTGCACTGGCACTCCAAAGGCGCAATGTGTTGACGGTGTTATTTTGGTAGCCTGATATGGGCACATCATAGGGAATGGCTAAAACATCCGATGTATCTAACCATTCATAATGAGAACTGCCATTCTCATACTTCACAAGATCCACATGACCACCAAATTTAATGGTTTGCGTATACTCTGGGCGTTCTAGCTCCCACGGATTTCCATCTCTCAACCAGTGATCTGGTTCTTCAACTTGGTAACCATTTTGAATCTCCTGACGAAACATGCCATATTCGTAACGAATACCGTAACCTAGAACAGGAAGACCTAATGTTGCACAGCTATCCATAAAACAGGCAGCAAGTCGCCCTAAGCCTCCATTACCCAGGCCCGCATCATGTTCTTCTGTAATGACTTCTTCTAGAGATAAGGCAAATTTATTGAGTGCGTCTTTAGTTTGCTCATTAATACCCAAGTTAAGAACATGGTTACCCAATGATCGCCCTATTAAAAACTCCAACGACATATAATAGGCTTTACGCACACCTTTCGTCTCATATTTTTTCCAGGTATTACGCCAATCCGTCATGATATGGTCGCGAATAGTTAGCGATAAAGCCTCATATAAGTAATGAGGTACGCAGCCATAAAAACGACCCAGATGACGTGTTAAATAACGCTCGAAGTCAACCGCCAGCGATTCACTATCGGTGGGTAACTTTTCCAGTTCTGGTAACTCTGATGTGCATAGCGCTTTATTTTTTGACATATCGTTACCTCTGGTACAGGGTCATAAATTGAGAAATCTGTTGATTGATTTCGGGTTTAAGTTGTTGCCACTCAAATCGCCAGGTCCAATTACTGCCTATTGTTCCTGGTACATTCATACGTGCTGAACTATCGAGCATCAAAATATCCTGCATGGGTATCACGCACAGAAATGACACAGATGCCATGGCTAGTCGTATCATTGTTAAAACATTTTCCTCTGCATCAACATTATTGCTAGCTGTATATGAATTAAAATAATCGACATTATAATTTTTTTTATTATGAGCCCAACCTAGGCTAGTGTCATTATCGTGGGTACCTGTATAAATTACATCGTTTAACTCATGAGAATGCGGCAAGTGAGGATTTCTATTATTACCATCAAACGCAAATTGCAGGACTTTCATACCGGGTAAATCAAATTCTTTTTTAAGTGCAATCACTTCATCTGTAATAACACCTAAATCTTCAGCTACTAATGGTAAATGATCAAACGTGGAGAATAATTCTGTGAGCAACTGTAAACCGGGGACTTCTACCCAATCTCCATTGATTGAAGTATCATCAGATTGTGGAATATGCCAACAAGCCTGCAAACCTCTAAAGTGATCAATTCTTATCATATCGAATAATTCTAGCTGGGTCTGAAAACGCTTTTTCCACCAATCAAATTTATTACGTTGCATATATTCCCAGTCATATAATGGGTTTCCCCAGCGTTGGCCTGTATCGGAAAATGCATCGGGTGGAACTCCAGCAACATACTCCATTTCACCATCATGATTAATTAAAAAGTTGTCTCTTGCAGACCACACATCTGCACTGTCTTTGGCGACAAATATTGGCATATCACCAAACAGTTCAACACCATGTTGTTTTGCATAATCCCGTACTTCGTGCCATTGCGTAAAGAACACAAATTGTTCAAATATTATTTGTTTAATCGATGTCTTTAATTCTTTTCGCAGCTTATCCAATACAGTTTTGTTATATCGCCTTTCTGCATTTGGCCATTCATACCAGGGTTTATTGTGATTTTTATCTTTTAAAGCAATAAAAATTGCGTAATCCACTAACCAGTAATCATGTTTTTTTTCAAAACTGTCTAATTGTTCATACCAGTATTTATCATTTAGTAAATAAAACTGTTTTCCTGCTTCTAGTAAACACTCAGATCTATAGTTAGACTCTGATTTAACTACTCTTACCTTAGTGAGTTCTAACCAGCCTTTATCTATCAACCAGTCAAGACTAATGAGAGCAGGGTTACCCGCATGTGATGATAAACATTGATAAGGCGATTTGTCATCATGTGTTGAGCCTAGTGGAAGCATTTGCCAAACTTTATAATTATTCTGCCTTAAGAACTCTATAAATCGATAGGCCTGATGTCCAATATCGCCATTGTCATCACGGCCAGGCAATGAACTTGGATGTAAAAGAACACCGGCTCTTCTTGTTCTATAAACATTTTTGTTTTTACTGTTGTTCATTTTAATTATGTTGCCCAGGCAACATCGCACCACCCATCGCGGGATCGCCTGTACCAAATGTAAACGCATGCCCTAAATAGGCCGGAGGCTCTATTTTTAGTAGCTGATATAAATTACTTAAATGTAAGCGATACTGTTCATCAAATGCACTAACTGATTCTGATGAGTTATATTCTCCAAACCACCAAAACCAGTCTGAGCTTTCACATGTGGCAAGCTGCATTTCTGCAGCCTTAATTTCATTTTCAGATAGTTCCTTACTTCGTAATACCTTATCGTAGGTATGTTTTGCCTCAACTAACATATCCCAGGCGCGATTTTTATCTTTTTCACCTATCCAGGTAGAAAAAGATCCATAAACCCAGCTACCAGCAACAATGTTTGTTAAAATTTGTTTTTCTGTATGCAACTCCAGGTAATCGCTATAGGTTGTTAAGCACAATCCTTTATGCTGACTTAATTTATCATAAAGCGCTTTTAAAAAATGAAAGCCATTTTGCGGATAATATTCCCATGCATTTTCACCATCTAGAATAATCGAGACAATAGCATTTGGTTTATCTATACATTTTTTGGCTATTTTTTCTAAGTTAACAACTAAATTTGCAACCGCATCATCTGCATGCCATGTTGAATATTTAAAACCGATTAAATCAGATAGACCATCATCCCTAAAAAAACAGCTGTTATTTGTTGAGTGAAGTTGATACGCACTATGAATACAATCTCCAATTTCCATTGATGATTTTTCTAATGAATTTCTTAAAACAGATTCGCCACTAGCAATCCATTTTATATTTAGCTCTGAGCATAATTCGATGGTCTCTTGACTTATGCTGCCTTCAGATGGCCAACATCCTTTTGGTGTAAAGCCAAAAAATCGTTTAAAGACATCAATACCTTTTTGCATATGCCATCGGCTTCTTGCTAGCCCATCAGGATATGCTTCTGACAATGGCAACTCAGTATCTGGCATTACTTGTTTTGCTGATTGCAAATCTATCAACAATGGCATAATAGGATGTGCGTATGGCGTCATTGATAATTCTATACGCCCAGTCTCTGCTAACACTTTATATCGTCCAATTACTCCGCCAATCATTTCACTGTATATCTCAACCAATAGATGACGATCATGTATTGTAAAGTTTCGTTCTTTTTTAATTAGAGCATTTAATCTTTTATCATTTTCTATATAAGTTTCTGCTGTCCATGCCAAGTGGTACCAAACAATTAAGTCTACGAAAAATTGTTCTGAGTGATAACACAGAGTATCTTTTTTTGTTAATGCCGTTTCTGCCATCTCGCTAATAATCTTAAATACCGGATAGCGATCAACTAAACGTTCTTTATTAGCACGTAAGCAAGACTTGAGAATAAAAATTCTATGTTCATCATCTAATAACATTACAGGATCGGCTAGCACAGACAACAATGGATCACGCAATGCTTTTCCATGATTTAGATAATCATCTAATTGATGTGCATAATCGTCAATTTGTTCAAGTAATACCGGTGCGAAATTAACAACAGCTTTGGCATCAGGGTTATTTTCAATATGCACTACCATATCGACGTAATCTTTTATGGTATGCAAATAAGTCCATGGCAAATGATATTCACCATTGCGCAAATCTCGATACTCTGGCTGATGCATGTGCCAATAAAGTACTACATTTAATTTTTGTAATTCATTATCTGACATGATGGATAACTTGACCTAACATTTCAGGCGTTACAAGTACCACGCCATTAGGGGATATAAAAAATCTTTTTTCATCATCTTCTCTATTTTCACCTATCACCGTACCGTCTGAAATTTCACAGCCTTTTTCAATAACCGCATGACTGATGCGGCAATTTTTTCCAATACTTACATCCGGTAAAACCACCGAAGAATCTATGTAGCTGCAATCATTAACTGTTACGCTTGAAAATAGTAAAGAATGATGTACGTATGCACCTGAAATAATACAACCGCCAGACACCATTGAATCTACCGCCATACCACGCCTGTCCTCCTCATCAAATATAAATTTTGCAGGGGGTAACTGCTCTTGACTGGTCCATATTGGCCACTCTTCATCATATAAATTAAGCTCTGGAGTTACACCTATCAGTTCCAGATTTGATTCCCAAAATGCATCTATTGTGCCTACATCCCTCCAATAGGCCTGTATACCACTTTCACTATCGGTAAACGGATACGCAAAAACTCGATACTTCTGAATTGCGTGAGGAATAATATTTTTACCAAAGTCATGACTTGAGCTTGATGTATCCGCGTCACGAATTAATAACTCAAATAATAACTCTGTATTAAATATATATATTCCCATTGAACACAAAGATTCGTCGTCTCTTCCTGGCATAGGTTCAGGCTGATCTGGTTTTTCTACAAAGCTATGAATTCGGTAATCATCATTAATTCCCATCACACCAAATTCAGATGCTTTCTCTCTTTCCATACGAATACAGCCTACTGTCACATCTGCTTCATTTTCTACATGTTTAGCAAGCATTGCGCCATAATCCATTTTGTAGATATGGTCACCGGCTAAAATTAATACATGATCTGGTGAGTGGCTGCGAATAATATCCAGGTTTTGATAAATAGAATCTGCTGTCCCTGCATACCAGGATGCTTCTATGCGTTGTTGGGCAGGTAATAATTCAACAAATTCTCCAAACTCCCCACGCAAATGTCCCCAGCCTTTTTGTATATGCAAAATAAGTGAATGAGCTTTATATTGAGTAAGTACACCAATTCGCCTAATACCTGAATTAATACAATTCGATAATGGAAAGTCGATAATTCTAAATTTCCCACCAAAAGGTACCGCTGGTTTGGCGCGCCACGTAGTCAAATGCTTTAGCCGCTCACCTCTTCCACCGGCCATTATTAAGGCCAGTGTATTTCTGGTTAAATTACTTATATAGCGGGGTGATTTATTTTTCTTCATTTAAAAAAGCTCTCTTCTTCATCCTATGAAAAATATATTCTTCCACCTTTACAAAAGAATGAAAGAATCTAGGCCAATTTTATAAACGTTATTTGTTACAACGTTGTTACTGCAAAAAGCAAGCCATCTGTAGTGGCTTTATAAAACGGATATTGCACAATAAAAATTGTTCATTGCATCTAAACTGTGCATAAAATGAATCTAGCAGATGGCCAGCGCATTAAATAAGTGCATTCAAATCGTAACGCTGCCTGCTCGTCATTTAAATTACTTAAGGATTTACTGATTTAAGTATACTCTAGTCTAATAATAAATATTTGAGTTAGCGCATAAAGCTTTGCACTAAACTTGCTAGGTAATACTACCTACTATTACAGGCATAAGAATATATTTGCATATACTGATACTATTGAATTTACCAGTTTATGCTAAAACTAAACTATCAGTTACAATTTGGACATTATGATTTCTACTCATATAAATAAACTCATAAATAAAACTGAACTGGATAAAATCGCAAGCTCCAGCCACCATGATCCGTTTAATATATTAGGTAACCAGACAGAGCACAGTAAAAAATTCCTTGTATTTTATTCACCTAACACCCAAACACTTGAAATTACAGAAGAAAAACTAGGTGCTACACGCTTCGAGGATTCTGATTTTTTTATTTATGAGGTCGCTGATAAAAAAATTCCGCAGCATATACTGATAATTCGTACTGATGAGCTACAAAACATAAGCCAATTTTATGACCCATATAGCTTTGCCCCTCAACTGACAGAATATGATTTACATTTGTTTGCCGAGGGAAAACATCTCCACATTTATAAACACTTAGGCGCCCACCCTAAAACAATTGATGGTATTAACGGTATTTTATTTTCCACGTGGGCACCCAATGCTTCACGTGTCAGTGTGATTGGCGACTTTAATCAATGGGACGGACGCCATAGGCCAATGCGGTGTTTAGGCGGGTCTGGCGTGTGGGAAATATTTATACCTAATATAGCTGCTGGATCATTATATAAGTTTGAAATTAGAAATCGGCACACTAATGAAATTGTCACGAAATCTGATCCATATGCCCAACAATTAGAATTTCGACCCCGTACTGCTTCTATTGCATGCGATACCTCAAGCTATGACTGGAAAGATGACAGCTGGGTAAAGGCAAGAGAAAATAAAGACTGGCTGCACGAGGCTCTGTCCATCTATGAATGCCACCTGGGCTCATGGCGGCGTAATGATACGAATGAATTTCTAAATTACCGCGAGCTTGCCCATCAATTAGTCGATTATGTACAAGGCACAGGTTTTACTCATATTGAGTTATTACCAATAACAGAACACCCATTAGATGCATCATGGGGATATCAAACTACTGGATATTTCGCCCCCACTAGTCGATTTGGTGATGCCAATGATTTCCGATATTTTGTCGACTACTGTCATCAACACAATATTGGTGTACTCCTCGATTGGGTGCCAGCGCACTTCCCTAAGGACGAACACGGCCTTGCGCACTACGATGGTAGCCCATTGTATGAACATGAAGATCCTCGCCGTGGAGAGCATCGTGATTGGGGCACACTGATATATAACTACGGCCGCAATGAGGTTAAAAATTTCCTCATTTCCAGTGGTATATTCTGGCTTGAAGAATTTCATCTAGATGGACTCCGCGTTGATGCTGTCGCCTCGATGTTATACCTGGATTACTCCCGTGAAGATGGTGACTGGATTCCCAATCAACATGGTGGCAATGAAAACATTGAAGCCATAGAGTTTTTGAGAGAACTTAATACAGCGACTCATATCAATTATCCTGGCACCATGATTATGGCGGAAGAGTCTACTTCCTGGCCACAGGTTACGCGTCCCATCAATCTTGGTGGCCTTGGCTTCAGTATGAAATGGAACATGGGGTGGATGCATGACACGCTGGGATATTTAGCACACGACCCGGTACATCGTCACTACCACCACAGCCAACTGACATTCGGTTTACTGTATGTATTTAATGAAAATTTTATTCTGCCATTTTCCCATGATGAGGTAGTACACGGAAAAAGCTCACTGCTCAATAAAATGCCCGGCGATGAATGGCAACGCTTTGCAAATTTACGTTTACTGTATACCTATATGTTTACCTACCCCGGTAAAAAACTACTTTTTATGGGTTGTGAATTTGCGCAGGGAGATGAATGGAATCATGACAAAGCACTTGATTGGTACGTATTACAATACCCTCTCCATGCAGGCGTTAAACAATTGGTTAGCGACTTAAACCATTTATACACACGGCAAACGGCTTTGCATAAATACGATTTTGACTATCAGGGATTTGAATGGATAGACTGCAATGATACGGACCAGTCGATACTCTCTTACCTACGTAAAAGTGACAATGAAACAATTATAACCATACTTAACTTCACGCCCGTTATTCGTGAAGCCTACCGCATTGGCGTACCCGAAATCGGTGAGTATGAAATACTGCTAAACTCAGATTCCAGTTTTTATTCAGGGACTAATGCGGGTGGCCCATTAAGTGTGAACGCTGAAAATTTAGCCTGGATGAATAGACCCGCCTCCGTTCAATTAACATTACCTCCACTAGCTGGTTTGGTACTAAAGAAAAAAGCATGAGCAATATCCTTTATATCAGTAGCGAAGCCTTCCCGCTGGTAAAAACTGGTGGCCTTGCAGATGTGGCTGGTAGTTTACCGGCTGCACTTAAGAAAAAAGGCCAAAACATTCGTTTAGTCATACCGGCCTACCCTGAAGCGCTCAGCAAACTAAGCAAACCAAAAGTACGTGCCGAAACCCACTACTATAACTTGGCCGTAAAAATCATTGAAGCCAGGCTACCCGGTACAAGTGTAACCACCTGGTTAGTAGATTGCCCTGCTCTTTTTGATAGACCAGGCGGTCCCTATATTGATGTTCATGGTCATGAGTGGCATGACAATGCATTACGCTTTGCCCTGTTTTGCCATACCGTTGTCGATTTAGCACTGAACAAACTACAACTGAATTGGCATGCAGATATAGTCCATTGCAATGATTGGCAAACAGGATTAGTACCTGCGCTACTTAGTCTGCATGAACCACGTCCAACCACCATTTTCACTATTCATAATTTGGCCTATCAGGGTGTGTTTGAAGAGCAGGCCTTTTATGATTTGCATTTACCAAACTCACTATGGCATATGCATGGTCTTGAATTTTACAACCAACTATCCTTTATTAAAGGCGGCCTGGCATATGCGGATAAAATCACCACCGTTAGCCCAACCTATGCAACGGAGATACGTGAACCGGAAAATGGTTACGGGCTGAATGGTTTATTACAATACAGAGAAAAAGACCTGCTTGGGATTTTAAATGGCGTCGATGAAAAACACTGGAATCCAGGAACAGATCACCACTTAGAACAAAAATATAATCGCCGCTCATTAAACAAAAAAGTAATCAATAAGACGGCTTTGCAAAAAGAATTTGATTTACCCGTTAGTGAAACTATTCCACTGCTCGGCATGGTAAGCCGTTTAGTAGAACAGAAAGGCCTTGATATTATATTAGAATGTATGCCTGAATTAATGAAACTAAAATTACAAATCGTTATTTTAGGCACGGGGGACTTGCATTATGAAATGCAGTTATCGGAACTCGCTCAACAATACCCAAATACTCTTGTTGTTAAGCTTGGCTACAGTGAACGATTAGCCCATAGAATTGAGGCTGCAAGCGATATGTATTTAATGCCTTCTCGTTTTGAGCCCTGCGGCCTTAACCAACTCTATAGCTTACGCTATGCAACCTTGCCTATAGCAACTCAGGTCGGCGGCCTGGCAGATACCGTAATACATGCCAATAAGGCCAACATTGATAATGGCACGGCGAATGGTTTTTTCCTGAAAGAGCACTCATCAACGGCATTGCTGGACACTATAAAGCAGGCCATTAACTTATATAATGAAAAAAAATTGTGGAAGCAACTTCGGCATAACGCTATAAGTTGCGACCACTCATGGGAAGTCAGTGCCGAGCATTATATTAATTTGTATCAGCAGGTATTAGAAAAAACAAAATAGCTTAATTTTGTAATTTCTTCGCCGCTGAAAAACAATCTTCTCGCCAACAACATTGCTGTTGATCACACTCACCAATTGTCGCTGATGCGAAACAACCAAAATTCCCTTCCGCCAGCTGAATACTTTTAACCAAACTGACTTTACTCATGCGTGATGATTTAATGCCAAAATCTTTCGCCAACACTCTAATTTCTTGCATATTCATTGCTATCCCTCCCAGGATAAGATCCACAATAGACTTGATCTAAAATATTAAAATACGACTGTAATAAAAGAAAAAACTGGCTAATGACAAGTAAAAATACTACTAGTGATTAAAATCGCAGAAAAATTTAAAGTAAATTGCACCGAAATAGAATATATTAAATTTTAACTGCACTATATTTGACCAAATATGATACACGTCAAATACTACAAAAATATGAATAAATTATATATCGAACGACTAAAGTAAATTTTAGCCGAGCACAGGATTAGCTACTTGCTGGTCTATAAACCATTCAATATCGCCAATCAAATTCACTGGAAAAGCCTCTCCCTGTTTGATTCTGACAAACAATTCAGCTTTTGATTCTCCACAGGCTAACACCATTCTAGTCTCAGCACGTTTTAATGTGGCCAAACTTAATGATACTCGCTCCGCAGGTTCTTTTGGCGAATCATACACCGGCACAACAGATCGAGTATCAGACAAAGCTTTATTGTCTGGGAATAGGCTTGCTGTATGTCCATCTTCACCCATACCTAAAAATGCAATATCAAATTTTTCGATTGAACGAATCACATTACGATAATTTTCAGCCGCGATATCCGCACCTAATTCTGCCGGTATGATATGAGTATTTGCAACGGCTAAATGCGACCACAAATTTTTCTCTAACATCACATCGTTACGATCTTCATGGCCTGGCGGATAGCAGCGCTCATCCCCTAAATACCAATGAATTCTCTCCCAGGGTAAATTTTCTTTTGCTAATAATTCCAAGCATTTAGCAGGCGTATTACCCCCAGGTAAAACAATATGACAGATATTATTTTTCTGTAGACTATGCAGAATTTTTTTAACTATAAAGTCAGCAGCGGCCTGTGAGGCTTCCTCGAAGTCTTTAG
>Ga0316209_1003130_pt1 | contig 11728 bp, 10 predicted proteins | sample 6monopyrite_MG_FD_204945 | JGI IMG/M metagenome (GOLD analysis project Ga0316209, IMG submission 204945) | Microbial mat bacterial communities from mineral coupon in-situ incubated in ocean water Damariscotta River, Maine, United States -... | ecosystem: Environmental > Aquatic > Marine >...
GAGAACCGCGAACGAGTTTCTTTGTACCCGATCGTGTTTACGTTTGTAATGTTATCAGCGATAACACCAACGCCTTCTGTGAAGGCTTGTAGGCCTGATACGCCTGCTGCCAAAGCACTGAATGCCATTTGACTTCTCCTAAACTCTTTGCATTTTCACTTTACTGTGGCGTTCTGCTGTTGCCATTCCTCTTGAAGAGGTGGCTAAGGCCGGACACTTCGATCCAGCCGTATAGAAGGGCGAGCTTTATAGCTTCCTCACCAAACTAAGAATATCTGATTGTGGGACAGTGTTAGGGCCAATTGTAAAGGTTGGCACATTGCCCGCTGTATTAACGGCTGTAATAGTTTCCTGAACGGCGATACCAATATTCAATTTGGCACCATCTGCATCCTTTGCAACCACTTTGAGTTCGTAGTTCCCCGGGTCGACAAGGTTGCCGTCTTTATCTTTTCCGTTCCAGACAAAATCGTGCAGGCCGACACCTTTGTTTCCGGCTTGTTCATAGATCAAATCACCATCTTCAGTCAGGACCTGTAGTTTAATGTCATCAGCGGATTTTGTGCTGCTATATTGCCATTTAATGCCGTCAGTTGTGTGGTCACCAAAGGACGCTTCAACCAAGGCATCATATCCCAAGTAATTCGTAACATTGCCAATATTATTAAGCTGTGTAAGAGCTGCGAGGTTTTCCAGATTCTGGTTCGTTTGAATTTGTTGTTCTACACCAGAGAAGGCTACAAGCTGCTGTGTAAACTCCCCACTATCCATTGGATCGAGAGGATCTTGGTTCTGTAACTGCGTTGTGAGAAGTGTCAAAAAGTCACTAAAATCATTAGCTAGTTTTTTATCAGCTATTCCTGCTCTGGTGAGAGTTTCGGCATTTGCTGCGGTGGCGTCTGCTGCACTTACTGGCATAGGTTTATCCTTAAAATCCTGTTTCCCGGGTACGGAGGTTGGTGTACATTAAATGCGTACATCCAATCCCGTTTCAGGGGTTACACGCGACAGGATTTCTTCCAATGTCGCCAGATCATTATCTTCCATCATACTGGTATCATTATTTTCAGCGGCACCTGCATTGTGGGCGGTGTTCTCACTGATTTGTTCTTTCAGGCGGTCTTGATGCAGAGCCTCTGCAAATGCTTTGCCTGCACTTTCACCGTCGCCGGTGTCTAAACTGAAGGAAATACCGCCATCATTTGCTTTATGGCCGCCAGCTTCAATGGCCCGCTCTAAGCCTCTGGTTTCACGTTGGAGCAATTCAAGGGTTTCAGGGCGTTCGACCATAACTTGGGCGGCAACCTTGCCGTCAGCACCAAACTGCATTTTTACTTGCACACGGCCAAGTTCAGCAGGATCAAGGCGCATGGTAAATTCACTGCTGCCATTTTTAACGGCATTTGTAACTTGTAGATTTAACTGTTTAGCAATTTGCCCACCCATATGAGGTGATGGTTTGCCACCCAGTAAGCCCATACTGGTAACAAAACTGCTTTCACCGCGCAGTCCGCTTAAGCCCCCTGCAAAACTTTCACCAGAGAAACCGTCACCAAAACCACTGATGCGTTCAGGTGTCCAACTTTGCTGTGCTGTGAAGGGCAGTGCCGGAGCACTTGCGGGTTGCGGCATGCTTGCTGCCTGTGCTTTTGCGGCTGTTATGGCTGCGGCTTGCGGTGTGTCATTTGATTTTGATTGCTTTTGTTCGCCTGACTGATTGTTTGCGCTGGACTGTGCAGCGGCAGCTGTGGCGGCTTGGTTGGTAACAGCTGAATTTTGCTGACCGGGTTGGCCTGCGGCCTGGTTTGCTGTAGCGGCTTTTTTAGCAGCGTTTACTGCTTGTTGCGCTTGCACACCGAGGGCTTCGGCTTCTGTAGTTTTTTGTATTTTTATATCAACTGTAGCAGCCTGATCCTTAGCGGTCTTCACGGCAGCTATTTCACCGGCACGTTCCGCGAGTGTTTTTCCCGTAACTGGATCCGTTGGAGTGGCGATAGGGGTTTCTGTAGATGTAACTTGGCTTACCGGCTGTGCTGCAGTGTTACCTGTTAAAGGTGTATCTACAGGAGTTGTGGGTACTAGTCCAGGTGCGGCGTCATTAACAGTTGGGTTGGTTGCGGCTGTGACTTGAGACTTACCATTCACATCTGTTGCAGCGGCAAATGTTGGTGCCAGAAGGGCCTCTAGTGCGCTGACGGGCAGAATATGAATATCATCAAGTGAGCCTGCACCCGGTTCTTGTATAAGAAAGAATTGTGTTTCACTGAGAGCATTAGCAGCCTGTGGCTCAGGACTGAGACCCTCCTGTGAAGCAACTTCCAGCCCGCCAAACAATGTTGCGAAGTTCTCTGGGGTCACTTTAACAAGCTGAAAACCTTCTGGAGAGAGCTTCTCGGCAACTTGGGTTGCTGCTTCTGTGTTTGTTTCTGCAGCAACACCGAACTCACTTAGAGAAACAGGGTCTGCTGTGGATGAAAGATTGGTAAGAAGATTTGTAACCGGGGCGTCAGCATTTGTTACGGCATACAGCTCGATGTTACCGTTTGTTAAAGCTTCGGCGAAAGGGGTTGCTTGTGTTGTATCAGCAAGAGCAGCAGCAAATTGTTCCGCGAAACCAGCGCCAGGTGTAGCGGATGCAGATGTTGTTCCAAGAAAGGCAGCAGCGGACTGCGCTGAGTTAGCACCGAAACTTTGCATCATTTGCTCAATTGCATTCATTCTTGTTCCCAATTTTAGCTGCCCCTCGATAAGGCGGCATTACCTTTCGAGCTTTAATAAGCAAATGATGGGCCAATTTTAGTGGATCGCCGCAATTGGTTGGAATCCCAAGGGCTTTTAATATGGGGATGTTCATAACAAGACATGGAAAGGCACGATTTGTGATATAATGACTTTTGTTGCCGGGCAAAAAGGGTCTGCTCGATACGGAGAATGACTTGCCTCTTTGCGTGTTGCACCTTATATGCAGCGACAGACACCTATAAAGATGACAAAAGTGGTATGATATGACAGTAGCTTTGAACAGCCTTGGATTTGCTAACCCTCCCGCGGAAACGCGCGTGGTAGTTGCTATGTCTGGTGGTGTTGACAGCAGTGTGACGGCAGCTCTTCTAAAGGAAGAAGGCTATGATGTTGTCGGGATTACTTTACAACTTTATGATCACGGTGTCGCTGTTCAGAAAAAAGGTAGCTGCTGTGCAGGGCAGGACATTCACGATGCCCGCCGGGTTGCTGAGGAACTTGGTATTCCTCATTATGTGCTAGATTATGAAAGCCGGTTTAAAGAAAAGGTTATGGAAGAGTTCGCTGATAGTTATATCAAGGGCGAAACACCTATTCCTTGTGTGCGGTGCAATCAAACAGTCAAGTTTAAGGATTTGCTTGATACCGCCCGTGATCTTGGTGCTGACTGTATGGCTACAGGACATTATGTACAGCGCCTTGTTGGCGAGGACGGCAAGGCACAGCTTGTACGCGGTATCGATGACGGTAAAGATCAAAGTTATTTTCTGTTTGCTTCAACGCAAGAACAGCTTGATTTCCTTCGGTTTCCGCTCGGCAGTATGGACAAGGAACAAACCCGCAAGCATGCAGAACGTTTTGGCCTTGTGGTGGCAGACAAGCCAGATAGCCAAGACATTTGCTTTGTGCCAGAGGGCCGGTATGTTGATGTGATTGAACGTTTGCGCCCGGGTGCAATGGAGCCCGGCAATATTGTGGATTTGGACGGCAATATTCTCGGGGAACATAAGGGTATTGTGCGTTACACAATTGGTCAACGCCGGGGTATTGGCATTGGGGGAACAGTTGATCCGTTATATGTTGTGAAACTAGACCCTGCTAAGAAACATGTGATTGTTGGCCCTAAAGAGGCGCTTGAAACCCGTGAACTTGGAGTGAAAGACCTTAATTGGATTGGGGAAGTCGTGCCGGATCAGGGGCTTGATATCACGGCCAAAGTTCGGTCAACCCGTCCGGGTGTGCAGGCCACTCTGTTTATGGATAAAAATATCCAGCAGGCACGTATTGTCTTGAAGGAAACGGAGGCAGGCGTGTCTCCCGGGCAAGCAGCTGTTTTCTATGCAGGAGACAGGGTACTTGGCGGTGGCTGGATAGCAAACACCAAAAGTGCAGACCCACGGCTACAATAGAGGGTTTACACAAACATACCCATTGGCCGCCGCTGCTGTACCAAGGTTCTTATAGTATAGCTTGAGGAAAACGGCGGCGAGCACCCTATTTATGACAGCACCAAAATTGCATCATTTCACCAAACACCTCTGGATATTCTGTTTCATATTTCTCCCAGTTCTCTAATGAACTCATTGCCTTACCATCTGGGAACATTTCCTGAAATTGGTGCTGGTGGACACCGGCTATCTGGTGAAAACCAAGAAACTTCAGGCCGTGTTCATCTAGCAGCTTTTGTAATCCAAGGGGCGTATACTGTGTTTCTTGTTTGTTAAAAATATAGTCCACTAGGCCACTGGCAGAATAAAATTCAAGAGATTCCTGAATAGGGGCAACAGGATGGTGAAAAGGAAGGCCCCTAATAGCCTCACGCATCTCACGTAGGGCAGGCAGTGTACTTGGAATATCATGTTGCGCGATAAAATTACGGGCGGCTATCGCGGCTTCCCGGCCCCGTTCACTATAGGCAGCAAGCATGAATAAACTGCTCGGTTTACTGACGCCAAGTAACCCTTTGATTCCGTCTGAGGGATTAACCAAATGGTGCAAAACGCCCGTACAAACGATTAAATCGAAGGCCGCGTCCCAGTCAGCAATTTTGGTTACATCTGCAAGAGAGAAGTGTGTATTTTCCAGCCCATATTGCTGTGCCTTTCTGTAGGCATAGGCTAGGCTCGATTTGCTAATATCGATGGCAAGGGTATTTTTACTCTCAAGGGATTGTGCCAGTTCAATGACCTGTTGTCCTGTGCCACACCCCGCAATAAGGATATCAACAGGACCTTCCGGGACATTAGGGAAACTATTCTCCGAAAATTTGGATGTTATAAACTGTTTTAATGTAGCTGAGGGGTGCCTCTGTGTGGTTTGCCAGCGCGGGTAAGGGAAATTTTCATATTGTTCACGGATGGTCCCTTCAGTGGCCTCAGGTATTTCTGTAAGGGATTGAAGGCTTTCTTTAATAAGGGCTTCATAACGGACCTCAAGTATTTGTTGTGCCCACATATCTTGCACTATTTGCGGCCATTCCTCGGCCTTTAAGGTAATAGCATCCAACTGTTCTTGGGGGGTTTCAGCGAAAAGCTCTGCGAGTGGTATATAACAGCCTGCAAGCGAGAGTATCGCAGGCGAAATACTATTAACATCGGTTAAAATAGTTTCTGCAAGTTTGCCCGCCAATATTTGTTCATCAGTACTGACAGGATAAACATACTGGGTATTGAACGCCTGACAGGCAATAAGAGGTAAAATATTAGGGTGTGTTGCCGCGAGTGTTACATCAAAGGCATTCTCTGCCCATGCCAGTATATGCATATGGCGTACGGTTGTTATAAGCCCTTCTAGTTCCGGAGAAATAGAGATTGCTTTTGTCAGAATAAGTCTGACCAGTCGATTTTCAAAGATGGCGGCGGTTTCTTTGCTGGTTGCATCAGGTAAAGGCTGGTTTACTTCATGACCCGCCAGAGTTTCTTGTAAGGTCGCAATATCTTCGTTGCAGTCAAATTGATTGCGGATAATTGCCGCAAGAGATTGAATGTTATGGTTACCATGTTCAGCAACTTTTGCTATGGCATCTGTGAATGCTAGGGGCAAATAATACCCCTCAGTGCAGGACAGCACTTCAAATAGGCTTGTCTGAATAGCTTTGTGGCCGGGGTCGAGAGCGAATGCTTCTAAGAGGTAGGTAAGGGCGCTTTTATAATCACCAATTGAAAGAGATGCTTGGCCTTGAATAAGCAATACGGATGGTTGGCTTGAGCCTTCAGTTTCTGACATTTTCCCACCTAGCTGACTTTTTGTTGATTTCTTTTGTAAGTGCGGGATAGCACGCTGTCCAGCGCTTTACTGTCGTTGTCGAGCGTATTATATCTACCATCGTCACATAGACCACCACCTTTAAAGACATATCTGATAGAGTTGATTAACAGCTGAATAAGGGACAACAGGCCCATGGTTAAACATGAAACCTGTTGCAGGGATGGAAGTGTGTATAAAAGGCGATAGGCTGCTCTGTTTAAACGGGGGGGTTGTTTTTGCCCCGAATGGCATTAACAACGGCTGACACGATTAACAAAATTACAAATGCTACAAATAGAAGTTTTGCTGCGCCTGCAAATGTTCCAGCCAAGCCACCAAACCCTAAAATACCAGCGATGACGGCTAAAATAAAAAATGTAACTGCCCAACTAAACATAATGTTCTCCTGCTTTTGATCTGTGAACCTGTTTCTGTATGTTTGCAGATACAGGTATAAAGGCCCGCGTATCAATTAGCAGTAGGGGGGTATGCTGCTTTGCATAAGTTTTTCATAAAGGCACAAGCCTACCCACGGCTGTTATGGGGTTTGTTATGAAAGAGTTACCTGCAACAATGAGATGAATGGTTTATTCTGCAGCAGCTATGGTTTTAGGCTGATGAAACCGAGTCATGAGGCGCTCACGCTTGCTTGGTTTAATGTAAGCTTTTGTCAGGTCACCATTCATCTGCTGTGCAACAAGCGGATCCATAATTTTAAACCATAAAGGAGGATTCCAGGCTGCCAGGAACATAGTGAAATATCCAGCAGGCAACTGAGGCGAGGTATCAAAATGCCTTAGGCACTGATAAGGCCGCTCTGCATGCGCATGGTGGTCGGAGTGTCGCTGTAGATGAAAAAGCATAATATTTGAAACAATATGATTGGCATTCCAGCTATGGTGGGGCTGCACGCGTTCATATTTTCCGTCATCCCGTTTGCTACGCATAAGGCCGTAATGTTCAACATAGTTGGCACTAGAGAGCATTAGGTTGGAAAGTAGCGCGCCACCAAGTAAATAGGGCAAAACAATCCACCCAAATAAAGCCGTGATGCACGTATATAAAAGTCCAGTAATAAGGGTATTGAGAAAGACTTCATTCTGCAAAGAAAAGGCATTAATACCCATGCGGCCAAGGCGTTTTTTCTCAATATTCCATGCGCGGAGATAGCCGCCAGGGAGTTCATGCAAAACAAACGCATAAAAGCTTTCGCCCATCATGGCGGTTGCACTGTCTTCGGGGGTGGCAACCTCAACATGATGCCCGAGATTATGTTCAATACGGAAATGTCCCATACCACATAAGCACAACAGAAAGCGTGCAACATTGATGGCGACTTTATCCCGGCGGTGCCCAATTTCATGCGCGGCATTCAGCGCACCAGCTCCCATCAATCCGTTTGCAACTAAAATAGCCATATACCCATTCAGGCTGAGAGAGTGTGACCCAATATACCAGGCGCCATATAGCCATGTAATATAAGCAGCAGGCAAAGCTGTAAAAGCTGACCAGCGGTAAAATTTATCGTCCCTGAGGCTTGGTATTGCTTCACGGGGAGGGTTGGATGTATCCGCCCCAAACAATGTCTCGATAAGGGGTATTAGGACATAGAAAAAAATAGGGGACGACCAAAGCCAAGCCTCTGCCCCATAGGTGTTATAGAGCATGATGGAAAGAATGGGCAGAAAAGCGAGTAACGAGGCAAGAGGCCACAACCATTTTTTTGTGTCCTTATAGTCTGCGGCACTATAGCCCACGGTATTGGCTTTTTTCTGCATGCTCATGATACCTCCAATCGTCAACAGGATAATAGTATCACACACTGTTGATAATACTGTCAATAAAGAGTAGTGCATTTCTAAGTCGCCTTCTATCCTTGGCTTGTGCTAATGAAGAGAAGCTAAAAACCCGTATATTTAAAGCAGGATATGAAGTGTGCCGAAGCCGGTAAGAAAACGCCTTAGCCCGGATGAACGCCGGGAACAATTGCTGAAAATAGCCATTGACCTTTTTGCGGAGCAAGGAATCGGAGAAGCCAAACACGCGGATATTGCCAAGCGTGCAGGCACATCAACCGCCACAACATTTGTATATTTTCCAACACGGGAGGCGCTGCTGGCTGATGTTGGGGAGGAGATATGTCGCTTTTTCTTGTCGCTGTTTGATGGCATTGAGCCGGTAAAAGGACAGGCCCCTGACATTCTACGTTTACTGGCTGCCCGAACAAAAGTGGCGATGGATACACACCCCAATTATATGCGGGCATGGCTTGGTTGGAGTACCCGGTTTGATCCCGTAACCAGGGCGCAGTATTCCAAATTTCAAGGAAAATTTCTAAGCAGGCTTAGTGAAATTTTATGGGCAACTGAGGATAATAGCTCCCATGATAACCGGGATGATGCCCGCATTCTCCTATCTGCATGCCAAGCGTTTGCCCTTATGAAATTTGACGGTGAGCCCAAAGAGAAAATTGAACGCTTCATTGAGCACACAATTGATGTTTTGGCTGTGTATTGGCAAAACCGGAAAGCCTAGTCTTCCGCAATAAGTATCGTTGCCTCATGCAGAACGGGGCAGTTAAGCGAGTTAGCTATAAAACAAGCTTTGTTAGCATCCTGATGTAGTTCTTTTGCCTTTTGGATGTCAGAAGTTGCCGTAATAGTAATGATTGGCTGGAGTGTAATTTTTTCAAAGCGCCCGCTCCCGTCTTCTGCTTCTGACATAATACCTTCTGCCTTATCCTTATAGGCGGTAACTACAATATTGTTGACAGAACAATAATGTAAGTACCAAAGCATGTGACAGGAGGATGTGGCAGCAACAAGCAAATCTTCGGGATTGTGGCAAGCGGGGTCCCCGCGAAAGGCTGGGTCCGATGACCCTTTTATGGTGGGTTTGCCATCAATAATAACGTCATAATGACGTTCGTAAGCACGGTAGTTTTTTGTACCGTTTCTGCCGGCACCAGTCCAATTCACTTCAGTTGAGTAATGGTGAGTCTTGCTCATAATGGCCCCATATGTTGACGCGCAAAAAAAATGTGCTGTCAGGATAGGCATTCGTGTTTCTGGGTCAATTCACATTTCATGCCCTTTTTCCATAAAACCGACTTGACGGGCAGGCGGTGCTCTTATATACCGGCGCAGCTTTCAGCGGCTGTGTGCCGAGTGTATTGAGTTGTTCTGAGTGTGGTGCAAACGCGTTGTAAGCCTTTTAAGTATGGCCGAGTAGCTCAGCTGGTTAGAGCAGCGGAATCATAATCCGCGTGTCGGGGGTTCGAGTCCCTCCTCGGCTACCAATATAAGCCCTGCGAACCATGCTCGCGGGGCTTTTTTGTTTTTGTACGGTTTCAAGGAAATTTTAGGAGTGGCTGTTGCACACTGTGCGCGGGAAAGGGCTGTGCGTTACTCAGGTTTCATCATATCTGATTTATGGTGTGTGCGAATTTTATTGGCTTAAAAGCATAAAACTGACCGTCAAAAAATATGAAATTTCTCCACCAGAATTTTGATTATTAGCAGTTTAGAATTTTTTTAAGAAATACAGGATATAGTTGATTCTTAAGCGCAGTTTTAGTGAGTGCGTTGAAACATGAAAGTTAGGTAACAAAAGCCTAATTTCATTTTAGAATGCACATAGTAGCGTGGAGGAGAAAGCTAAATGGCCCACATCTGTCTTATTGAAGATGATAAAATGATCCGTGAAACATTACATAAAATATTGGAAAAAATGGGTCATACAGTGGCGACGGCAACGAATGGCAGGGACGGCCTGTCGGTAGCCGGAAGCGCGGATTTTGATGTTGTTATTACAGATATCATCATGCCTGAAATTGAGGGTATTGAAGTTATCAGAACAATCAAAAAGCGTAGCCCTGAAATGAAAATCATTGCCATGTCGGGTGGTGGCCGTGTGGGTAATACCGATTTTCTAAAAATTGCACAATCCTTAGGGGCGGATGCAACTGTTTATAAACCTGTCACGAAAAAAGATTTTATGTCTGCTTTGAATGGGTGTTTAGGTGAGCAGGTGAGCGCTTAAGGCTTCACATTAGTTCGCAAGTACTCTGCTATACAAACTTTCCACTGCAAATGGTAAAGTGCCCCACGGTGTTTCAAGAGGGCTTCCAATAGCTTCTCCTCCTAAAAACTTAATGCCCGCGCCAATAGCTTGCGCGCTGTCGGCGACTGTGTCGATGCCATAAATAAAGGAAACAAGGTTTGCTTTTTCAGCCGTGTACCCGAGTTTCTCTATTTCTTGGCCGACATTTATATTCTCAAGGGCAATATCTTCGATGTGGAACCCTGTGTGGGTGATGCCCATTTTTCTGAATTGTGGGCTCACTTCAAGGCCATTCGGTTTGCGGAAACCTACACCACTGCAATAGACTTTTATTTTATTGATCAAAGCTAAAATTGTAGCGGCAGTTGTATATTCGGTTGCCCCAACGATCTCTACTTTCAACGCCCGCCGCTCTACTATCGAGAGGGACTTAAGGCCAAGTTCAACTTTACTGAAATGCTCTTTGGATTGAATAGTGTTGATATGCAGAGGCATTACAAAAGTAAAACCATCTTCTTCGCCGGCAAAGTCAGTAATATCTTCAATAACTTTTCTCATGACGAGCTGATCTATTTTATAGGCAGCGATACTGGTTTCCGTGCCCGTGTTTAGTTCCACTGGGCCGGTGGGTATTTGCCTGATAATGGCAGCACGGTAGCTATTCACAAGCTGTTGTTCTACATCCCAAATAGGGAAGTATACTAAACTGGCGTCATCCCCAATTATTCTATGCAGGTCCTTCTCCAAACCGGACTTTGGCGGTGCCTGTGTTTTGGGTTCAGGTATTGGTTCAGGGTCAACTGGTTCAGGTGCTTTGGAAACAGGAGCGTCTGCTTGTCGGTCTAAAAGTGAAGCAATGTTTGTATTCACAATGTTGCTCGCTTCAGATAGGCGGGCAAGCCGCCCGTGATGCGCTGTAAGATTGTCGGCGGCATCGGGCAGCGGGTGTATTTCAGACAAAAGTGTTTCACATACACTTTGTAAGCCAATAATGTGGCGTAGCAGTTTATGCTGCACACGTTCTGGTCGGAAAGAGGAGTAATTTTTTTTACTAATAGTTGCGCTCCAGCCGTCGCTGTTTTCTGTACCAAAAAGCAGCTCTTTAAGGGCTGACATGTCCGCAAGTTTTTCAGTGGTTATATGGTGGGCAGATATGCTGATTTGCAGACCTTCAAGAAAAGGGTCTTCAGCAAATATCTCTTCATACACACTGGAAGCTAGGCGCTCAACATGGCTATGTGCTTCAACCGCATCCTTGTTCATAGAAATAAGAAAATAATCCAAAGGCCCTTTACGGGTCAATATGTCATCCGGGGTATTGTGGTGTTGAATTAATTTACCAATCTTGACCTCAAGAATAGGGACGATATTTGTCCATTTCTCTTTTAAAGTGTGTCGTACAAGCCGTTGATTTGAAACAAAAATTTCCGCAGCAAAAATGGCCCCACCTTTAGATAGGAAGGCATTAAGTTTTTCCTGATTAGAGCTTTGCACCCTGTTCGCCTTTCTGTGTCTTGGCGGCGTAATATGTTATGTCGTAAGTATGGTATGCGCGCCTATATTGCTCTGGTTTATACACATATAAACTTTAACAAAGTCTAATTTTTGCAACTATTTATCGCAAGAAAAATACTATGAATGGCATTTACTCTTAATAAATAAGTTGAGCGTAGAGTAG
>Ga0316209_1003131_pt1 | contig 11727 bp, 10 predicted proteins | sample 6monopyrite_MG_FD_204945 | JGI IMG/M metagenome (GOLD analysis project Ga0316209, IMG submission 204945) | Microbial mat bacterial communities from mineral coupon in-situ incubated in ocean water Damariscotta River, Maine, United States -... | ecosystem: Environmental > Aquatic > Marine >...
TGGGGAAACTATTCACTCAGTATCGCCGCCGGCTGTTGATGAAGCCGCTTGCAAAACTGGTGCGGGATAAGCCCGAATTAAACAAAGCTGTGTTTGACGGTGCACGGGAAATACCCAAACAAACAAAGTTTGCGGCTCCCTTGGTGCTTGGGAAACATGGCCTTCAAGTGCCGATTGCCTTTCGGGACGAGACGGAGGTGATGAGCTATCTTGTTGATATCCGTGACCGCGTTAGGGGTACAGGGCATATCCCTCTTTTCATGTATGGTACGCTTCTCGGTGCAATCCGTGAAAAGGACTTTATCCCGCATGATGATGATCTCGACCTTGCAGTGGTTATTGAGGGCGCAGGCCCTGATGATTTAATGGCGGCCCGTGACACACTCATAGGTGTGTTGAATGCGGCTGGGGTGGCATGCAAATCAGGCTCTCAGGCCGCGCCCCTTATTCATTGTCACCGGGGTCCTATCACGATTGATATTTTTATTCTTGGGCATAGGGATAATCTTATTTACTGGCCGCATGCGGCGCTCAAAATTGTTCCCGAACGCGCTGATATTTTCTTACCTTTCACCACTCTGGAGTTTAAAGGTGAGATATTTGATGCCCCTGCTGACCCTGCTGCTGTATCAGAGGCACGTTACGGGAGTGATTGGCATGTTCCTAATCCGGCGTTTGAGTTTTAAGGTTACCCCACACTGCTGTTTCCCCGGGACTGTTATTCCTTGGTGCCGGTACTTCCTCGGGGTATTAGCCCTGATCAAGACTTGCCCCCTTTGTGCTGTGTCAGACGGTCCTGATACGCTTAGTATACGATAAAGTTGTATAATATTTTCACTAATTAGCAATTTATTGAAATATAATTCCGAAATAGTCGCGCTTTTTTCTAAAAAAAGAAAAAATTATTCTGTTTGGGGGTTAATCTTGCGCTAAAGCCATGCCATCTTTAAAAGCGAAGTAGGTAAGGGTTTACCGGCGCACCCTTTTTAGCGCCGCCTAGAAACTAGTATATTGGGAAACTAGTATATTGGGAAACTGGTATATTTGATGACAAAAACGCTAACACACCTGAAACGACTTGAGGCCGAAAGTATCCAGATCATGCGGGAAGTTGCTGCTGAGGCTGAAAACCCTGTCATGCTCTATTCTGTTGGTAAAGATAGCGCCGTGATGCTGCACCTTGCGGTAAAAGCGTTTTACCCGTCAAAACCGCCTTTCCCTGTTATGCATGTGGACACCACATGGAAGTTCCGCGAAATGATCGAGTTTCGTGACAAGATGGTCAAGGACTTGGGCCTCGAGCTTATCGTCCATGTCAACGAAGACGGTGTTAAACAGGGCATCGGCCCCTTTACGCACGGTTCTGCCGTTCATACAGATGTGATGAAAACCGCCGGCCTCAAGCAGGCGCTTGATAAATACGGTTTTGACGCGGCCTTTGGCGGCGCGCGCCGGGACGAAGAAAAATCCCGTGCGAAAGAGCGTATTTTCTCCTTTCGCAGCGAAAATCACCGCTGGGACCCAAAGAACCAGCGCCCTGAACTCTGGAATATTTACAACACGCGTAAAGCGGCAGGTGAAAGCATCCGCGTTTTCCCAATCAGCAACTGGACAGAACTTGACATCTGGCAATATATCCACTTGGAAAACATTCCGATCCCGGGCCTGTATCTCTCGAAAAAACGCCCGGTGGTGGAGCGTGACGGCCAGCTGATTATGGTGGATGATGACCGCATGCCACTGCGTGACGGTGAAACCCCAGAGATGAAAATGGTGCGTTTTCGCACACTGGGTTGTTACCCGCTAACGGGCGCGGTGGAATCTGGGGCGGACACTCTCACGGACGTTATTCAGGAAATGCTGCTGACCCGCACCTCAGAGCGTCAAGGCCGTATGATCGACCATGACAGCGCCGCCTCGATGGAGAAAAAAAAGCAAGAGGGGTATTTCTAATGTCTCATCAGTCAGACCTCATTGCAGATGATATCGAAGGCTACCTGAAGGCGCAGGAAGAAAAATCCATGCTGCGTTTTATCACCTGCGGCAGTGTGGATGATGGTAAATCAACGCTCATTGGCCGCCTGCTGTATGACAGTAAGCTGATTTTCGAGGACCAGCTCAACGCCCTTGAAAACGATAGTAAAAAGCTTGGTACACAGGGCGATGAAATTGACTTCGCGCTGCTTGTTGACGGCCTCGCTGCCGAGCGCGAGCAAGGCATTACCATTGATGTAGCCTACCGTTTTTTCAGTACTGACAAGCGCAAGTTCATTGTGGCCGATACACCGGGCCACGAGCAATATACCCGCAATATGGCGACAGGCGCGTCAACCGCTGATGTTGCCATTCTGCTGATTGACGCGCGCAAAGGCATGTTGCCGCAAACACGCCGCCACAGTTTTATTGCAAGCTTGCTGGGCATTAAAAACATCGTGCTCGCGGTCAATAAAATGGACCTGATGGACTACAGCGAAGAGGTGGTAAAACGCATCGAGGCTGAATACCGCGAGTTTGCAAAAGATTTTGGCTTCCGCGAGATTGTCAGCATTCCGCTGTCGGCCCTCAAGGGTGATAATATCATTGACCCAAGCGACAACACACCTTGGTACAGCGGGCCAACATTGCTGAAATATCTGGAAGACGTACCTGTGGGTGAAAGCCGCCAAGGCGCGGATTTCCGCATGCCGGTGCAGTGGGTAAACCGCCCTAACCTCGATTTCCGGGGCTTCTCGGGCACCATCGCCAGCGGTACCATCCGTGTGGGTGATGCCGTTAAGACCCTGCCGAATGCGCAGGAAAGCCGCATCAAATCCATCGTCACGTACGACGGGGAGCTTGATGAGGCCGTGGCCGGTGAGGCGGTAACCCTGACCCTTGAGGATGAGATTGATATTTCCCGCGGTGACGTGATTGCAGGCAAAGAAAACCCGCCCGAGGCCGCAGACCAGTTTGAAGCTAAAATCATCTGGATGTCAGACGAGCACATGCTGCCGGGGCGGCCATACCTGTTTAAAACCGCTAATAAAATGGTGCCGGGTCTCATTACGGACCTGAAACATAAAGTCAATGTGAACACGTTAGAGAAAACAGCCGCCAAACAGCTTGAACTGAACGAAATTGGTGCCTGTAATATTGCGCTCGATAGCCGCATCGCCTTTGATCCCTACAAGCAAAACCGGGAGATGGGCAGCTTCATCATCATTGACCGCATCACCAACAACACTGTTGGTGTGGGTATGATTGATTTTGCCTTGAGGCGCGCCTCGAACATTCACTGGCAAGCGCTGGACGTGAACAAAAAAACCCGCGGTGACATGAAGTTGCAGAAACCTGCCGTTTTGTGGTTCACGGGGCTGTCTGGCTCAGGCAAGTCCACGATCGCGAATATTGTCGAAAAGCGCCTTGTTGCGCGTGGCCGCCACACCTACACGCTTGACGGTGACAATGTGCGCCACGGCCTCAACCAAGACCTTGGTTTTACGGACGCTGACCGGGTGGAAAACATCCGCCGTGTTGGTGAAGTGTCAAAGCTGATGGTTGACGCTGGCCTGATGGTGCTTACCAGCTTTATCTCCCCCTTCCGGGCAGAGCGCCGCATGGTGCATGACCTGATGGAAGAAGGCGAGTTTATCGAGGTGTATGTGGATACCCCCCTTGACGTGTGTGCGGCGCGTGACCCGAAGGGCCTTTATAAGAAGGCGAAAGCCGGTGAAATTAAAAACTTCACTGGTTTCGATAGCCCTTATGAAGCCCCGGAGCGTGCGAACATTCATGTGAACACCGACAAAATGTCAGCCGAAGACTGCGCCGACAAAATCATCGCCTACCTAGAGGGCCATGGTTACCTAAGCGCAGAAGGCTTCACCGCAGGTGGCGGGATTTAAACCAAGGGATTGCCACTCGCCTACTTGATCGGCGAGTCTTGACATCGACCAAACATGGATGCGTCGCTTGAGCCGTTGCATGACGAAAAATAAAAAGGTTTAAATTTACAACCAATGGTTAGTATAAAAAGGCTAGGGGAAATCCCTAGTCTTTTTATTACGCATATCCAACCCTCGTAGTTAGTTATTTGCAATAAATATACATTGAAATAGGGGGCTGTGATGAAGGTTAGGCATAGGTTCACTTCTATTGGTATTATGCTGGTAATTATTGGAGTATTGCTCGGATGGAAAATCTTACGCCCAGATGTTTTTGAATTCAATGCTACTATATTAGGTTTATCAGTTGTCCTTGGATTATTATATGGGTTTAGAAAAACGGATAAAAAAAGATCTCTTTGGCAGTTTGCAATGCGGTCAAGTGGTTATTTTATGGCGGTTTCCCTCACCTTGCAAACAGGTATGTCTCATTTCTATTTTGATACCGCTATGCAACGTTCTATTAGAATGATGGAATTTGTTCTGATTCTTATCGCGGTAATATTTTTTATTTACGCGGCATATAACCGCAAGCCTTGGGAAACTTTAGGCTAGTTTTAACTTTAGAAAGTAAACATGTCTCTTTATCAAACCACCCAAAAACTGATGCGTTTCAAGCGTTGGCAGAACCGGATTACGTACGGTGTTGTCGCGGGGCTGCCTGACAGCGAGAGCCTGAAGGTGCGGGAAACGCGCTTTGGCACCATGGTTAGTACGCTTAACCATGTGTATGTGGTGGATGATATTTTTAAGGCGCATCTGACCGGCATGCCGCACAGCTACACGGCACGCAACACCGAAACCCACCCGCCGCTCGCGCAGCTCTGGGAAATGCAGCAGGTGATGGATGACTGGTATGTGGCGTATGCCGAAGGCCTGAGTGAGGCGCAGCTATCTGAAATCGTGGAGTTCACCTTTGTTGGCGGCGGCGAAGGCGCAATGAGCCGCGCGGATATTCTGGTGCATATTGTCAATCACGGTACCTACCACCGGGGCTTTGTGGGAGACATGTTGAATCAGGCCGGCGTAACGCCACTCGCAACAGATTACCCTGTTTATCTGCGCGGTGCTGGTGGCATATAGAAAGAGCAGCAAAGAACTGTGGTTTATTCTCCCGTTGAAAAAATGTCGGCAAGGCGACCTGATTTCCGTATGGAAACCAGACGCTGATTAAACCTATCGAGGAAAGCGTCAGATTCTGGACTGCGCCAGCAAGCCGCAATTTCACTAACAGTTTTTAAGGGAAATTCCTTGTCATAAGCGTACCGGTTTGCATTCATTTTTGCTGAGGGCTCTGGCATATTATCCATCATTATTTTGACATCGAGTGAGTAAGTGATGACGGTGTCTGCTCGGCCTTTGTCGAGTAATTTGAACCCTTTTTCATAATCTTCAACATAGAGAATAATGCCACCATGGTCTTCTATGGTTTTACCAATAACCTGTAATTGCGTACGGACCCCAATAATGACTTTACCTTTTAGGTCCGTAAATGAACGAAGAATAGGCTCTCCCTCTCGCGTGAAAGCGTGCAGGGATATTTGATTGATAGGGTCTGAAAACCTTATGGTGTTTTCATAATTTTTTTTGGTGGGTGAAATTTTCTCGGGGCCTGACCCTTGAGGGTAACGCTCAGCGTCGTCAACAGCAATATAGAGACAGTCTGATTGATGTGAATAAAAGTCCCGGTCTGCTCTGTAGTTTGGCAAGACGGAAACAATAGAGCCTGCAGCGGCTGACTCTAATAAGACTGTATAAAATATTATATTGTGAGGGCCTGGTTTTTCTTCATGAAGAACGTAAGGAATTTTTCCAATTGATATATGAAGCGCGCCGACGTCATTTGCAGTCACCGGAAAACCGGACAGGACAATTACCTGTAGAAAAACAAAAAGTTTAATGCCTGTTAGGGGTAGGCTCATAATGTTCCCTTCAGCATTTTGCATGGGGTTTTCTGGAGGCAGTGGTATTTTATCCATGGCCGCGATACAGTGACGTGCACAGCTTTAATGGCTAAAATTTATAGAAGTATGCCCAGTGTGGCAGGAGAAATCAATGCGGCGCTTACTGTTGAAAATCTTTGCGGGTGTTTTGCTGTTCTGCTTAGGTGCGGCCCTTTGGTTGTATCTTACTTTTTACCCACATCATTATGCCGCGAGTGATTTTGAGGATATGGAAGCGATTGCCTATGCCGCAGATAACTTACGTGCCGCAGGCTTGAGGGGGTCGGTGTCGCGCGATTATTTACCCGGAGCAATATGGAACTTGAAGCCAGAGGCTGTGCGGGTATATCCATCGGGTGTATTGATAAGGTTGCAAGGGTTTTTTACCTATGAAAGCGGGCTTTATATTCCTGCCCCTGAGGCGGCGAAAAAAATAGAAACCCGCCTTAACGGCCAGGCTGACAGAACATATGAGCCCCTTGGTTATGGTGTTTATAGCTATAAAGTTGAAGGGTAGGCTCTGTTCTGTTAGGGGGTCTTTTTTAGGGTAATACCGGCTTCTTTCAAAACCATCTTCCCAAAATTTTCTGCTGTAACATCTGTTTTTGGGGTGACAGCTTTTTTTGAATTCCACAACAGGTAGTCAGTGCGGGTATCATCGAGATTATAGGTCTCAAATAAAGTACCAAGGGCAGGCATATGGTCACCGTACATCGCAACAGTACGGGGGCGATCTGCCTTACTGTCCACGCTCAAACGTTTATAGAATTTGAGCAGGTTTTCCATATGGCGTTGATAGAGGGCAAACTCATGGTTACCCACAGGGTTACTGCGAACCAGCGTTTTTTCGTCTAAATGACGGGCCAGTCTACCTGGCGCCCAAGGCCCATGGCTTTCAATTGTAATAGCAAAGATGAAAAGCGGCTTTTCACTTTCTTTATGATGCGCCTTGATCAAGTCTTCTATTTGGGCAGCGAGGGCAGCGTCGCTAATATATTTGCCGTATATCGGGGCTTTTTCAAAAGCACTTAATCCGATAAATTCATCGAAGCCAAGGTTAGGCATAACATCTAAACGGCGGAAAAATTCTTTTTTTGCAGGATGAACGCAAATGGTTCTATAGCCAATATCCCGTAAAGCAGTAGCCAGGGTGTTCACCGGTTGTTGGGACAGCCGCATGTAAGGGTTTATTCGGTCAATGCCGAGTGTGTCGTTGCGCAGGGTGCTCAGGAAACTAAATTCTGTTTGCATGGTATAAGCACCCCAGCAGGGCACGGTAATGCGTCCAGTGTGGACACCAGCAGTTTCCAGATCACGGAGCGGTTTCCAGCTTAGCGCCGCACTGTTAGGGAGTTTTTGAAAAAGCCGCTCAAGGTCAAAGTAACTTTCCCCTTGTACGGCGATAATGTCGCTCGGCACAGCCCGTGTTGCCTTTGCCGTTAGTGGGTGTTTACGCAAGGCTTCTTTGTCTGTTTTTGACAGTAAAAGCAGACGGTACATAAGGACAGTTGGAAATAGACCAAAGCGTGCCACATCCTGTTGCAGTTCAACAGTGACGCCGTACCGCGCCATTGTGGTTTCATTAAAAAATGTGGTGATGCCAAGCCGTAAAATATACATGCTTAGGAACCAACCCACCATAACAATAGCCCACCCTGTGTAGGGTGGAAACATGTCATAAAATGGGAACATAGGTTCCGCATAAAGACTGAGCCCAATACCTGCGCTAAAAGCGCCAGCAATAAGAATGACAATAGGCCACCCTACATATGAAAGGTAAAACTCCGGGTAAAAATACAGGTTTCTGAGGTTGTCAAAATCATGGGCATTGAAGGGGTCGCGCAGAATTGTGTACTTTATATTCGAGACCGCCGTAAGCCCCCCGTAAAACAGCACTGACCCCGCAAGCGCCATATAAGGGCGGGCGGTAAGGACGGCAAATCCATAATACAGGATAGCCCCCAGCAGCGGCACCACTATATAAAAAGCTGGAGAGCGCCTTGTTTCACCTGAAAGCGTAGCGGGCATGTTGGCTGCGAACCATTCTGCCATGAAGGGCAATATAAATATGGCAGTGACGGAGGTGATAATCACAACAGTTGTTCACTTTCTACCCCTTCGGGGCCGGTCAGTAAGCGGTTTGCAGCTACAGTAGTAGCGAGTTCCATACCAAGGTTTGTAAAAAAGTCACCATAAATTTGGCTGTCGGCACGCACGACCTTCAGGAAGTCTGTGACGAGCTTTGTATCAGGCTTGTCTGCTCTTTGCCAGAAACTATCAAGCGAGCCTTGATGGGTTAGGCCAGCCATATCATAAACGGCGCGGCCCATTACTTTAAGAGGCTTTTGGCTTTTCAGTGCTGCAAAGCCGACCGTGCTATTAACCAGCACCACGCCTTTAGAGGCCGTGAGAAAACCAGCTAGGTCACCGCCCTCGACATAGCAAACCCGATCTGTAATGCCGTGTATGGCAGTGCAGGTGGCAATAAGGGCACGGTAATCAATCATACCATTATCAAGAGGATGGCTTTTAATGAGAAGCGTGTCGGTTTTTTTTGCCTTTTTTGCAAAGGAGGCAATAACTTCACCAAGGAAATCAGGCACCCCGTCATATGGAGAGTGCTCACGGATCTGAAAATCGCTTGTGAGCTGTAAAGGTATGAAAAAAAATCGCGCCTTTGTAGTTTCATACAGTTTTATGAGGGCTTCATTTTCAGTGCGATAGCGCCGCTTTCGCCAAAAGCGGGCAAGCCACCCCTTAAGCTCGGCGTATACTTTTTCGGGTCTGTGGGTGACATAATTCGGGAACCACCAAAAATTATTCAGGTTAGCAGCATGAAACTGCAGGTCCATCTTAACGCGGGGAGGCATAGCGTTAGGTAAGGAGGGCTGGACGGATTTTTTCTGTGTTAGCTCCGTCTGCGTAAGGTCTGTAAGGGTCACAGCGCGTTTTCTTATATCCGCCGCCCTGCGTGGTAGGGGGGACCCGTCATTCGTACCGCCAAATTCACATGTTATCCATCCGGGTCTTATGTATCCTTCTTCGAAAACGATAATTTCAATGCCCTTTTCTGCTGCAGCATCACGGGCAATTTTGTGAATGGGCCTACAGTCACCAAAAAGAATCATGGTGGTTACATGGTGCTCTTTGATTAAAGTATGGTATGTTTCTTTCAGCGCAGAATGGTTTCCGCGAAAATTAGTCTGGTTGACTTTTTTGTCTATTCCGCGAGCAAACCAAACATCCCCCGCACAAAAATTTACTCGGTGAACAAAGGCCCCGCCTGCCACAAGTTTATTAGCAAGAATGCGAAAGAAGGGCGATGCTAACCCTTGCAGAAACAGGAAGGACGGCGGTGTGGAGCCGTGTGTTCTGGTCATGTTTTCTTCCTGTTAAAGGCTAAAACTGGTGCACTTATAGCGGGTCTTTAAAATCAGACTTAATGATCCTAGTAACAAATGTAAAAAAGTCGTTCAATTCTTTTGTATGCTATGGTGCCAATGCCTGTTAATCTTCAGTTCATGCAAAACCGTTATTTGTTAATATAGCAGTTTTGTCAAAGGGTTACAGCCTAACTATTGGCGTTCGGAAGTTGACGGCACCAGTGTGCGGTACTACAAGATAAATATAGGAGCTGAATACAGGCAAGGCTTGTAAGGCACGAGAATAACCGTAATTGATATAAATTTGACAGATTTGTTGAGATAAGGTTACAGCTATGATAGCGTGCCGCAAATTTTTTGAGTTCGCCATGCTTAATTGCAAGGATGACGGAAAAATATATATTTATCAGTATGTTACTACTTTGAATATATAATACCAAGGTGGGGGAGTATATATGGGTAATTCAGTAAGCAAGGGTGCAGCATCAGAGAATGTTCTTGAACTCCCGAGCAGTCTGAAGGCCGACCTCGGTCAAACACTGGAAAACATTGGCGCAAGTTTTTTAAAGCAGGGTCAAGCCCTGGAGCGCCTATCTCAAACGTATGATGAAGATGCTTTTCGTGAAGCAATCATGCTTGCGCTCAAGACAACGGGCCATATGATTGTTATTGGTATGGGTAAATCTGGTCATGTGGCGCGGAAAATTTCAGCGACACTAGCATCAACAGGAACACCGTCTTTCTTCCTTCACCCTGCGGAAGCATCCCATGGCGATCTCGGTATGGTAACACCCGGTGATACGCTTCTCCTTATTTCTTATTCAGGTGAAACACAGGAACTCGTTCAGCTTCTGCCATCCTTGAAAGCCTTTGGTAACACGGTTATTGCCATAACGGGTGCGAAGGCTTCCACGCTTGGCCGAGCGGCTGACATTGTTCTTGAGATCCCTGTTGCTGATGAAGTTTGTCCTAATAATTTAGTGCCGACGACCTCTATTGTTTTGACGATGGCGATTGGCGATGCTCTTGCGATTTCCTTAATGAGCTTGCGAGATTTCCATGCAAAAGATTTTGCCCGGTATCATCCGGGAGGGTCTCTTGGCCGCCGGTTGCTTACCCGCGTTGAGGATGTCATGCATGTGAACCATGTACCTGTGGTTTCTCCTGATATGGTTCTTCTTGAGCTTGCCGCAGAAATGGCTGGGGCAGCGGCAGGGGTTGCTGTGGTTGTTGATACTATTGGGAAGCCTATTGGTGTTGTAACAAAAGGCCAACTTGGTGTGGCCCTTCGGGTTACGCGCCGCGTGCGGGAAGTGTCAGCACAGCAATGTATGAGCAAGGATTATTCTGTTATTTGCCGTGATGTCATTGTTGATGAAGCGGAAACTATGATGCGCACAGACGAAGTTAAATTTCTCGTTGCTGTGGAAACTGATGGCCGCTATGCAGGCATCTATAAACATGATGATGCTTAGCTGACTGTTCGAAAGGCCGGGTCGGATGGCCAGCTCGGATGGCCGGACTCCTGAAGGTGTACCAAGATGCGAGCGAGATCGGCATTTTCAATCCAGCGTGATGTGATTTTCGCAATATTTTTGCGGGAAATGAACGCACGTTTTAAAACCTATACCTTTGGTAATGTCTGGATACTTCTGGAACCTGTCGTGATGATTACAGTTTTTGTCACGTTGTTTGGTTTGCGGGGCGCGGGACATTTTGGCTATAGTGAACCAGCGGTATTTGTCCTTGCAGGGTATTTACCTTTCAGGATGCTGTGGCAGGCGACCATGCGGCGTAATATGTCAGCGCTTACGGGTGCGAGCGGGATACTTGCTTTCAGACAAGTTCGCCTTTTTGATATTTTCCTTGCCCGCTCTTTGGTAGAAGGGGGCGTTTTTATTGTTTCAGGCACAGTGCTTGTGCTGGGTCTTATGTGGCTTGGGTTTTCACCTATCCCGAGGGATCCGCTTCTGACCCTGTTTTATGCAGTTCAGCTTTGGTTGTTTGGTACCATGTTTGGTATTCTCGCGTGCGTTGTGGCCCAGATTGCTCAGGAAGTGGAACAGATTATCAATATTCTGACCATGCCGCTGTTGTTTTTATCAGCGGTTTTGTTTCCGGTTTCTATCATTCCCTATAGTCATCAGTGGATATTTGATCTGAACCCCCTTGTGCATGCGAATGAACTCATTCGTGAAGCCTGGCTCCCGGCTTATACCAGCCCGGTGGCTGACCAACGATATTTGACGGCGTGGATATTAATCACGTCTGCGTTTGCTGTAGCTGGTTATCGTTTGCGGTGGCAAAGGATGGTAGCAACGTGATTACCCTCAATAGTGTCTCTAAATACTACCCCACTCGGTTTGGGCCACGGTATGTTCTAAAGAATTTGAATTTTACCTTACCTGATGACCGTGATATTGCGCTAGTGGGGGCAAACGGGGCAGGTAAGTCTACGCTTCTCAGAATGCTGGGTGG
>Ga0316209_1003132_pt1 | contig 11719 bp, 9 predicted proteins | sample 6monopyrite_MG_FD_204945 | JGI IMG/M metagenome (GOLD analysis project Ga0316209, IMG submission 204945) | Microbial mat bacterial communities from mineral coupon in-situ incubated in ocean water Damariscotta River, Maine, United States -... | ecosystem: Environmental > Aquatic > Marine > Coastal...
TACGCCAGTTTCTTTACTTAATCGTGATACAGATACCGGGTTCGGTGGCATCATCTTTTTGATGACTGATTCTTTAAATTCTTCTGAATAACTTTTTTGCATCGCTTCATCCCACTAGCCCCTCTGGTTTTTAGATATCAACTGAGGCGAAAGGTATCCTGACACATGGGGAAAGATACCGAGCTGAAGGGGTACTCGCTTTTTAAAGATGGGTAGAGTTCGGCCGCTACAGCTTGCCAAGAAGCTATTCGATCTTCACTAGTATATATACGGAATTTGACCATAAAAAACCGGTGTTCTCGTCATATTTGTGACGAAATACACGGCAGCTTCAATGCGATAGAGGTAACATGAATAATATTAGGTGCACTTGTTCACAGATATCGCGATTAAGACTAATGAAGAATTCATTAAGTGACGAAAAACTTATATCTTGTGCGAGCATGCTGTTTAAAATTGAGTACAGTTAGGAGGTATACAATGAACTTATCTTTTATTACCCGTAATTCTATTGCAATCTTACTTGTCGCGGCCATGAGTTCTAGTGTAAATGCAGGCATAGTTGCTAGTGATAATTTCGAGGCTGGTGATTGGGCGGCATTTTGGGGCTCGACAGTTTATGCGACTGTTGCATCCGATTTATCTAAAGACGGTGGCTATGCAGCGAAGCTGACTTATCCAGGTGTTGCTATTGATGAGGATGGGTGGGCGGAACTAAGGTTTGATTTGGGAGTGCCTTATGAGGAGCTGTCCATTCGCTTTGATCTTTATATTCCCGGAAATTATAAGCATCGGGATGCCCCGGGGGGTGACAACAATAAATTTTTTCGCTTATGGAGTGAAACCTATGCGGATTTGGAGAAAGTTGGTGCTGGCTTTCTGAGACAAGGCAGCGTAGGGGAATCTTCGATTGGTACCGATTACCGTAGGTATGCAGACTGGGGGGTATCAACGGGCGTGGTTGAGGCTGGTGACTTCGTTACTATGGACGATGTGGGTAAGTGGATGGCAGTAGTTATCTATGTTAAGGCTGCTACCGATTTAGCGCCTGCCGAAGTGCGCATTTATAAAAATGGGAAGCTCCATCTTGACGATGCGCCTAGTCTTAATTACAAAGCTGGAACACAGGGGTACCGTTACGGATATCTGTTAGGCTGGGCAAATAGCGGTTATACGGAAAAAACAAGCTTCTATATCGATAATGTGGAGTTCCATAACAATGATATAATGAGCCGTGCACCTGATAAGCCTGATTCGTTCAGGGTTGATTAATAGTCATCAGTTACAAATAGTGTGGCGTGACGAGTTGTCTTCTGGCGATGGTGCGCCTCAAGGATAGCTATTGACTTCAATCTATTCTTTTTTGACTGTTCTATTTATTCAGAACTGAAGCTTGATTTTAATTACTCATAATATATGTTATTTCTGTTTTTATGTTGAACTCTGTATATATGAATCTTCCTCGGTCGCTACAGAATGCAGCCATGACTGCGTATGGTTGGAAAATGTATCGACAGCGTTTCGGGGGGGAGGTTCCTGGCCCCTATAATCGCATCGAGTCCGTGTTCGAGACTATAAAAACTGACCTGCTAGCACAGCAGGCAAAGCGCTTTGCTCTGCTGGTGAGTCATGTGGCCAAGACTGTTCCCTATTACCAGTCCCTGTTCAAGCAGTTGGGTATTACGCCTCAGGATGTCAATCTGATCAATATGGCAGATTTTTTCCCGGTTATTAAAAAACAGGATATTTTGTCTCAACCAAAGCAATTTATCACGACTGATGCTCGGTGCTTAAAGGGGGCGTTTTTACTCAATACCAGTGGCAGCAGTGGTACGCCTATGCAAGTGATCTCAAGTCTCGAGGCTCGGCGCATTAATTACTTTTTTTATCAGCTGGCGTTGAGTGAATACGGGCTTCACTACCGCTCACGAAGCACCACCTTTGCAGGTCGGGTCCTTTATAAGGGAGGGAGCAACCAGCCCGCTCGCATTGACCGGTTCAATAACACCCAGTATCTGTCGTCATACCAGGTGTCTGACGATAGTATTGAAATCTATATTCGGGAGCTTAATCGCTGGCAGCCTGAATTCATTGACTCTTATCCCTCTGTGCTGCGTGAACTAGCCAGTCTGGCCAGTGCTCGTGGACTAAAATTGGAGTTTCGACCGAAAATATTGCTAACTTCCTCAGAATCGCTCACCGATAGTAGTAGGCAAAAGATTGAAGCATTTTTTGGGGCCGCGATTATGGATCACTACGGCTGTACTGAAATGGCAGTATCAGCGTTTTATCGCGATGGCCAATACCACGTGCACCCACTGTATAGCTTTGTGGAACTGGAGCCATTAGCTGCTGGTAGCTATTCCTTATTGGCTACCGGGTTGGTTAATTTTGCAATGCCTTTGATTCGATACTCCATAGGTGATAGCGTGGTTACCGATAATCCTAGCAATGCCTATCTCTTCCAGGCTATAGAGGGTCGGATTGATGATCTCGTGGTTACTCCAGAGGGCAGGAAGATAGGGCGGCTGGATCCTGCTTTCAAAGGGGTCGAAGGTATTCTTCTTGCTCAAGTTGTGCAACATGCAGTCGACAGGCTTGAAATCAAAGTGGTACTCAGTAAAGGCAGTTCGCCTCTTTTTGATGAGGTGCGCCTGGCCAATAATTTCCGTGAGTTAACCTCTTCATGCATGAAGATAGAGATAAGTTATCACGACGATATTGAGCGCGGGGCTAACGGCAAGTTCAAATCGGTGGTGAGTCTACTTGATGGGGCGAGCTAGCGCTGTGGTCGCCAACGCTGCCTGCCTATTCGTAGTTGAGTGCGTAAGCGGACGACGAAGAAATGCAGGGGCGGCTTTAGTTGGCGTAACACCATTGTGGTAACAGTGTTGAGTGCAACGAGAGAACTGCAGATGTAGGGTGGGCGCGTAAGTGAGTGAATTATTGGCTTGGACGCCAAATAATTTTTAGCGAAGTAGTGACGCAATTGTTTGATGCACTATACTGGCGTTGTTGGTTGTATTCAGGATGTAGATGATGAAAATTATGTTTGTTGGTGATTTGAATCTTGGCGAGTATTATACTGGCTTTGGTCATGGTCCACAGACTTATGCGATGAATACTGGTAACAGTGTGTTCGACGACGTAAAAGAAATCTTTGACGGAGCAGACTTGGTAGTGGGTAATCTAGAGGCGCCGATAACGCGTAACAATGATGACCTAGCAGATCCGGAACGATGCGTGTTAAAAGTAGATCCGGACTGCGCTTTTCAGCTTGCTGAGGCTGGGGTTGGCTTGGTTCAGGTCGCTAATAACCACGTTGTCCAGCATGGTGACTCTGGGTTTCAGGACACCTTGCGAACATTGGATAGTCTTGGGGTTGCCTATGTGGGGTGTAACAATCAAGAGCCAGTGATTATAAACACCTTGGACGAGCAGAAAATTGCCTTTTTTGCGGCATCTGATGTGCCGGATAATACGAACAAACAGCAAACCCAGTACCAGCGCTTGGATGAAGATTTCCTGCAGCGAGTACAAGAAAGTGTAGCCAGTTATGATCATGTGGTGGTGATGTTGCACTGGGGATTGGAAGCATCCACCGTTCCGCTACCCTATCAGCGTGAAATGACTACACGATTGAAGATGGCGGGAGTGCGCGCGATTATCGGTAGCCATCCTCATCTATTTTACGAGATTGAAAGGGATTCGAATTTTGTTTGTGCCTACTCACTTGGTAATTTTGTTTTTGATTTGTGCTGGGACTCTCGACTTCTAAAATCAGGAATCTTGGAGGTTGATTTTTCTAGCCAGCCCTTGCAGTGTAAGCTCTGGCCCGTTGTTTTGAAGAAGAGTGGCTGCCTGCCTACTCCTAGTGGATCAGCTATGATACTACAATCTACTTATTCTCTGTATGAGCTGGGGGATGGCATGAAATGGCAGCAATTGAAAAAAACTGTAAGTTTCTGGAGTAATATCTACAAGGGCAACACTCGCCTGAAGCTTCGCTTTTTTGCCAGTAAGATATACCGAATTTTAGGCCGGCAGGAAAAGGCTGTATCGTGAGCTTGAAGATACCATTTATCTCAATAATCATCCCTTTATTAAATGAGGAACGCTACTTGGCGGCTTGCCTCGACTCCTTGAATAAGCTCGATTACCCTAGAGATAAATTTGAGATTATCATTGTTGATAACGGTTCAACAGATGCCTCCCTCGATATTGCTGGCCAGTACGAGGTCCAGATTTATCAGCACCCCCGCGTAAAGGTAGGTGCAGTGCGGAATTATGGAGTAACCAAGGCCAAAGGTGAGCTTGTCGTCTTCATCGATTCTGATTGTGTTGCCGAGCCAGACTGGCTGCACCGAGGCGTAGCGTCACTAGGTGAACGTTACAAAGCCGTAGGGGGGCTTTATTTACTGCGAGAGCACCCCGCGTGGATTGAGCGCTACTGGATTCTTAAGTCGACCCGTGATTTTACTTACCAGACTACCTTTGTTGGCGGTTGCATATTTATCTGGCGCGACATTTTTAATAGTCTGGGTGGTTTTGACGAGGCGATGAGTGCTGGGGAAGATACTGATATTACCCAGCGGCTCAAGAGCAGTGGTCATGAGATAAATATTGATCCGCAGCTTAGCGTGGTGCATTTGGGTTATCCCGTCACTATCGGGTCTTTTATCAAACGGCAAATGTGGCACTCTGAAAACTACTACCAAAATTTCCGTGCGGCACTTGGGGATAAAGTATTTTTACTCACCAATGCATTTATGCTCGGTTTTATACTCGTACTAAGCTCTCCTCTGCTCGGCTCTTTTTCTTTGCTGACTGGAGTTTTATTGTTTGCTACTTCTCCCTTGGCATTAAGTGCAAAGCGCATACTGCGCTACAAGGCTGGGGACATAGGTGTGTCTGGTATGGTTTCGGTGTACCTAGTGGATATGTTGTACTTGGTGGGGCGAGTGTTCGGGGCTCTCCGTAGCTTGCGAAAAGCGATTGCTTCGGGTCCCGATCAAAAATCGACTCGGCGCTAATTTCCTTTTTGATTAATCAGTTGAAAAACTGGCTGCAGCCCTGGTAATCAGTTATGACAACCAAATGGCTGTATAAATAACATGAAAGATCTGGGGCAGCGATGGCTCTCCATTATAGGTATTAAGATGAAGATATCAATCAGCTGCTCATTGTTTAGTGAGTGCTTTTATTGTGAGAAGATATTTTCTATCCGCGATAATTATAGTGCAACCAATTTATTGTTGAATAAACTGAACTGGTCAGATCTTGACGTTACGGAATGCTAATATGAAAAGCCGAACCCCGCTAATTTCGGTTGTAATTTGCACATATAATAACGCAGATTCATTGAAACTTACGCTGAATGAATTGTCGAAGTGTGAAATATCAAATACAGAGGATGTTGAGTTGCTATGTGTCGATAACAACTCGCCAGACCATGCACTCGGCGTTATTAGTGAGATTAAAAGCCAATTCAAATTTTCGGTGAAATATTTATTTGAATCTAGGCAAGGTTTATCTCACGCTCGAAACCTGGGCTTAAAAGAAGCTAAAGGAGAATACATTCTGTTTACGGATGATGATGCAAAAATTCCGGTAAATTGGCTTCGGGAATATTTAGATAAGATTCAGCAATATAATCCAGACTGTCTATACAGTAAAATTTCAATACTCTGGGATAGGCCTATTCCTTCATGGTTTATACCTGAGTATAGGCCTTTTTTCGTGTGTTTAGACTATGGGGATAATGATCTGTCGGTTGACGATATTCACCATGAGTTTTTTGGGAAAAACTTCTGTGTAAAAAAACAAGTTTTAGATGGCCTAGGTGGGTTCAATCCAAACCTAGGTCGGTGTGGCGATAGGCTTATAGCGGGCGAGGAAACTCTAATTTATCGAGAGCTAATCAAGAGGCGAAAAAAAGTTATTTATTTCCCTGGTGCTGAGGTTGGCCATCGGCTTAAAGATCGAGAATATGAATTTGATAATATGAGGAAAATGTATAGTGATTCTGCGTATTCATTCTATTACTTATCTAAACTGACAGCGTTAAAAGTGTTTTTAGGTAGGCCCTTGTATCCTTTGAAAGCGTCACTTAACGCTATACTCAATCATCTTATTCATCTTTTAAAAAGCCACATAAAAAGAGATTCTAGATATGTTTTGTACAATAAAATCCAACTCGCTAAGCATTTAAAGGTACTCTCACTTTGGGTGAAAAACCATGCAATTAAATAGTGGTATTTTATTTATGATTCATTGTGAGCAGCACACCGGCTATGCCATTGGCAAGCTAGAGGTCGTATTTAAGAAGTCGGCCATCGCCGCTGGATATGAAGAAAAGAATATTTTTTTTAGTTTTAGCAAGGTATTCGTACCTTCAGAAAATATTTTTGAACTGGGATACCATGATGATGAGTCTAGAGAAAAGATAAAGAGCTTAATCGCGAAGCATCACATTCGAACCATTGTTGCTTTTGATTTGTCTTACCCATCAAAAATCGCATCTGCTGTGAAACAAGCTGGCGTGGAAAACTTGATATCCTATTGGGGGGCTAGTATGAGCGGGTTAAATTCAGGCATAAAATTAGCATTTAAAAAAATAGAATGGCTGTTGCGTAGGCATTCGGCGCCTGATTTTTTTATCTTCGAGTCTAAAGCGATGCAGCTAACAGCGACTAAAGGCCGGGGCATACCTAAATCTAAAACAACAGTTATACCACTAGGTGTCGATACAGAAAAATATAAACCAACCGAATTAAAAAGAAAAGACTATGTCCATAAGAAATTAAATATCCCAAGTAACCGGAAAATTATTTTTTACTCGGGTCACATGGAAGAGCGGAAAGGAATAAGAGTAATAGTAAAGGCTGCACGCTATCTCTCGGAAACGAATAGATTAGCAGGGATTCATTTTGTTTTATGTGGTAATAAAGGTAATGAAGCAGATACCTATATTGAAGAAATCAAACATAGCGCTGCAATAAATCACGTTACTTTTGCGGGTTATCGTGATGATGTGCCATTATTAATGCAAAGCAGTGATATTGGTGTGATAGCCTCTACTGGTTGGGATTCTTTTACTCGATCAAGTGTAGAAATGCTAGCCTCCGGGATGCCTCTTATAGCATCAAACTTAGGAGGGTTGGCGGAAACAACAATGCCAGGAAAAACGGGCAGTCTAGTACCGCCGGGTGACTATGAAGCGCTTGCGGAAGAGGTGTTTGATATTTTAAGTGATGCCCCACTGCTAGAATATTATTCAGAGCAAGCCCGAAGTCTTGCTATGAGTGATTTTACAGAAGAAAGACAAATCGAACGGCTTACAAGGGTTTATTTAGCGCACTTATGAAATTTTACTTTTCATTACTGGAACTCCTGAGTAGCAATCACAGAAGAAAATTATTTGGACTACTATTTTTGTTCTTTATTGTTGCCTTGTTACAGGTTGCAGGTATTGCTTCTATTGCTCCCTTTATTGCAATAGTGAGTAATCCTGACGCCATTTTTATAAATAGCACTTTAAGTTACGTGTATAACTATTATAACTTTACTGATACAACTTCATTTTTAATAGCCTACGCACTATGTGTCGTGGCACTGTTGTTAATAGGTAATTCACTCGCCTGCTATTCAGTCTGGAAACTGAATATGTTTTCGATGAACTTGGGTGCGTACATCCAGAGAACGATGTATAACAACTATCTTGATAATGATTATGTTTTTTTTGCACAAAACAATAGTTCGAACCTCATTAATAATGTAACGCAGGAAATACCACGTTTTGTTTATCTGGTCGTTCTGCCTATGTTAAATCTTATTTCGCAGGCATTTATCGCAGTAATTATTGTTACTGGGCTGGTTTTTTTAGATTATAAAGTTGCATTTTTAGCGACTGCTTTAGTTTTGGGTATATACCTATTCATTTTTAAATTAATTAGCAGGAAAGTTGTGGCGTTTGGTTACCTACTAACAAGGCTTAACAAACTAAAACTTCAGGCGCTTGATGAAAGCTTGGCCGGTATTAAGGAGGTTAAACTGCTCGGGAATGAAGAGAGGTATAAGAAGGCTGTTGATTTGAACACGAAAGAAGGCTTGGCTGCATCTGCATATATCTCTCTTGCGGGCGATTTGCCTAAGTTCATTGTTGAGACAGTCGTATTTTCAGCTATTCTCATACTTTCTATATACATTCTTTTAAATAAAGGCGCTGATGGCTCCGCCTTGGCATTCTTAAGCCTTTACGCGATGGCTGGATACAAACTGCTACCTGCGGCACAAACAATTTTTAAGTCCATGTCTCAGATTAAAGCAAACGGCATGGTGATATATGAACTAAAAGAGAAATTGACAGCGAGCCGAGCGGGTGTCCACAATCAAGAAAATAAAGATGTGGATATGCAGAGCCATGGCGATATTCGGTTTGATAATATAAGTTTCAGCTATCCCGAATCAACTAATCTGGCAGTAGATAATTGCACGTTCAGGATTTCACAAAATCAAATGACTGCCTTTGTGGGTGCTTCTGGAGCAGGAAAAAGCACCGCTGTTGACGTTTTGCTAGGCCTTTTAAAGCCCAAATCAGGAGCGCTCCTTATTGGGGATGAACTTGTCACCAGTCAAAATGTAAGGTCCTGGCAGAAAAATATTGGTTACGTACCTCAAAATATTTTTATATTAGATGCCTCGATTAATAAGAATATTGCCTTTGGTATCCCTGATAGTGAAATTGATCATGAAAAAGTTAAAAGAGCTGCCGAGATGGCAAATATAGCAGGCTTTATTGAACAGCAACCGGGCGGTTATGAGTTTAAGGCTGGGGAGCGTGGCGCTAAGCTTAGTGGCGGGCAACGACAGCGCATTGGTATTGCTCGTGCTTTATACAAAGAGCCGAGAATTTTGGTCTTTGATGAAGCGACTAGTGCCCTAGATAATGTTACCGAGAAGCAAATTTTAAGTGAGATTTATAAATTCACCTCGAACAAGACCGTCATCATGATTGCCCATCGTTTCTCATCTATCGAAAAAGCAGATAAAATTATCGCGTTTAAAGATGGTCAAGTTGATTCCGTTGGCACTTTCAGTGAACTTTCAAATACTTCTGAGTACTTCCAGCTTCTTTTGCAAGCGGGTAGCGAAACTCCGTCTACTGAGCATGAAAGTAGTAATGATATTTAAAAATATTTTTCGTAAAAACTTTAATTCAAATGAAAACGTTGTGCATCTTATTAGTTTAAGCTGCAATACGGTACCTCCTGCGAAATATGGTGGTATCGAACTTGTAGTTGCAAATCTCGCTAAGGGCTTATCCGAATTGGGTATGAAGGTTAGGGTATATTCACCAGGTGAGCTAGGGGTGGAAGGAGTTCAACACTCTCAAACACTGCTTACACCATCGCCTAGCATCATTGGTGAGCACCCAGTGCCATCTAATACCGTGGAGCACCTCGAAGTGCTCCAGCAAGAAATTACGCGGCACTATAATAGTGGTGACGCGATTATATTTAACCACTCCGATCAGTTTCGCTACCTTAAGAAAAAGTTTGGCAGGCTTTTCTGGTTAAAGGCAAATACTTACGAAATTGCCCACTGGTTAGATGTGGGGCTGTATGACAATATTATTTACCCGTCATTATCGTTAATGAAGGATATTCGAAAGCCTGGTTTTGTGATTTCACATGGTGAGGAGTTGGTTTTTAACAAGCCATTCGCCCCTACAAGTAGAGATCTCTTTTATGCTGGAAGAATTACGCAAGACAAGGGTGTCCATATTGCTTTGGAAGCCTGCAAAAGAATTGGATGTAAGTTAATAATAGCCGCACCTAGTTCTGATTCTGAGTACTTTAATTCTATTGTAAAAAGCCCTGAAGTTGAATACTTGGGTGAGTTAAATGCAGAGCAACTTTTAGCGCAATATGAAAAGACCTATGCATTTATCTATATGACTCAATACAATGAGCCATTTGGCTTAGCAGTAATAGAGGCAATGGCAGCTGGGACTCCCGTTATTACAACCGGTTACGGGGGCACTGGCGAGACTGTGATTGAAAATGAAACTGGTTTCTTCTGCGACACCGTTGAAGCTATTGTTGAGGCTTATGCTAGAACCCCTAGTTTAGACCGGTGTAAAATACAAGCCCATGCGAAAAACTACACTTATAGAAAAATGGCGGAAAAATACAAGAGTCTAATAGTTGATGGAGCCATAGGCGCACAATGAATAAACTGCCTATTTCAGTAGGAATACTCTCGTGGGGAAGCAATCAATCAATTCGAAATACTCTGGAGATGTGTAGGAAAAACCGGTTGTTTGATTTAGTAGAGGAAACGATTATTTTTTTTCAGGAGGCAACTAGTGACGATAGGCTTCTTGCGAAAGAATACGGGTTGCAGGCCATTTTTTCAGAAGAAAATGTCGGCATAGGAAAGGCCTTTTATAAGCTCGCAGAGGTTTCTAATCAGGAGTTTTTGTTGTTATTAGAGCATGATTGGGAGTTGGTTGAGGGTTCTAGGAATACAGAGAAGGAGCTAAAAGCAGCGATTGAGTTACTGCGTGGAGGATATGACTGCATAAGGTTAAGGCATCGATTTAAATATGGTTACCCTCACTATTCAATAAATAGATACAAGGGCAAGGAGCTCGACTATTACGATGACTGGATTAAGCTTGATCATCCGCATCTCTTAGATGCTGTGCATTGGGTTAAAAAACCTCATGAAAAATGGCCTGATAAAATAGGTTTTGAAAAAGGTTTTTTTACTGCTAATTCACGTTATGCCAACTGGACTAATAATCCTTGTTTGTACAGAAAAAACTTCTATTTGGATGTTGCTAAAGATTATCTTGGCGGTGGCATTGACTTGGAGGAAAAAATATCTTATTGGTGGGCTCGGCAAGGGTTTAAAGTAGCCCAAGGCAATGGGTTATTTAAGCACTCTGACAAAGATAAATATGGGTACGTTATTAATGCTAAGAGAAAGCTAAAGTCACTTCTTAAGTTGCTTGGAGGAAAACTAAGTTGGAATTAAGACTGCACTGAAATCGGCGTTATGGACTGCCATTGCCTCTCTCAACTAGTCCAGGTTCGGGGTAGGCTGGCAACAGTACCTGGAAGCTGAGCCATTTATTCTTTCCGTACGCTGACTAGGCCGCTGGTTTCCTCTCCTTTAATCGGTAACTCCCCCTTTTGATTTATAAGCGAAAAGAAAATCGTAGGTCTACGCTTCACCTGATTTCGGAATGACAGTTGGCAAGAGTGTGCAGCCATGGCTTAAACCTTTTATGCTTATGCAGTTCGGTAGAAATGTGCATAGATATACATACGGCTCTGGTCCGTTTACTTTGGCACCCCTGATTAATAGTAAGCGTCAGGCCATCTACACCTAAAATAACACTTCTAATTCCGGCATCATCCGTGTTTTTCATCCGGGGAAGACGCCATGCCAAAACTCACAGCAAAACAACAATATTGGTCTGAGCATCTGTTGCGTGCTGACGCCTTCGACGGATCGTTGGCTGCGTACGCAAAAACTCAGAGCATCTCTGCGAAAACCTTGTATCGATGGCGCAGTTATTTTGTAAGCGTCAGGCCATCTACACCTAAAATAACACTTCTAATTCCGGCATCATCCGTGTTTTTCATCCGGGGAAGACGCCATGCCAAAACTCACAGCAAAACAACAATATTGGTCTGAGCATCTGTTG
>Ga0316209_1003133_pt1 | contig 11719 bp, 18 predicted proteins | sample 6monopyrite_MG_FD_204945 | JGI IMG/M metagenome (GOLD analysis project Ga0316209, IMG submission 204945) | Microbial mat bacterial communities from mineral coupon in-situ incubated in ocean water Damariscotta River, Maine, United States -... | ecosystem: Environmental > Aquatic > Marine >...
GATTGAACGCTCACTACGCCGGAGACGAGAGGCGATATAGGGCTAACCTCGTCTCGAGCTAAACGATTGAGCAACACCAATTCCGAGCAAAAACATGTAGGCGACAGCGACAGCCGGTATTTGGAGGCTGAAATCGACGAGCGAATGCAGTCCGACCAAAACGCTCGCGGCAAGCCCTATTGCCGGCAGATGTCGATCACGAGACCGGGTCAAGATGCCCCTCCAACATCGCCAAACCAACAAACCGATCGCTAACGTTGAGCAAAAGGCCGCAGGCAGGCCCAACTCAAGTGCATTCTCTAGATAGGTATTGTGTGCCTTGGCGACGTACTTATCCCGCAGTACTTCAGTGTCTCGGTACAGTGTGAAGATTTGTGGAAAACTGCCAAGTCCCGATCCAAGCAAAGCGTGGTCTTCTAGCGCATTTAGTGCTCGCTGGTAGTTCTCTGTGCGTAGCGGGTCACCTCCTTCTGTAAAACGTTCGCCAAGAAAACTGCCACTAAAGCTGACAAGACCAATCCCTAAGAATAGGAAGATGACCAAGCCCACAATACTAGATTGCGCGCTCATACGTGCCCGTTGGATTGGCCGCCAAACTAGGACAAGGAATGCTGCTAGCGTGCTCAAAGCCCCGGCGCGTGAGCCTGTAAGAAGCAAGGCTGTGACGGAGACGAAGAGCCATAGAAACGCTAATGCGCCTGAAGTGAGTCCATGCGACAGAAACTCGTGCATACGTTCTCTGGAAAATAGAGGAAGATCACTTTGGCGCTGGAAAGAACCGATTATGAGCGCTGCGGTGGCAATGACGCCAAGACCTGCGAACGTCGCATAGGAATTTCGGTTCACAAAAGTGCTCGTGACTGAACCCTTCCCGGTCCACTTATCATAAAGCAAAATTGTGTCATCCAATGCAAAAAGCGCGATCAATCCATAGAGAGCATATGCGGCCGCAATAACGGTAAAAGCGTTTAGTGCCGTCTTCGCAGCTGTTCGATCCCTCCCCAATTGCAAGGAAAGCCAGAACACGCCCGCATAGGCTAACCAGCGCAGCAGACCTGTTACAGTCTGATCGGGATCAATCGTGATCCGCCCCGGAATATCCGACCCAAAGAAGATATTGACCTCCTGCCATGCAGGATGGGCAAGGCCGAATGGGATATTGGGGATGAGTTGCACAAGCACCCATGCACATGTCAGGGCAAATAGGACTAACGGAACCCGGATATGCTTAACTTTCACTGGCAGCGCTTGACCGGTCCACAAATGGTGGATGGACCAGCAAATCAGCAGGATGCCCACTTCCACTGATAACAGGGACCACGCGAGAGGCCTGTTGCTCCCAAGAGGGAGCGGCGCGATCGCCACGAGCGCGATGAGCAACCAGAGGAGAATTCTCTGCATTCGTTCGTTCCATAATGGAGATCTTGACGGTCCCATAATTGGGCAGGTCTCGAAATGACTTACCTATTTTAGGTTCACTACACAATCGGGCAAGCGTTCATCCAGGATTGCAATAGGCTACTTGCAGCACTCCGGTCCAAATAGCGTCTTATAGTGGCTGCACCCAAGAACCGGAGACGGCCACGATAATCAAATTCTCTAAAATCCTCCTCTGATCAAAAGGCAAGAAGTGGGTCTTGCATTCCCCGGGTGCCCCTCAGATCATCAACCTTAATTGACCGGTCAGCGCTAGCCTAGCTGACGGCGTCGCCCTTCACGTCAACCAAGCTACTTTTGCATGAATGGTTCGGTCACTACGAAGAGCTTGAGTGCGAGCACGCAGTCAAAGCCATTTCCCTTGCTGAATTTGGCGAACCTGACCATGTCAAATGCTATCGCGCAACTAGATGAGGTACACCTCTATGACGGGGCAGCACTCGACTATGGGGGAGCCTATTTGGAAGACAGCGCTCTTCAAAACGACATGCCAGAAATCCTCACTCACTTACTTCGATACATGCACCTTCACACCTGATATGATTCAGTCTGATGGCGCTTATGAAATCAAATTTGATGGTCGCCATTTTTCGCAAAAGCATGGTGAGGCCTCGTCCAGACATTTCAAATATGGGCACAATGTCGGCGCAGTCTGGCGCGACACTAATCACTTGTAAGTTCAATGACTTAGCGGTGTCAGTGAGAGCTCCGAGGGCTAAGGAACGCTCAGTCTTCAGCGTTCCAGATGATGGCGAAGGCATCAGGGTCGTCCTGACCAGCTGCTCAGCCAAGAATAGCGCAAAGACGTCTGGCTCCGTACTCGGGCGCTTCGAAAGACACACGGATGTATTCGTTGTCAGCCTGGCTGATCTTCTTCCACCCTGCGCCAATTTCCTAATTGTTAGACACGGTGATACGGAAGTCAGAAGCGCGGTCGATTGATTTTCACCGGACAGGTTTCATGGTGATGGGGCAATTGATGGTGAGAGCTCGATGGGTACCGGTGAAAGAACCGTCAGATTGTTTTGTGACATAACCGATAGACGACAGAACTTCTGTACCGGGACTTTGGCACCTCCCTGTTGGCCAACTTTCAGGGGGCGAAATTCATGAGCATTAACGATAGTTTCTGATTGACCCACATAAGCAAACCAAGCAGTTTGCCAAGGAAGCGCAGCAGAGTTGCCTGGTTTAGTAACCCAGAACAACGAGCGTCCGACGCGGCAAGTGCCGCGCACTAAGGTCGGGTGCAGCGGGCCTCTTTGGAGGGCCGCACTCTCGTTGTGCGGTGTTGCTAACTCGTTGTTGCCCGGCCACCCATGCCTGGGCAGCATGGGGAAGAATTGGTCCAGGGCGGACCCAAAAGTAGATAGGATAGGCATGTGCCCGATAGACAAAATAGAGCCCGACGAAGCTGAGCTTTTGTTTTGCTACCGAAAATTCTCTGGGGCCTTGAAGCAGAGCTTTTTGGGCACATTTCAGTGGCTAGCGCGGCAGGGCGACGACCAGTGGGTAAATTCTGTCTCTGTGCCTGCCGACAATTCACTTTCTCAAAACGTTGAACCAGAAGCAGGCGGCAATTCGCCAAGCAGCTAGATGCTCAAACGATGACAACCAGAACCGCTGATGGGTTAGAGAATTGGCGAAAAGGCGTCCGTAAGAAAAAGCGCGAAGACATTGTTTCAGCCGCACTTGAGCTTTTCAGAAAGGGTGGATATCACGACACAAGTGTCGTTACACTTTCAAAACTTGCAGGTGCGTCTACTGCAACCATCTACAAGCACTTCTCTAGCAAAGAAGAAATCTTGGCCGCCTGTATTGAAACGCGACTGTTGAAGAAGACAGATGGCTCGGTCGAAACAAATCAGGCAGAAGTGTTTCTTGAAGAAGTTGCCCGCGCGACGTTGAAAGAAATCATCCTGCCGCACGGATATGGTGACGCCACGAAAGCGCTGAAAGCATTCGTATCAAAGTATAATGCTCACGGGGTATCCCCCGTTTGATTAAGAGTATCAATATCAGCTTGTATCTCTAGAATTTGTTTCTGGACCTTCAGCATTTCCAATTGCTGTTCTGCGATCGAGAGTTCATTGGCTGCATTTTCAGTGCTGGCCAAATTAGCAATCTCCGCCTCCAACTTTTGTATGTCCTTCGTATCGTCGGTGATGTTCAATCTCAGCTGAACAAGGTTGGAAATAGCTTCAGCGGCGGCATTCGCAGCTCTGAATGGTATGTTCGCAAATTCATCAACCGCTCCAGGTCGGTCATATTCATAGCTGACCAGGACTCCTGCCTGAAACTTGGCATCATTGTTTACAGTGGTGAAGGGTGAGGCTTCGTATTCCAACAGTCGGAGTGGCGCACCGGACACGAGAGACAAAGTCTGTTGGTGTCGAAGGAATTTTTCGGTTTCTGAGACCACTTGAATGACTCTAAAGTCGAACGCTCTGGGCGTTCTATAGACAAGTCCACCACACGAATAACTGGGTACAGTCTCACAAATCTGCTCGACCTCAGCTTCTAGTTCCTCTCGCGGACTCAATTCATTCTCAGAAAGGGTCGGCGGCTTGTAAGCAGCGGCCGAATCCGTAGGTGCGCCGCTAGACACTTCGTTGCCGATCGTTTCCCCATTTAAGTCAACGCGAAGACGCAATGAATATCCGGACTGACACAAGGCCATATTCGCGGCAAAAATGTCTCTCTCGTTTGATGGGTCAAAGCTCAGGTTCGTCGTATTGGGGCGAAGCTTGTATCTGGAGTGAATGGGAACCTCTGCCGGATCCTTATTTCCCTCCGCAGTGCATTCACTGACTGGTACTGTTGTCCTCTCATCGTCCCCTACTTGCTCGTCTTCCTTCGTAGCTGGGTCTTTGTCGCCAGTGGCAGTCAAGCTGAAGGTTTCTGTAGGGGATAAGAAGCCCGCACCAAAAATGGATGCTGCTCTAAATGCAGAGACAAGAATTTCGTCCACCTCGCCAGAGGTGGTTACGTCTGCAGATTGTAAGAGGCCGTTTGATATGGTCAGAGCACCCTCATCCGAACGCAAGGCATTAAACTCGGGCGATGCAGCAAATTGAAGGTTGGGATCTCCAATGGCCTGAGATGCAACGAGTTTAAGCGTTTCAACCCATCGTGGTTCATTTGGCGCACCCCCGGCCAAACGGTCCGCTTGCAACTTCGCAACATATTCGCGCGCGGTTGTGTTTGCCGTATTGGCATCTGTTTTGGCATCATTGGCCTGGTTGAAAGCAATTTTGGCCTTCTCCTGCGCTAACTTGAGTTGGGCCTTATACGCATCGTTGGAACCTGTATAGGCCTCTAGCGCCTCGTTCGCTTCTTTCAGTGCTTTTTCGGCCAAAACCAGAGCCGCATTTGCGGCACTCAATGCGGTTTCCGCTTTCACCCAATTCGTCAACGCCTTGTCTAATTTGACTGCCCTGGAGTCGACACGGGTCGCAGTAACAGTGATGCGCTGAGTCGGTACCATGTACGCGACACCTGTGAGGGGATCATCTCTTTTGTCACCCATATTGCTTGTGACAGACGCGCAAGCGGCAACACCCAATGCGCCAAATGCAGTCAACAATGCTCCAGATTTCATGGATTCCCCTCGCTCGTTTTTCGATGCGTGTCACAGGAAACCGATGAAAGGAACGCCCCTTCGCTCATTCGATCACCCCCGAACTTATCCCACCATACAACGGGTAGTTTGGCAATTGGCACGACAGGGGGATGCATCGTGCACGATCAGGGTCCCGGAGTTAGCTCCTGCCCCAGATCCGAAAATGTTTCTGACCTGTGATTTCTCGCAAGATCCCGGCTGCGACCATGGCGTTGCAGTGACGTGCGGCGGTCTGAACCGTGAGCCCCGTGGTCTCCTCAATGGAGCGGGCTGTGACAACGCCGCTCTCGGCCACAAGATCGAGAATGTCTGACGCATGAGAAGACATCCGTTTGGTCTTGAGAAACCCCCCTGCCCTTTCCCGCCACAGATCATGGGCATCGAGGGCCAACATGCCAGACCGCGCGGATGCCTCAACGGCACTCAAGAACCGTTCCTCAAACGCTTCGTCCAGCCGATAAAGCGACGGTCGCCATTTGATGGCCCTGGCCCCGGTTGCGATCGCAAGGGGGCTCTGACGGGTAAGTCGCGCGGAGACGCTCAGACGCTCCGCCAAAAGAAAGCCGTCTGCCGGAAGGGCGTGGGCAAAGACCGCCAAGGAGATCCAAGATTTGAAAGCCTCCAACACACGCGGCAAGGGGGCCTGGTCGGCTGAGGCGGCCCATGTCTCACAAAAGGTGATGAGGGGGGTGAGCCGGTCTTCATCCGGGTCATAGAGGGTGAGATCGTTTTCGGGGGCATGGGCACGGCGACCAAAAATCCGAAGGATCTCTTCGGGCGGAAGCGAGCGGGTGCTCACTGCCTGCAGAAACTGGTCATGTTGGCGGGTGCGCTGTTGGGCTGAGAGAAGGGCTGGATCGCTTAAGGATTGGGCGGAGCCGGTTTTGTGGAGGGTGAGATCAAGGGGATCGACGAGCTTTCCCGAGACCCAATAGGCATCGCAGGCGTCCTGGAGAATACGTTGCTCACACCAGCCCTTTTTGTCAGGGTGGCGCCCTACCCTTTCGTCCAGCCGGGAGAGAGCATCCTGGGCGTTAACGAATTGGGTGAGCTTGGCAACCGATGCAGGCACTTCTTGAGGTCCGTAAAGTCAGGCTGTTGAGAGCTAGATTGAACGATAAGCGCCCCATTCTATTCACTACTTCGGCAGGTGTGAATCGTTAACTTCACTTTCGATAAGGAGCCCTTATTGTTAGTGAGGTATAACAGGCGGTGTGTAAGTGCTCCGCAGGCCCTTGCAATGTAAACATCTGGCAGAAACAGGAACGCCGATAACATGAGAACCCTCACCAATGTTGGCTGAAGCGTCGTTGCGCCTTAGCGCTAATATTGAGAATTCTCATTCAGAGGCTTCTAAACGGCGTAAAAAGAATGGATCTCAATACTGCCGACGACGCCGTGCAAAGAATACACCCGCAAGTAACAGTTACCCGTTAACCGGTGCGCTACTAATCAGTTAACGCCTAATCGGTTGACACCTTACCGCTTACCCGATAATTTATTATCTGATAATTGACTACCCCCTATTGCATTAACCATTTACTGGTATGCGGTTAATCGCTCACGGGGTAACCGAATAACCATTAGTCACAAGAGGCCATATGACTCAGGTAATTTCATCAATCCAACAAAAGGGTGGATCAGGAAAATCAACGATGATCACGAGCGTCGCGGGGTTCATGGCGAAGCAGAGAGCCAAGATGTTGATCATTGATACAGATCCACAACAGTCCTGTGTAGAGTGGGCGGCAGAGGAAGAACTGCCCAACATTGATGTTCTCTCACATCTTGACGAAGACACGTTCTTCGATGTCATCAAAGCCGTGTCCCCGCAATACGACACAATCCTTGTGGATACGGCCGGGTACGATTCAAGAATGGCAACCTACGCTGTGCAAGCAGCAGACTTGATCCTCATCCCCTGTCGCGGCTCCAAAAAGGATGTCATGGGAGCAGCGCGCACCTGGAAGCACGCCACGACGCTAACCGAAAAATACAAAGATCAACCTGAGATCCGCATCGTATTGTGGAACGTGAACCAAAACACGAGTGTATTCCGACACGCCAAACAGGCCCTTCGAGAAGCAAACCTCCCAATCCTGGCGCAGGCCGTGCCGACCCTCACAGGCTTCGACGTGATGTCATGGAATGGGGGACTTCCTGATGGAAAAGCTGCTTCAGCTTTGAGCTCGTTCATGGCTGCTCTCCAGATCGACAAGCTACTAGACTTCTATGAAGCGGATAGAGAGGTCGCATAATGAGCGTTCTGAAATCTTCCGACATTCTTGCACAGGTAGATGAGCGGCCGACAGAACCCGTGCCCAAGGCATCCAAAACCCCTAAACCGCGCGTTCAAAGAACACCGAAGGATTTGGACGAAAGGAAACGCCAGGCGGCGGAAACAGCAAATGCGAAACCTAGCCCTTACGCCTCAGATCTAAGGCACAAATTGCGGCAAAAGGTTCAGTTGAGTTTCGGACAAATTCCTGAGTTCATAAGTGACGAGTTATCTCGTCTGTCCAACGAAGCCGGTATGAACAAGAGAGAGTACCTTTATCACCTTCTCAGAGACGCTGGCGCCGATATTCCGCCTTATGACCAACTCGATGGTCGAAAACTCTAACGCGATTAGAAACACAAATATGAGACATTTCACTACGGCACTAGCACTACCAATTCTAATCCTGGCGACTCCAACACCACCAGCTGCCGCTAAGGATTTGATACAGCGTGAATTCAATGGCTTCGTTGTTTCTCTCGACTGCGAGAGGAGAGGGGCCGTTGGCTTCTTCTACCAACTAGGCGAAGACCGAGGGAATGAGAAGAGGGAAAGCCGCTTTTTCACAGATCCCGACATTGCTACTGAGTGCCAACAAACATCGACAAGCTCATACCGCAGCCCTGATGGTGAACCAAAGTATGATCGTGGACATTTAGTGCCCGCCAATCATATGGACGGCTCAAAAGAGAGCATCCGCCAATCCAATTACATGACCAATGTCCTTCCGCAAGCCTTACAGATGAACCGGGGAGCTTGGCTGCTCACTGAAGAAATCACTGAATGTCATCGCGACTTGGAGCCGCTGCAAGTGTGGGGTGGGGTCATCTGGGGGGATGACACCGGCAATGACCATTTTCTTGAAAGTCATGGTGTTGCAACGCCTGACGCTTATTGGAAAGTCATCCTGAAATCTGATCGCGGAATTGCGTGGTTAATTCCCAACAATCATCAAGCGACCAGAAAGCGCCTAGACGACTATCTAGTGTCCCTCGATCACATTGAGGATCTGAGTGGTTTGGATTTCCCAATGCCCGAAGATGTAGAATCTCAGCCATTGCCCGCATCTTGGATAGTTCCGCGCGGTTGTGACAAGAGCTGACATGGACAGTGATCGACTAGGGGAACTGATAAGCGTTGTCGGGATCGACAGCGAAAACCTGGTTGGTTCACTTCTCTCAGACGGGGAACTGGATGCTCTCAAACAGATCATCCGCAATGGGACACCGCTCAACACGTTGCGTGCCTACGTCTCAGACCTCACCTACCTTGAGGCGTGGTGCCAGGCATCAACCGGCGCTGCGCTTCCATGGCCTGCGCCTCAAGAGCTTGTCCTGAAGTTCATTGCTCATCATGCAGATAGCTCGGCTCCAGATGAAGAACCAGCGTTCAATATGCCCTTGGATGTAAGGCAGTCGCTGTCGAGCAAGGGAATCTCGAAAGCTGACAAGGCCCATTCGATTTCGACCATTGAGAGACGGCTTGCGACATGGGGCAAGGCTCATGTGATGCAGGGTTACAAAAATTCGATTAGCGTGGATGAAGTTAAAGCGGTCATGGCAAAGGCCAAGAAAACAGGCTCTCGCCTAAAGCGACCGCATAGCCGGAAACCCATCACACGCGATATCCTGGACTTGCTTTTAGAGCAATGCGATCCAAGCAGGTTGGTGGGTAAACGCAATCGCGCGATCCTACTCACCGCATTCTCCTCGGGTGGACGCAGGCGCTCTGAGCTTGCAAAGCTCAAAGTAGAGAACCTGATTCAAGAAGACCCCGTTGACCACGAGGGCAAACGTCTCAATTGTCTGACACTGACCATGGGTCACACAAAGACCTCAAGGGGTGACGAACGCCAAACGGTGAAGCTTGTCGGCCGAAGCGCTGACGCTCTCCTGGAGTGGATGAGAGTGGCCCACATTACAGATGGTCCGATATTTCGGGGGGTGGATAGGTGGGGCAGGGTGTCGAAGAGAGCAATCACCGGCAGTGGGATAAACTGCATCATCAAACAATTGGTCAAAGCCGCTGATCTCGACCCGGCCGACTTCTCAGCGCACGGGTTACGATCTGGATTTCTCACTCAAGCGGGCAGGGACGGGCATTCCCTCCTGGACGCCATGCAACAGTCTCAGCACCGATCCACCCAACAAGCGGCACGCTACTATCAGCCAGGGGCTATTGAGTCATCGGGGATCGTTTTAGTCGGTGAAAAACAATCCTGACCGATTAGGAGGAGTGGAGTGTATCCATTCCGCGTTGCAACAATTCACGCATAAACCGCTGGTAGGGGATTCCCCGCCTTTTGGCCTCCTTCTTCACAGCAGCAAGCTGGCTCTCGGGAAGTCGCATACTGATCGATGCACTCTTTTTTTCGAACTCAAATGTGACTGGTTTGAAGCCACTCAGATCGTATGCGGTTAAATCACCTGTTTCGACAAATTTCTCTGCCGCTGCATCTGTCTTGAGCTTTGGCAGGCGTTTAGTTTTCGGTTTGCCGCTCATAATGGTCGATCTCCTTTTTGTGCATAAAGCGCGCTGAGATGGGTCGGATTAGCTGAACATCACCAATCTCAACAAATCGAAAAACAACAAAGACGAACCGGCCACCCCGAGAAGTACCAATCACGCGCAACCGTTCCTCACTCGTAGAAGGGTCTGGATAAACTGCTGGCGTGCCCTGGAAGACTTCCTCAACTTCAATCTGTTTGACACCGTGCTTCCCGCACTTTGGCCAGTTACCAGAATCCCATTGAAACCCGTGAATTTTCATTCTTCAATGATACACATGTGTATATACAAATGCAATACTTGTTGACTCTTTCAAGTCTGAAACCGTATGTTGACTACACAAACGGCCTCGCAAGAGTGTCCGCTTCCCGCAAGGTAACTACTGACTGACCGAGGGAGCCGGAAGGCTCTCTTCGGCTTATTCACCCTCCAAAACAACGATAGTGAACTGTCCAAGTATTTCGTGGGGCAAATATGGCGAAGCAGATCCAATCAGTCCCCTAACGTCGCTAGGCCACCGTCCAATCTTCAACGCGCAATCCGGGGACACGTTCGAACTCACGAGCATTGTTCGTCACCAGGACAAGTCCCTCTGCCTGAGCATGGGCGGCTATCATCAAATCATAGGGACCAATAGGTAAGCCTTTGCGTTCAAGATCGGCGCGGATCTGACCGTAATGATCAGCTGCTTTCTGATCAAAACTAAGGACTTCCACGCGTGCTACCAGAACATCAATAACCAGATGGTTTTTTTCGGGCCGCGCGGACTTATCAGCGCCATAACGCAGCTCGGCAAGAACCACAGACGATACGGCTATCCGACCATCCTGTGATTTTACTTTCTCCTGGAGAGTAGGGGGCCTGTCCTTAGCCAAGAAAATGCAAATGTTGGTGTCGAGAAAGTACCTGAGCATCAAAAAGCTTCCCGCTCTTGCATCGCGGGTTGTGATCGCTCGGTCAGGAAATCATCGTCTACTTTTGGCCCAGCAAAAAACTGATCCCACGAGGCATCAGCCGGGGTGATGATGAGACTGTTTCCCTCCCGATGAATTTCTACGCTCTTCACGGTTTCATCGAACGCCAAGCTTTTTGGAATCCGCACCGCTTGTGTCTGATTGTTCTTGAATATGCTGGCTTTAGGCATTTGGGGAACCTCCATATACTATGTGTATATATACGTTCCAAAAATATATATGTCAATACCATATACAATCAAAATAGAGTTAACTGAGGGTCTTCTCGATTGCTTAGCCGCTCTATCTTTTCAGCAATTCTGTTTTCTGGCGCTTCAACTTCCGCCATTGGATCGCCGTGCTTTTCCAGGAAGAGAATAGAAGCTTTCAGAACGTCGCTGCCGTGGTGATCAAGAGTCAAAGTATTGGCCCGATGCACCCTCCCAGATAGCCCTCTAAGCGTCAGCTGCAAATAGGCCATCAGCCCCGCAAGCAGGTTCTTGAATTGTGAAATACCCTTTCTCATCGATAATCGATCCAACATCAGAAAGGTCGATCTCTGCCATCAATCTAGAAATCTCATAGGGTGTGAAGAACTGACCGGCGCGGGCATCGAGCACATTGAGTTCACCGGAAACACTCCCAAGAAAATCTGTCTGGGAATGGACACCCTCAAAAATCATCGCACGGAGTTCCGGCATTCTGCGCACATCGTCCTTGTCTCGATAGGTTCCGACGATCCGCATGTATTCTGCTTCCAGAGCCTTGGCGCGATCAGGGCTGCTCATCTGCTTTGCATAGCTAAAGTGGGAGAGGGTGAGGAAGTTTCTGAAATGATCATCCACAATCTTGGAGCGCACGAATGAATGAATAGCTTTAACAAAATTCTCTTTCGTCATTTCTTCTTACCCTTTGGGCTGA
>Ga0316209_1003134_pt1 | contig 11718 bp, 10 predicted proteins | sample 6monopyrite_MG_FD_204945 | JGI IMG/M metagenome (GOLD analysis project Ga0316209, IMG submission 204945) | Microbial mat bacterial communities from mineral coupon in-situ incubated in ocean water Damariscotta River, Maine, United States -... | ecosystem: Environmental > Aquatic > Marine >...
GTTTTGCGAACACTGGCTTCCTCGACGAGCTTACAAGCTCGACTGCGGGGCCAGCGCCCGCAAAACACCAGTAGGAACCGAATCGAGGCGTTTCCTCTCGCGGCTCATGAATAATGCGGGCTCCTAGCAGCCAGGCCCGCGCCGCAGCTTCAGTCCTGCTTCTTCTCGGGCTTCTTCTTCGAGTCCGCCGGCTTAGGCTCAGGAGCTTTGGGCTTCGAGTCTGAAGACTTGGACTCTGAAGGCTTCTCCTCCGAAGATTTGGCACTGTCCGCGCTCGCGTCGCGCTTGTAGGACTCCGAGCGATAGTCCGTCTCGTAGAAGCCGGAGCCCTTGAAGATGACTCCGCCGCCCGCACCGATCTGTCGCACGAGCTTGAGCTTGCCGCACTCGGGACACTTGCGTCTGGGCGAGTCCTTCATCGAGTGGAAGATCTCGAGCTCATGCCCGCAGGCGTCGCAGTGATAGTCGTAGGTCGGCATGGCGTCCTCGCGTCGGTCGTGCCGCGACTACTCGGAGTCGGAGGCTTCCGCTTCGGGCTGTTCGCCCTCGGTCGCTTCCGGAGCCGCAGCCACCTTGACCTGCGCAAAGCGCAGGACCACGCCGCGCCAGGTGTAGCCCTTGCGCACCGTCTCGACGATGACTCCCGGCTCTTCTTCCGTGTCCGTCACCATCTCGACGGCCTGGTGTGACTCGGGATCGAACTCACCCGTCGTCTCGATCTCGGTGACCTGCTCCGCGTTCAGCGCCGTCAGGAGCTGGTCGCGCGTCATCTGGACGCCGATCGCGAAGTTGCGCGTCTCGTCCGTCGGTGTCGGAGCCGAGAGGGCCATGTCGAGGTGATCCAAGACGAGTAGCAGGCTGTCGAGCAGCGGCTGCATGTTGCGGCGAATGCCCGCTTCCAGGTCGGCCTGGCCGCGACGACGCAGGTTCTTGTAGTCCGCCTGCGCGCGCTTCCAGAGCTCGAGGTACTCGTCGCGCTTGGCGGCGATTGTCTCGAGCGTCTCTTCGGCGGCCTCGGATGACTCCGCTGCGGTTTCGGGACTCGTCTGTGCTTCGCGGTCCGCCGACTCGGCATCACCTTCGAGCACGCTCTCTGTGTCTTTACTCTTCATGGTCGGGTGCAGGTCTCTCGATCAAGCGAAGTAGCTGGCGATTCGATCGAAGAAGCTCTTCGCGCCGGGCTTCTCGGACTCGAGCTTGTCGAACTGTTCCAGGAGCTCTCGCTGCTCCTTGCTGATCTTCTCGGGGACTTCAACGAAGACTCGAATGAGCTGGTCGCCCTTGCTCGAGCCCTGGACCTGGGGCAGACCTTGTCCGCGCAGGCGGAAGATCTTGCCGCTCTGGGTACCCGCCGGAATCGTCATCTCGACCGTTCCGCGCAGGGTCGGAATCTCGACCTTGTCGCCGAGCGTGAGCTGCGTGAACGAGAAGGGAATCTCGGTCATGACGTCCGGGCCGCTGCGCTGAAACATCTTGTGCTCCTTCTCGCGGATGATGCAGTACAGGTCACCGCGCGGAGCGCCCGGCTCACCGGCATCGCCGGAGCCCTCGACGCGAACGCGCATGCCTTCTTCCACGCCGGCGGGGACGCGGATGGTGACGTCGTTCTTGACGACCTTCTTGCCGGAGCCGCGGCAGCTCGTGCAGGGGGACTCGAGAGTCTCGCCAGCGCCGCGACAGTTCGGGCAGGGCGAGGCCATCGTGAAGAAGCCCTGGCTGCGTTGGACTTGCCCGCGGCCCGCGCAGGTCTCACAGGTCTTCTTGGAGGTGCCGGGCTTCGCGCCCGAGCCCTGGCACTCGCCGCAATGGTCGTGTTGTTTGAGCGTGATCGTGCGGTCGACGCCCTGGTCGATGTCTTCGAGAGTAAGGTCGAGAACGATCTTCAGGTCTCGGCCACGCGCCGGTCCACTGTGCCTGCGTCCGCCGCCGAAGAGGTCTCCGAAGATGCCTCCTCCTCCGCCGCCGCCGCCTCCGCCGAAGATGTCGCCGAAGGCCGAGAAGATGTCCTCCATGTTGGAGAACCCAGCGCCGCCGCCCATGCCGCCTTGGCTGAAGGCAGCGTGGCCGAACTGGTCGTACTGACCGCGCTTCTCTTCGTCCCCGAGGACGTCGTAGGCCTCCGCCGCTTCCTTGAACTTGGCTTCCGCCGCCGCATCATCCGGATTCCGATCCGGGTGATACTTCATGGCCAGCTTGCGGTAGGCCTTCTTGATCTCGTCTGCGCTGGCGTTGCGTTGGACGCCAATGACGTCGTAGTAGTCGCGTTGTTGACTCATGACCCTCGCAGAAGCTTCGTGCGCTGTGGAAAGCGGGACGGCGGAACCCCGGTGGCTCCGCCGTGTCTTCGAGCTCCGTCGAGCTCCTCGATTCTTGCGGAACCCGGGTTAGGCCAAGCTGCCTTTGATGCGGTCCGCGTCGTCCTTGAGGTCCGTAACCATCGTGCTGGTGGTCAGGAGCAGTCCCGAGATCGAAGCGGCGTTCTGCAGTGCGGAACGAACCACTTTGGCGGGATCGATGATGCCGGCCTTGAACATGTCGACATACTCGAAGTCGAGCGAGTTGAAGCCGATCGTCTTGCCCTTCTCGCGAACGAGCTCGGCAATCACGGAGCCATCTTCGCCGGCGTTGGTCGCCAGCTGGCGAAGAGGAGCCGAGAGAGCGCGCTCGATGATCTGAGCACCGAAGCGCTCGTCACCCTTGAGCTTGAGAGCGCGGACAGCTTCTTCCGCGCGCAGAAGCGCAACGCCTCCACCGGGGACGATGCCTTCTTCGATCGCTGCGCGGGTCGAGGCCAGCGCGTCGTCGACGAGGTCCTTCATGGCCTTCATCTCGACTTCGGTGCTGCCACCGACGCGGACGACGGCGACGCCACCCTGCAGCTTGGCGAGACGCTCGCCCAGCTTCTCCTTGTCGTAGTCCGACGTGGTGTTCTCGATCTGCGAGCGGATCTGCTTGCAGCGCGAGGCCACGGCCTTCTTCGAGCCGCCGCCACTGATGATGGTGGTGGAGTCCTTGTCGACGTGGATGCTCTTGGCTTTGCCGAGCTGGGCCATCTCGATCTTGTCGAGGGAGAGACCGAGCTCTTCGGTGATCGCGGTTCCGCCGGTCATGGCGGCGATGTCACCGAGGTAGGCCTTGCGACGCTCGCCGAAGCCGGGCGCCTTCACGGCGCAGACGTTCAGGATGCCGCGCAGCTTGTTGATCACGAGGGTCGCCAGCGCTTCACCGTCGATGTCCTCGGCGATGATGAGCAGCGGGCTCCCGGCCTGCGCGCAGAGCTCGAGCGTGGGGATCAGGTCCCGCGCGTTCGAGATCTTCTTCTCGTGGATCAAGACCAGGCAGTTGTCGAGCTCGGCAGTCAGCTTCGCGGTATTGGTCGCGAAGTACGGCGAGAGGTAGCCCTTGTCGAACTGCATACCCTCGACGACGTCGAGCTCGGTATCGATCGAGGTGCCTTCTTCGACGGTGATGACGCCTTCGTCACCAACCCGCTCGAAGGCGTCGGCGAGGATGTTTCCGATCTCCGGGTTGTTGTTGGCCGAGATGGTCGCAACGCTGGCCTTCTCTTCGCGGCGCTTCACGCTGCGCTTCTGACCGGCGATGTGCTCGACGGCAGCGGCGACGGCCTTGTCGATGCCGCTCTTGAGCGCCATCGGGTTGGTGCCGGCCGCGAGGTGGCGGAGGCCTTCATCGAAGACGGCCGAAGCGAGCACGGTTGCCGTGGTCGTTCCGTCGCCAGCGATGTCGTTGGTCTTGTTGGCCACTTCGAGAACGAGCTTCGCGCCCATGTTCTCGAACGGATCGGCGAGCTCGATCTCCTTGGCGACGGAGACGCCGTCCTTGGTGACCGCGGGTGAGCCGAATGACTTCTGAAGGATGACGTTGCGTCCCGCCGGGCCGAGCGTGACGCGAACGGTCTTGGCGAGCTTCTCGATGCCCACGCGCATTTTGTTGCGGGCGTCATCGTCGAACATGATTTGTTTGGCCATTGTGATTCCTGTTGATGCTTAGTTGGTCTGTTTGATTGGAAGGGAGTGGTGGAGAGCCGGGGGCTACATGCCCATTCCCATGCCGCCCATGCCGGGCATTCCGCCGCCCATTCCGCCCATACCGCCCATGCCCATGTCATCCATGCCGCCCATCTCGTCCATTCCACCGGGTGCGCCGGCCGAAGCTTTCTCGGGCTTGTTGGTGATCAGTGCGTCTGCGGTGAGCAGCAGAGTGGCGACGCTGACTGCGTTCTGAAGCGCGGCCTTCGTGACTTTCGCCGGGTCCACGATTCCAAACTCGAACATGTCGCCGTACTTGTCGGCGAGCGCGTCGTAGCCGTAGCTGACCGCCTTCTCGCGAAGCACGCGGTGGGCGACGACAGCGCCGTCCTTGCCCGCGTTCTCGGCGATCAGAGTGATCGGCTGTGAGAGGGCGTCGTAGAGGAGGTCGAGGCCCATGTTGTACTCGTAGTCATCCTTCTTGCGGAGCTTGGAGAGCACTTCGCGAGTGCGCAGGAGTGCCACTCCGCCGCCGGGAAGGATGCCTTCTTCGACGGCTGCGCGGGTCGCGTGCAGCGCGTCTTCGATCAGTGCCTTGCGCTGCTTGACCTCGGTATCGGTCGCTCCGCCAACGTTGATCTGAGCGATGCCGCCGGTCAGTCGCGCGAGGCGCTCTTGGAGCTTCTCGCGGTCGTAGTCCGAGGTGGTGCTCGCAACTTCCGCGCGAATCGTGTTCACGCGATTCTCGACGTCGGCGCGCTTGCCGCTACCGCCGACGACCGTCGTCGTCTCGCTGGAGATCTGGATGCGCTTCGCGGAGCCGAGCTCCTTCAGCTCGACCTCGTCGAGCTCCTTGCCGACGTCCTTCATGATCGCAGTCGCTCCGGTGAGAGCAGCCAGGTCGAGGAGCATCGCCTTGCGACGATCGCCGTAGCCGGGTGCCTTGACGGCGCAGCAGTTGACGACCTTGTGGAGCTTGTTGATGACGAGAGTCGCCAGGGCTTCGGAGTCGACGTCCTCCGCGATGATCAGGAGCGTGCCCTTCGTCTCGCGGACCTTCTCCAGGAGCGGGAGCAGCTTCTGGATGTTCGAGATCTTGCCTTCGTTGATCAGGATGTAGGGCTTCTCGATCTCGACCAGCATGCGGTCCTGGTCGGTGACGAAGTGTGCGGAGAGATAGCCGCGATCGAACTGCATGCCCTCGACCACGTCGATCTCGGTCTCGAGGCTCTTGCCGTCCTCGACCGTGATGACACCGTCCTTACCGACCTTCTCCATCGCGCCGCCGATGAGCTTGCCGACGGTCGTGTCGTTGTTCGCGGAGATCGTCGCCACCTGGCGAATCTCGGCGTTGGTGCTGACCTTGCGCGAGATCTTGTCGACCTCATTGGCGATCGCGGTCGTTCCGTCGCGCAGGGCGACGCTGATCTTGGCTGGGGCGATGCCCGCGGTGATCGCGCGCAGGCCGCTCGTGAAGATGGCGTTCGTCAGGAGCGTCGCGGTCGTCGTGCCGTCGCCAGCCTTGTCGCTGGTCTTGCTGGCCACTTCGCGGACCAGCTGGGCTCCGAGCTGCTCGTAGGGATCGCTGAGCTCGACCTCTTCGGCGACGGAGACTCCGTCCTTGGTCACGGTCGGTGCACCCCAGCCCTTGTCGAGGATGGCGTTTCGTCCGAGCGGACCCAGCGTGCTAGTGACGGCCTTGGCGAGCTTCTCGACACCCTTGCGGATGGCCTCGCGTGCGTCGGCCTCGAACAATATCTGCTTGGCCATGATTCTTTTCGTTCTCGTTGCCTGATCGTTGTCGGGTGGTCTTGGCCGGTGTCGGTCTCGCGCGGCCCTCTGGGCCGGCCTTGAAATCGCGCGAGAGTTTTCTGGTGGGGGGAGCGCTGTGCTCCCGGCGGCCCGGGTTCACCGGGCATCGCGCCCGCGGGAGCAAGAACGGTGCCGCGCCCTGAATCGGCCTTCTCGGGGTCGTGAAGGGTGTGTCCGGAAGCGCTCTCCGGGTGCTCGATGCCAATATGACAGATCCCGAGGGCTGCTGAGGAGGGGGCTGTCAGACTGGCAGCCCGCCTCCCGAGTCCGCAGCCCGGAATCGCTGCGGCCTTCGCGTCTCGGGCCCGGCGTCGTACAACCGGGGACCGGCGGCTCCTCTATCGAGGAGAATCCCCGCGCGGCCACCACCCCTCTAGACTCAGCCCGTATGAACCTCTCGGCGCTCTCCCTGCTCTCGGTCGCACTCCTCCTGCCGCTCTCCTCGCCCGCGAGTGAAGCGCGAGTCCTCCTCGAGGCGCCCGACGGAACGACGCGGGAGCGACGCCTGGCGGAGTTCGAGTGCAGCTCCCTGCGCGACCTCGGTGTGGCCTGGATTCGATTCTCGGAGGCGGAGCTCCTGGATGTTCGCGATGACGAGAGCTCGGCACTGATCGAGTTTCAGAGCGGCGATCGCCTGCGCGGAAAGATCGTCGACGGCGACGCGGCCGGCCTGGTCGTCGAGCTTCGCGGTCGAATTCGACTGCCGCTCTCGATCGAAAAGATTCGCAGCCTGACCTTCCCGAGCAGCCTGCCTCCGGAAGGCGCGGCCCTGCTCGTCCCCGCGGAAGAAGGCGACCGCCTGTACCGGCGAACGGGTGACCACCTCGACCGCATCGACGGAGCTGTCGAGAGTTTCAGTGCCAGCGGAGTCAGCTTCGAGAGTGTTCTGGGCACGCGCAAATTCGAGTGGTCGGAGGTCGGTGCACTGTTCATCGAGTCCTTCGAAGAGGAGGGCCAAGAGCAGACGGTGGAAGGTGAGTCGGTCGTGTGCGACCTGGTCGATGGAAGCCGCTTGCGCGGGCAACTGAAGAGCGTGGATCGGCGTGGCTGTCGCCTGCTGATCGCCGGAGCGGAAGAGCTCCTGGTTCCCGTAGGTGTCCTCTCCGAGATCTCGCTCGACGACGGCTCGGTGGCCTATCTCTCGGACCTCGAACCCTCTGCATTCGATGGAGGTTCGCTGTTTGGGGACGATCTCGGGATGCGCTGGCCGCATCGCATGGACCGCTCGGTGACGGGCACGACACTGCGCAGCGGCGGCCGCGGCTACACGCGCGGCATCGGCGTGCACGCTCCTAGCTCACTCGAGTTTACCCTCGACGGAGGTTGGAGAGAGCTGCGCGGCTTTGCGGCCATCGACGACCAAGTCCTGCGGCTTCACTCGCGCGGCTCGGTGATCTTCCGGGTTCACGTGGATGATCGACTGGCCTGGGAGAGCGAGATCGTTAGTGGCGGGACTGCGCCCGTCACTCTGCCGACGATCAGCCTCGCGGGAGCGAAGAAGCTCGTCCTCGTGTGCGACATGTCCACGGAGTTCGCCGTGGCCGATCGCGCCAACTGGTTGCGCATGGTGCTCGTTAGAACCGAGCCGTAACCGCGCTCAGGTTCCGCGTCGCAAGACGACGATCTTGATCGTGTTGAACAGGATCGAGAGGTCGAAGATCAGCGACTGGAACTTGATGTAGAACAGGTCGTACTGGAGCTTCTGCAGCGCGTCCTCCAGCGTGTTCCCGTACGGATAGTTGATCTGCGCCCAGCCCGTCAGGCCCGGCTTCACGATCTGGCGCTGGGTGAAGTAGGGGATCTTGGCCTCGAGGTCGCGCACGAAGTGCGGCCGCTCGGGACGCGGGCCGACCATCGACATGTCTCCCATCAAGACGTTCCAGAGCTGAGGCAGCTCGTCGAGTCGCGTCTTGCGCATGATCTTGCCGAACTTGGTGATGCGCGGGTCGTCCTCGGTGGCCCAGACCGGGCCGGAGGTCTTCTCGGCGTCCTCGCGCATGCTGCGGAACTTCAAGAGGGTGAAGGGCTTGTCGTGCTGGCCCGTTCGCTCCTGGCGGAAGAGCACCGGACCGGGTGAGCCGAAGCGCACCAGGATCGCTGTGGCCAGCATGAGGGGTGCTGCGAGCACGATCCCGATCAGTGCGCAGACGATATCGAGGATACGCTTGGCCAGCTGAGCCTGGGGGCTCTGCACGAAGCCCTGGTTGAAGATCAGGTAGGAGGGTCGCATCGCCTCGACCGTGATCTTGCCGGCGATTCGTTCGTAGAGCGCTTCGCCCTCTTCGACGATGATGCCAGCCAAGCGGCACTTGAGCAGGTCCTCGTTCGGAAGCACTCCCCGACGGTTGTCGAGAGAGACGAAGACCGAGTCCACATCGAGCTCCTGCACCAACTCGAACAGAGTCTGCTCGCGTTGCACGGGCTGCGCTTCCTCGTCGAGGATCTTCGAAGCCTCGAGCCACATCATCGTGTTCGGGGCTTCGGTCGGCTGCGAGGGCTCGTTCTCGGGCTGCTTGTTGACGGCCTTCAACGCGCTGCCTTCGGTCGGCGCGGCTGCGCGCGAAACGAAACCCATCGCCGTCGGAGGTCTGTCTTCTTGTCGCTGGCGATTCCAGATTCCGCCGGGCGTCGCCATGCCGACGATCCGATAGCCGGTGTCTTCGCGCTCCATCAGTTCTTTCGCGAGAGTCTGAGCGGAGCGACCCGATCCGAGGATGAGCATGCGCTCATCGATACGCATGCGCTGCAGCATCGAGTGGAAGACCGTCCGCCAGACAAAGAGGACTGCGAAGCCCAAGATCAGCGAGACGGTCAGGAGCAGCGCGCGTTGTGTGAACGGCAGTCCGGCGAACAGGAGCAACCCCTCAGCGTTTGCGAGGCGCACGACGAGCAGAGCGCCGAGGGAGATCAACACCGCCGAACCTGCGGAGCCCAAGAAGCGCGAGGCTCGCGCGTATCTCGAGCTCGAGATGCGGAAGTCGTAGAGCTCGTTGAAGCCGATCGCGATCTGGGCCAGGACGGCGACCTGCAGGGAGCCGAGCAGGCAGTGATTCAGGGCGTCCTCGACCGAGAGCCCCCGCGTGAGGAGGTCGCGCAGGATCTCGGTCCGGAGCGGCGGGACCAGGTGCTGTGACATGATCAGGTACACCACCAAGGTCAGCAGGAAGGTCTCGCTGATGACGAGCAGCCCCTTGCGGAGGGGGAAGTAGTGTCGGAGGACGTGGAGCATCCGGCGAGAGGCGCTGGTTCGTGAGGGAGAGGGCGGTGGGAGGGCCCCAGCGGGGGAGAGCGTGGGCCGGGCGGGCTGGGTCGTGTGACCTGGGGGCGGGAATCTAACGTATCGACCCATCCCCGGCGGGGCATGAATGGCACTTTCCGGCTCCTTCGAGCCTAGCTCAGCCAAGCTGCAAGGACGTGCATTCAACGCGAGAAATGGCCCGGGGTGACGGGCGGGCGTCGGCAAGACCGGTGGTGGAGGAGCTCGAGCTCTCTACCCGCACTCCCGACCAGAACCTCCACCAGGTCGACGCGGACCTCGCGTGCACCGGACGATCCCAGGGAGCGCGCCGCTCGCCAGAGGCGACCGAGTTGCCTCTCGGTTGCACGTCGGCCCGGTCGCCATCGCAGGTGTGGTTCGAGCTGACCGCTCGCGCCTCGCGAGAACGGAACGCGACCCGTCTTGACCTCGACGCACACGAGCAGACTGCCGCGGCCGACCACCAGATCGACTTCGGCCGCTTCCGTGTGGAGACGACGAGCCAAGATCCTCCAGCCCTGTCGAGCCAGGTACTTCGCGGCGAGGCGCTCTCCAACAACTCCGAGTGCTTGCGGAGAGAGCGAACAGTGCCGCAGGGCGAAGCGCGGTGCGAGTCGTGTGGCAACGGCTCGCAGAATCCTGCGCGAAAGCGTTCGGACAGCGACAGGCGTCCGCGTCCAGGCGCTGCGCGAGTCGAGTCGCGCCGTCCGCTCTAAGCCTTGACCGTCTCTGCGGTCTCGGGCTCCTTGCTGCTCTCTTCCGCAATCTGCTTGTCTCCGGAAGCCTTCTTGTCCCCGGCGACCTGCTCTTCGCCCGCGAGCCCCTGGATCGCGCTCCGGCTGAACTTCACGCGCACGCCCTTGGAGACCAGCAACGTAATCTTGTCTTCGCTCACTGCAGCGATCTCCCCGAACATGCCGCCCGTGGTCATGACCTCCTGGCCCTTCTTCAGGTTGTTCAGCATCTCCTCGCGCTTCTTGCGTTGCTTGCGCTCGGGGCCAAGCATGATCACGTAGAAGAGGCCCATGATGATCAGGACCGGGATCATCAGGTCGCCAAACCCTCCCGAGGCTTCTGCCGCTCCCTCGGTGGCGGCCGGATCTTGAAGAAGGAGAGCTAGAGGTAGGTTGACGTTCATGACACTGAGCGGGCAGGAGGTGATTCTCCGATCTCCCTGGGGCTAGCGCGCTGCCGCGGCGAGAAGGTCGGATCGTGCGGAATTCGGCCGAGCAAGCTAATCGATCGGGTAGCGGGGGGACAGTCGCCATTCGAAACTCCTTCGGGATGGGAACCTGGCGAGGTGGAGAGAGCCGTCCTACTCTCTCTGCCCGACGCGCCACGGACTGCGCACGACCGATGAGCTCCTGCCCCGACGACTCCCTCCCGCCCACACCGAACGTCACCTCCGACGGCTCCGGCCGCTGGGTCGTGGCGATGAGCGGCGGCGTGGACTCCTCCGTGGTCGCACAGATGATGGCCGCCGAGGGCCTGGACCTGGTCGGGCTCTTCATGCGCAACGGCGTCGAGGTCGCCGAAGAGGACGTCCCCAAGAAGTCCTGCTGCTCCCTTGGAGACGCGCGGGATGCGCGCATGGTTGCAGCTTCGATGGGAATTCCGTTTCAGGCCGTCGACCTCAAGCAAGAGTTCAAGCGCGTGATCGACTACTTCGTCAGAGAGTACGCGAAGGGCCGCACGCCGAATCCCTGCGCGGTCTGCAACCGCGACCTCAAGTTCTCGCGCTTGATGGCCTTCGCCGACGAGCTGGGAGCCGAGGGTGTCGCGACCGGCCACTACGCACAGGTCGAGATCCCGGACAGCGGGCCGGACCGCGGACGCGTCGTCGTCCGGCGCGGCGTCGATGAGAACAAGGACCAGAGCTACCAACTGTTCTGCGTCGCCGAAGCCGACCTCGCTCGCACGCGCTTTCCGCTGGGCGGAATGCGCAAGCCCGAGGTCCGCGCGCTCGCCGAGAAGATGGGCATTCGCACGGCGAAGAAGGCGGACAGCCAGGAGATCTGCTTCGTGCCTTCCGGCGACTACCGCACTCTGCTGAAGGAGCACAAGACCAAGCTGCACTCGGGCAAGATCGTGGACACCGCGGGCAAGCAGCTCGGCGTCCACTCGGGTACCGAGCTCTTCACGATCGGACAGCGTCGCGGACTGGGCGTGGCGCTCGGCGAGCCGATGTACGTCGTCAAGACCGAGCCGGCCAGCGGAACCGTCGTGCTCGGTACGCGCGACGAGTGCGGCGAGACCTCGATGCGCTTCGAGGAGGCGAACTGGATCGGGTTCGACCCGCCCAGCTCGGGCGAGTTCCGCGCGGAGGTCCAGGTGCGCTACCACCACACCGCTGCGCCCGCGACGATCGCGCTCTCGGGGAGCGAAGCCGAAGTCGTGTTCGACGAACCGCAGTTCTCGCTCGCGCCCGGACAGGGCGGTGCCTGCTACCTGGGCGAGCGCCTGATCGGCGGCGGCTGGATCGCACGCAGCTCCGCAAGTGCTGCGGCGGGCAGAGCCAGTAGCCGCTCGAGCCGCTAGCTCGCATTATTCATGAGCCGCGAGAGGAAACGCCTCGATTCGGTTCCTACTGGTGTTTTGCGGGCGCTGGCCCCACAGTCGAGCTTGTAAGCTCGTCGAGGAAGCCAGTGATCGCAAAACGCC
>Ga0316209_1003137_pt1 | contig 11715 bp, 6 predicted proteins | sample 6monopyrite_MG_FD_204945 | JGI IMG/M metagenome (GOLD analysis project Ga0316209, IMG submission 204945) | Microbial mat bacterial communities from mineral coupon in-situ incubated in ocean water Damariscotta River, Maine, United States -... | ecosystem: Environmental > Aquatic > Marine > Coastal...
ACCATGTGAAATAGGCTTACCAAAAGAAGGCGGCGGCGAAGCTGATGGTGGTTGCCCGGTAAAGATTCGCATACCAGAAATGCTTCACCTGGTAGGCGAAGGAAAATTCAAACAGGCGTTTGATCTGATCAGAGAGTCCAATCCACTACCTAATGTTACCGGTCGCGTCTGTCCTCAGGAAATCCAGTGTCAGGGCGTCTGCACACTAAATAAACGACCTATCGAAATAGGACAGATCGAGTGGTATCTACCGCAGAGCGAAAAGGTGCTGAAACCGGATGATGATTTTGCGATCAAGAATTTTGAGAATCCATGGGCAAAAGCAGAAAAACCGCCAATCGCCATTGTCGGTTCCGGTCCTGCAGGAATGATTAATGCTTACCTGTTAGCAAAACAAGGTTATCCGGTTACCGTATTCGAAGCCTTCCACGAACTCGGCGGTGTATTACGTTACGGTATTCCCGAGTTTCGTTTGCCTAACGAATTAATTGATGATGTCGAGCGCAAAATAACCATACTCGGCGGAAAATTTGTAACCAATTTCATCGTTGGAAAAACCACCACACTCGAAGCACTTAAACGCGCCGGTTTCTGGAAAATCTTCATCGGTACCGGCGCTGGCCTACCGCGCTTTATGAATGTGCCGGGTGAACACATGAACGGCATTATGTCGGCCAACGAATTTCTTACCCGCGTCAACTTGATGAAAGCGCACCTAAAAGATTATGAAACGCCGCTGCCGAAAGTCAGAGGCAAACAGGTAATTGTGATTGGTGGTGGCAATACAGCCATGGACGCTGCCCGCACTGCATGTCGACTGGGTGCAAATGTCACCATCGTTTATCGTCGCACACAAGACGAGATGCCGGTACGAGTTGAGGAATTACACCATGCGACAGAAGAAGGTATTAGTCTGAAACAGCTACGCGCACCCCGCGAGTTCTTCGGCAACGACAAAACACAATTCCTCAGTCACACCGTTCTCGACATTATGGAACTGGGAGAACCGGATGCGTCAGGACGACGGCGTCCAGTGGTCACTGGTGAAACTGAAGAGATGAAAGTTGATCTTGCCATCATGGCACTTGGCAATGCATCAAACCCTATCATCAAAGATGCAGAGCCCGAACTTGAAACCAGCAAATGGGGAACCATCGAAGTTCGCACTGATTCACAGGAAACCTCTATGGATAATGTCTACACCGGAGGTGATGCAAATCGCGGTGGATCGACAGCCATCAAAGCTGCGGGAGACGGTATGGCTGCAGCGAAAGAAATCGCTGATAAAATTCCATTCACAGACAGCGAAATAAAGTCACTGGTAAAAACGGCTGAAGCTTATACGCTACAGGGACAGGCACCACAAAGAATTCTTGAGAGAATCGAACTTACTGAAAATGTCGTCGAGTTAGTGGTCTACTCTCCCCTGATTGCCAGGTCTGCACGCGCAGGACAATTCGTGCGCGTACTGGCCTGGGAAAAAGGTGAGCTTGTACCCATGACTCTGGCCGACTGGGACGCTAAACAAGGCACTATTACCCTGGTTGTACAGGGACTGGGAAGTAGCTCGATGAAGATTAACCAGATGCAAGTCGGTGATGCCTTTGCCGGCATTGCCGGTCCGCTGGGCTTACCCAGCAAAATACGCCGTTACCAAAACAGCGAAACAGTAGTGTTCACTGCCGGCGGTGTTGGACTGCCACCGGTTTATCCCATCATGCGCGAACATCTAAAACTGGGTAATTTTGTCACTCTGATTTCAGGCTTTCGTAACAGAGACATGAAATTCTGGGATGAAGAAGATGCACGAATCGGACTGCTACAGCGGCAGTATCCAAAGTTACTCGACGTGATCTATACCAGTAATGATGGCAGTTTCGGTAGTAAAGATTTTGTCACTGGCCCTCTGCAGGAAATGTTAAAAAATATGAAAGACGGTAGCGGATGCGTACTCGGTGAAATTGTAACCATCGGCCCACCGTTAATGATGCGTGCAGTGAGTGATCTCAGTAAACCTTTTTCGGTAAAAACCGTAGCCAGTCTTAACTCTATCATGGTAGATGCAACCGGTATGTGTGGCGCCTGTATGGTACCCGTAATTATCGATGGCAAGATGGTTCGTAAACATGCCTGTGTTGATGGTCCGGAACTGGATGCACACATTATCGACTGGGATAAATTTCTACCCAGATTTATACAGTTCAAAGCTCAAGAGGAAGAAAACAAAGTTCGACATGGACTCAACTAGGGCAACTCTGATTAACCTTTACATTTATTGACATAAGATAAATTCTCTATTGTTTATAATCATACAATCCATATAGATAGAATAATTTTAACCATCAACGTGAGAAATAAATATGGCAACAACAAAGAAAGTAACAAAAAAGAAAATCGTAAAGAAAAAGCCAGCTAAGAAAGATGCAGAAAAAAAGAAAGCCGTAAAGAAAAAGTCAGCTAAGAAAGGTGCAAAAAAAAGAACAAGATCTTCCACTGGCAATATAAAAATTAAAGTTACACCTGAGCAACATTACAAAATGGTTTGCGAAGCAGCTTATTACATTTCGTTAGACAGAACACACGAAACTGTAAACCCAACAGAAGACTGGTTACAGGCAGAAGCAGCCATCAACAAAATATGCATCATTACTAATTAAATATAATTATTGAATACAAACAGATAACGATTACCAACAACACATTGAAACGTATTTTATTTTTTGATTTATATCACTATCTCTAATCGATAGCTGGTGTATAAGAGTACACGATAAATTTACCACGTACTAAAAATGAATAATTTTACTTTTCAAATGATACTACACTGCCATTACACTGGCGATGAAAATGATATAAACCAGAAAACGGTTGAACATCTGGTCGATGACGAATGGCAGGAGCTTACTCTGTCTACCGACAGTCCTGGCTTTGATGTTTTCCTGTACGCCATCTTGGCTTGTCAACACATGTACTTCAAAAACAATGCTGCTGAATATGGTTTGGTGATGGATTCAAGTGAAGGTTTAATCACTGTCATTGCAGACGAGCACAGAAGTATTCAATCACTTCATGTTGACTTTAAAGGCAAGTTAAAAAAAGGTATCGCGGACGCTGAAACAATTAACTCTATAACTGCCCGCATGGACCTGTGTCCGGTTTCGATAAACCTGAAAGATATTCTAGACAGAAAAACATCCGTGATTTTTGAACCCGGCTAATCACTTATTTTTTGTTTGCTGTTGGTTTATGCCAGCCACCAACACAGTCTTTGGTCAGTTCATCCATAGCGGGTATATCCCATGTACCCGCACGATAACGCTCTACCGAAACTCGGTTTTTCCATACGTCCAGAATTGGTTCGACGATTTCCCATGAGGCTTCGACTTCATCGGCACGTGAGAACAGTGTGCCATCACCGGTGAGGACGTCATGCATCAGTATCTCGTAGGCATCTGCCACCTCACCCGTATCGACTGCATACGGTGCACGCATCACCATCTCTTCGTTATCTGTTGTCAATCCCGGTTTCTTGGCGTTTAATCGTAACACCACGCCGCCTTCTGGTTGCAGGCGAAACACCAGGGCATTAGCAGCTGGTGCTGATGCGTGACTGTCAAATAAGTTGAATGGTGGTTTACGGAAACGGATCATAACTTCAGACGCTTTCGACTTCATCCGCTTGCCGGACCAGAGTATGAAAGGTACGCCTTCCCATCGCCAATTGTCGATATAGAAACGCACCGCGGAAAACGTTTCTGTTGCAGAATCCGGCGACACAAACTCTTCTGAAACATAAGCTTTTGCAGACTCACCTTCGACAGTACCTGCTGCATATTGTGCAGAGACAGTCTGTATCTTTACCTCTTCCGGTTTGATCGCGCGTATGGCACGCAACACTTTCATCTTTTCGTCTCGTACTGCATCAGCGTTAAACTCGACGGGTGGCTCCATCGCAACCAGTGTCATCATCTGCATCAGGTGGCTCTGAATCATGTCGCGTAACGCACCGGAACGTTCGTAATATTTTGCACGGTATTCTATGCCAAGGGTTTCGGCTGTTGATATCTGGATGTGATCGATGTAGTTACGATTCCACAACGGTTCCATGATACTGTTGGCAAAACGGTATACTAATAGATTCTGTACGCTTTCTTTACCCAGATAATGATCGATACGATAAATCTGTTCTTCTTTAAACACTAACTGCAGTTCTTTATTAAGCGCTTGAGCACTTTTCAGATTGTGTCCAAACGGTTTTTCTATTACCAGCCTGCGATAACCTTCATCCTCATTTGCCAGCCCGGCCTTATCCAGACCACTGGTTACCTTGCCATACCAGTCAGGCGGAATAGCGCAATAGAACATCGCATTTTTTTTACCATCAAGCTCGACCAGTGAATCAGCGAGACACTGGTATGTCGCCTCATCACTGAGGTCACCCGGTACCATAATCAGGCGCGCCAGAAATTTTTTCCAGCGTGATTCATCTTCGATAATCTCTGGTGAAAATTCCTGCATCCCTTCACGCACGAGATTAATCCAGACTTCCTCGGTACGATTATTTACAACACCAATTATCTTGCTATCAGTATGCACTAAACCGCAACACAGCATACGGACTAACGCAGGCATCAGTTTACGTTTACTCAGATCTCCAGTAACACCGAAGATGACGATATTGGTTGGATCGGCAGTTTCAATATTCTGGTCAACAGTTACCATTGTCTATCTCCATTATTCCAAAAATGTTTTGCACATTTTAATTCGATTTTTATTATTTTTTATGTGTAACGCGTTGGTTTTTTGATTCGTAACTGCATTTGTAATTCTAAAGTTTCCAGATGTCTTTGTTGTATTCCTTCATGGTTCTATCAGTTGAAAAGTAACCGCTGCTGGCGGTATTCAGTATGCTCTTATGGATCCAGCTTTCCCTGTCACGATAACATGCTGCGGCTTTTTCCTGTGCATCAACATAACTACGAAAATCAGCAAGTGTTAACCAGTGATCATCAGGACTACGTATAGATGCGATGATGTCGTGGAAAATATCGGGCTCAAACAAATTAAAGTGACCACTCTCCAGTAGATTCATCACTGCTTGCAAATCAGGATCATTATCGATAAAACTCTGCGGCTTGTAATGGCTCTGCATCTCAGTAACTTCATCGGCTTTGAGTCCAAACAGGAAGAAATTTTCTTCACCGACATGTTCGAGTATTTCTATATTGGCTCCGTCGTATGTACCGATGGTCAGTGCACCGTTCATCATGAACTTCATGTTACCGGTGCCCGACGCTTCTTTTCCTGCTGTAGAAATCTGTTCAGACAAATCAGTTCCCGGTGCAATCACTTCCATCGCCGAGACATTATAATTTGGCAGGAATGCCAGTTTTAATTTTGAATTTACATCAGGATCACTGTTGATGATGTCAGCCACATTATTGACCAGCTTGATCAGCAACTTGGCCATGTGGTAACCCGGTGCCGCTTTACCACCTATCAGCACGTTACGAGGTGTCCAGTCAGTGGTCTCACCATTTTTTATACGCAGGTACAGATGGATAACATGTAGTACATTGAGCAGCTGACGTTTGTACTCGTGGATTCTTTTCACCTGTACATCAAACATCGCATCGGCATTGAACTCAACACCGGTAGCATCGAGAACCAGTGCGGCAAGACGCTGTTTGTTTGCATGTTTAATGTCATACCATTTCTGATGAAAGTCCTGATTCTCAGGTTCAGCACAACCTTTCAGGTAATGGATATGGCTCAGGTCAGCAACCCATTCATAACCTATCTGTTCGGTAATCAGTTTGGTCATCTCTGGATTTGCCCGTGCTATCCAGCGCCTTGGTGTAACGCCGTTGGTTTTATTATTGAATTTGCCAGGCCAGAGTTCATAGAAATCTTTAAACAGCCCTTCACATAATAGATCTGAATGTAACCTGGCAACACCATTGACAGAAAAACTGCCAACGATGGCCAGGTAAGCCATTCTCACATGCTTATGATCGCTCTCTTCGATGATAGACATCCTTGATTGCCGGTCTTTATCTCCCGGCCACTTAAGTGCAACACCGTGCAAGAATAATTTGTTTATCTGATAGATAATCTCCATCAGGCGCGGCAGTAAACGTTCCATCAGTGAAACCGACCAGCGTTCCAACGCCTCAGGTAATAAGGTGTGGTTGGTATAGGCCATGGTCTTCGTGGTAATCTCCCATGCCGGTTCCCACTCCAGATGTTTTTCATCCAGCAGTATACGCATTAACTCTGCCACCGCGATTGTCGGATGGGTATCGTTCATCTGGAACACGTTAAATTCTGCAAAATTCGAGTAGTCAGTGCCATCGGTTTCTTCCCACAACCTGATCACATCTTGGATGCTGGCAGAGGCAAGAAAATATTGCTGTCGCAAGCGTAGTTCCTTACCGCTCTCACTGGCGTCATTCGGATACAGAACCATCGATATGTGTTCCGCATCATTTTTAGCTTCGACCGCATCTGAATAACTGCCGGCATTAAACTCATCGAGGTTAAACGCCTTGGTCGCTGTTGCTTTCCATAATCTGAGTGTATTGATGGTCTCGTTACAATAACCGGAGATGGGCATATCGTACGGGATGGCGATGACATCATTGGTTTCTAGCCAGCGTACCCTGTGGATACCCTGCGGATCTCTAAAATGTTCTGTGCGTCCACCAAAATGAATGGTCTGTTCATACTCTGGACGTGACACTTCCCAGGGATTGCCATCACGCAACCAGTGGTCCGGCTCTTCGATCTGAAAACCTTCTTTTATATCCTGGCGGAACATACCGTATTCATAACGGATACCGTAACCGATTACCGGCAGTTCGAGTGTTGCACAGCTATCCATGAAACACGCAGCCAGTCTGCCGAGACCACCATTGCCCAGACCAGCATCCGGCTCCTCCTCCATCAGGTCTTCAAGCTCGACTGAAAAATGACATAAGGCTTCGCGGGTTTCTTTTTCTATATCCAGATTGAGCAGATGATTACCCAGTGCACGGCCGATGAGAAACTCCAGTGACATGTAATAAGCTTTTCGGGTGCGAGGTTGTTTGTGACGTTGCCAGGTCGTATTCCAGCGCGCCATGATGCGGTCACGAATAGTCAGTGCCATGGCTTCGTATATATAAAAAGGCACACAGCCTAAAAAGTGACCGAGATGATTTCTCAGATAACGGTGAAAACCTTCCGACAGTGAACGGCTATCTGCCTGCAAAGGTTCCATGTCAGGAATTTTACTTGTGTCTACCCAATTTTTTTTTGGCATTTTTATCTTCTCTTAACTTTGCAAGTACGACTTCATTATTCTGCATATCTCTATGCTTCGCTCTTCGGTACTTACGTGAAAATTGTTCATATAATTTGTTCGCAACTATTAGTCGCTCTCGCAAATTTTATTTTTTGTATAGTTCCTGATATTTTTTTGCGCTGGACGCCCAGCCCAACTCCTGTCGCATAGCCGTTTCACAAATCAATTGCCACTGCGCAGGCTGCTTGTAAATTTTCAGTGCTCGTTTGATACTCGCTAAAAGTGCATCTGAATTGACATCATAAAATACAAATCCGTTGGCGGTTTTATCTACCATCGCCATCGCCGTTGCATCTGTTACAGTATCTGCCAGACCACCGGTAAAACTTACCACAGGCAGTGTGCCGTAACGCAAACTATACATCTGGTTCAAGCCGCAGGGTTCGAAACGTGAAGGCATAAGAAACAGGTCACAACCGGCTTCTACCTGATGCGCCAGGTCTTCTGAGTAGCCGATGTGTACATGCAGTCGCGACGAATATTTTTCAGACAGTTTTAATAATTCTGCTTCGTATAGCCTGTCGCCCGAACCGAGGATAATCATCACCGCATCCGTCGTGCTGAAAAGCTCGGCTAACATATCAGTAATTAGATCGACACCTTTCTGCTCAACCAGCCTGCCGATGAACCCCACTAGAGGTGCTTTGCTCTTTGGCAGTTTAGCCTTTTTTAATAATGCATTTTTATTGGCTAATTTAGCACTGACCCATGTCTGTTGCTCACCCTCTTTTGCGACGCCATAATTTTCAGTGATGTGACTGTCTGTTTGCGGGTTCCAGATGTCGAGGTCGATGCCATTGAGAATACCGCTGAGCTTGTCACCGAGATTCTGCAGCACACCTTCGAAACGGTAACCGTATTCCGGTGTACAGATTTCTCTAGCGTAGGTCGGACTGACCGTAGTGACCTGGTCGGCAAACACCATACCTGCTTTCAGCATGGAAAAACCACCATAAAATTCGACGTGATCCGGCGACCACCATTCCGGTAGCAATCCCAGCCTGGTGAAATCCTCATACGAAAAATGGCCGTCGTAAGCCAGGTTGTGAATAGTGAAAACCGTCTTCGGCCGTGGATGTGCCATGCTCAGAAAAGCCGGTACCAGTCCGGTCTGCCAGTCATGACTGTGCACCACGTCCGGGTGCCAGTCAGTGCCGGGTATGCCTTTAGCCATCTGTGCGACGGCTCGGCTGAAAACGGTAAAACGTTCAGCATTATCTGGCCAGTTAAAACCATCGGAATGCACATAAGGATTGCCTGCCCGATCAAACAGCGATGGCGCATCGATCAGATATAGATAATCCGCAAGGCCGTCATGATGCGCCTGCAATATACGGACTCTGTGTGTTACGCCTGCACCGGAAAGATCCCAAAACCCCAGTTCTTTTAATGAATCCACTGATGCCAGCACATCTCTGTATGCTGGCAACACCAACCTGACATCATCACCCAGCTCGCTCAGTGCGACAGGCAGACTGTGTACGATATCACCAAGACCGCCGGTTTTAATGAAGGGGAATGCTTCACTGGCTGCAAATAAAATATTCAATTGCCTACCTTCTGAATAAATACTGCCGCCAGAGGTGGCAAGGTAATCGTCAGACTGTGATCGAAGTCATGCTCTTTATGCCGGACACTTTCAACTTCACTGTTCGCACAGTTTGTACCGCCGTACCAGTCCGTATCTGAATTAAATATTTCCTGATACCTTCCCGCTTCGGGCACGCCGATGACATAATTTTCCAGCGGTTTCGGCGTAAAATTGAATAAGCAGAGTACGCTGTCATGTCCAGCGCGACGGATGAATGCTAGTACAGAATTATCGACATCATCACAACTGAGCCATTGAAAACCCTGATGTTCGAAATCATAAACGTGTAATGCTGGCTGCGCGACATAAAGTTTGTTGAGATCACAGAGCAAGTTGTACAGACCCGCATGTTTATCCATACCTGCGATCGCCCAGTCCAGTTGTTTACTCTCACTCCACTCTTCCCACTGGCCAAATTCTCCACCCATAAACAGCAGCTTCTTACCCGGGTGTGCATAATGATAGGCGTACAATACTCGTAGATTAGCAAACTTTTGCCAGATATCGCCGGGCATCTTATCCAGCATGCTGCGTTTCATGTGCACAACTTCATCATGTGATAAAGGCAGTACGAAGTTTTCACTGTAGGCGTAGAGCTGACTGAAGGTCAGCTGATTCTGATGGAAACGTCGGTAGAGCGGATCCGTCTGTGCATAATCCAGCGTATCGTGCATCCAGCCCATGTTCCACTTCATGGAGAAACCCAGACCACCACCGTCTGTTGGTCTTGAGACCATCGGCCAGTCTGTACTCTCTTCCGCCAACGTCACCACACCAGGGAATTCTGCATGCACCACGTTGTTCAGATTTTTTAAAAAATCGATGGCTTCAAGGTGTTCACGACCGCCGTGCATATTTGGTGTCCATTGCCCATGTTTGCGCGAGTAATCCAGATATAACATCGAAGCGACAGCATCCACACGTAAACCGTCGATATGAAATTCTTCTATCCAGTACACTGCATTAGCGACCAGGAAATTACGAACTTCGTTACGTCCGTAGTTGAAAATCAATGTGCCCCAGCCGAGATGTTCGCCTTTATTCGGGTCGCTGTATTCATAACAGGCCTCACCGGTAAAACGCGCCAGTGCAAATTCATCACGTGGAAAATGTGCCGGTACCCAGTCGAGGATAATACCAATACCGTTCTGATGTGCGGTGTCGATCAGGTGACGCAGTTCATCCGGGCTGCCGTGCCGGGATGTCGGTGAGTAATAACCGCTGACCTGATAACCCCACGACTCATCCAGTGGATGTTCGGTGAACGGTAAAAATTCGATATGTGTATATCCCATTTTTTTAACATATGGGATGAGTTGTTCGGCCAGCTCGGTATAACTCAAAAATGATCCATCTTCATGGCGACGCCATGAACCCGCGTGAACTTCGTAGATTGACATCGGTTCTTTCAACCATTGCCATTGCTGACGTTTTGTTAGCCACTCTTGATCAGCCCAGGCGTAATCATCAATAGCGGCAATCTTGCTGCTGGTATCCGGACGAAAGCCCATAGTTCGAGCATACGGATCGGTTTTCTGCAGGACCTCATCGTTGTTACTGCGGATTTCAAATTTATAATTATCCAATGCCTGCAGTCCCGGTACAAAAAGCTCCCATACACCTGAACTGCCACGATTACGCATCGGATGACGCAAGCCGTGCCAGCCATTGAAATCACCGACCACACTGACTCGTTTTACGTTAGGTGCCCAGACAGCAAACACACAACCGTCGATACCATCGACCTGTTGTAATCGAGCACCGAGAAAACGATACACGTGCAGGTGCGAACCTGTGGCGAATAAGCCAAGATCAAAATCACTGATTATTGGTTGAAAACTATAAGGCGAGACGACCGTATGTGATTCCTGCGAACCTTTTTCTATCCAGCACAAACGATAGTGTTGCGGCAATGCTTCTTTCTGCGCTTTGCTGATGTTTATTTCAAAGGTATCGGTGCCTTCATAACGCAACATCGGACCGATGCCTTCCAGCTCGACGCTTTCTGCCGACGGCATAAATGCGCGTACCTTATAACCCGGACGCCCGGGATGCACACCCAGCCATTCAAATGGATCATGGTGCCAACCGTGTTGTATTTTTATTAGTGCTTCAACCATTTTATTTTGTAACTTCACTATAAAGATAATGTTGCCTGTAGATTATGCTAACGGCCAACTTTATCTTTCAATTATTTTTCAGGTCTACCCTTCAGGCTCAACCAGTCGTTGAGAATTCTCATTTCGCAAGCGCATTTTTTTCATCCGGCTGCGATCATGCTGATGTGCAATCTGATCCCATTGAAACCGCCATTTCCAGTTTCCCGTGGTCGTACCCGGCGAATTCATCCTTGCATCAGAGTCGAGATGCAAACAATCCTGCATCGGTATGATACAGATCGCGGCACGTGAATGCATAGCGTTATCTATCAATTTTTCTACCACAAGATCTGACACATCAACATTATCAAACCAGCAGTTGCTACTTTCTTCATCTAATTCATCTAATTCATCTTCACTACCACTATCTTTGGCAGACAGATTCAATACGGATAATACGTGAGCTTTAACATGCTTTTCTAAACTGTTAAACCAGCCTTTTGTCGTATCGTTATCATGTGAGCCGGTATACACAACCGTATCTTCTTTTATATTTTGCGGCTTATGCGGATTATCTTCAAACTCATCAAAACCAAATTGCAGAATCGACATGCCTGGCAGTTGATATTTTTTTCTTAACGCAGTCACTTCCTTTGTGATGATACCCAAATCTTCTGCAA
>Ga0316209_1003138_pt1 | contig 11714 bp, 8 predicted proteins | sample 6monopyrite_MG_FD_204945 | JGI IMG/M metagenome (GOLD analysis project Ga0316209, IMG submission 204945) | Microbial mat bacterial communities from mineral coupon in-situ incubated in ocean water Damariscotta River, Maine, United States -... | ecosystem: Environmental > Aquatic > Marine > Coastal...
TGGCAATCGCCGTTAATCTTTGGATTTGCTCTGATCGGTGTTGCTCTGTTTTATCGCAAAAGTAGAAGAGTCTTCTGGATTTCAAATTATCTGGTCTGGTTATTTTTAACGTGGTGGATTTTAACACATCGCATTGATCGTTTCTGGGTGCCGATGTTGCCTGCTGCATCGATCTTGGCGGGTGTCGGTGCGGGCTGGCTGCTCAGCAAAATGAAAGGTTATTTTGCGATCCCGTTATTGATCCCGATCATCTTCAACCTGGCATTTATTACGACCGAATTATGTGGCTACAACGCTTATTTGATTCGCCTCAACGATGCAAAAAGAATAACTGCCAACGTGACTTCGCCTGAAGTCGTTTATTTGAATCGATACACGAACTCGCGGCCCGGGCGAGTTCTTGCGGTTGGCGAAGCCGAACTGTTCGATGCAGAATTTGAATACGATTATAACACCGTGTTCGATTACTCGCTGTTCGCTTATTGGATCGGGCAGCCCGATCCTGATTTACCGGAAGGAGAATGGAAGAATCGTTCTGCGAAAGAAATTCGCGAGAAGCTTTCGTCGAGAAACATCAGCACAATACTGGTGAACTGGCAGGAAATTCTTCGTTACCGCACCAGTTATCAATATACCGATTTCGTGACACCGAAACGGTTCCAGTACTTACAAGACGAAAATATTATTGGTTCGCCACTCAAGCGAACCCCGTTTTATCAGGAAGCAAAAACACTTTCCGATCAACAACGAACCGAAATCGAAAAATGGGCGCCCGAGCTACTGATAGAAATCGAAGGCAAACTCTACTTCATCACCACACAGATTTTCCCCGTGTTGTGATAAGTAAGTAGGGTCCGCTGTGCGGACCCTACTTACTGCTTTGCGTCGCTGCGTCTTTGCGAGAAACTTTTTCATTATCAGACGCCCGGCAATCAAAACTCTGCGTTTTTTGGAGTTCTTGGGAACGGGATGCAATCGCGGATGTTTTGCATGCCGGTGAGTAATTGGATGAGGCGTTCAAAACCGAGGCCGAAGCCGGAGTGTGGGATCGTGCCGAATTTTCGTAAGTCCGTGTACCACCAGTAATCTTGCGGATCGAGATCACATTCTTTCATCCGTTCTTCAAGAACATCGAGCCGCTCTTCGCGCTGGCTGCCGCCGATGATTTCTCCGATGCGAGGCACAAGAACATCCATCGCGCGGACCGTTTTTCCATCTGCGTTACATCGCATATAAAACGGTTTGATGCTGCGCGGGTAATCGTACAGAATGATCGGCTTTTTGAAATGCTCTTCAGTTAAATAGCGTTCATGTTCCGATTGTAAATCGTCTCCCCACTCAACCGGGAACTCCCACTCTTTTTCTGCAGAAATCAAAATTGCAACCGCGTCGGTATAACTGAGCCGATGAAATTCATGCTCGAGAATATGATGCAATGTTTCGAGAACGGTTTTATCAATTCGCAAATTGAAAAACTCCATGTCCTCTTTACACGTTTCCAGAACGTAAGATATGACAAACTTAATGAAGTCTTCTGCCAGACGCATGTTGTCATCCAGATCGGCAAAAGGAACTTCCGGTTCGACCATCCAGAATTCTGCCAGGTGGCGCGTCGTGTTTGAATTCTCGGCGCGAAACGTCGGGCCGAATGTATAACAGGGGCCAAGAGAAGTCGCGTAGATTTCTGCTTCCAGTTGACCGCTGACGGTGAGAGAAGCGGGCTTACCAAAGAAATCTTGCGCGTAATCGATCTGCGTTTGCACTCGCGCCAGCTTGGGTAGATCGAGCGTGGTCACGTGAAACATTTCGCCCGCTCCTTCACAATCACTCGTGGTGATAATAGGCGTATGCACATTGACAAAGCCGTTTTCCTGGAAGAAGTTGTGAATCGCAAATGTGGCTGCATTACGAACCCTGGCGATCGCACCGAACGTATTTGAACGCGGTCTGAGGTGTGCGATTTCCCGCAGATATTCGAAGCTGTGTCGTTTTTTCTGGAGCGGAAAAGTTTCCGGATCGGCTGTTCCAAGAACTTCCAGATGTGTCGCGTGAACCTCAACCCGCTGCCCTTTGCCGGGAGATTCCTTTACCGTCCCCGCAATTTTCAGGGCGGCTCCGGTGGTAACCAGCTTGATCGATTCTTCGTAGCCGGGAACATCTTTATCGACTACAATTTGCAAGTTGCTCATACAACTGCCATCGTTCAGTTCGATGAAAGAAAACCCCTGTTTGGAATCGCGACGGGTCCGCACCCAGCCGTGGACATCGAGTGATTCCTCCGGCTGAGAATTTTCCAATATCGATTTGATCCGCAACATATTCGCTCCCTCAAAAAGTGATTTTATCCGGGCATCATTCTAACGAGATGGAAATCTTTCACCACTCTGATTATAGTAAAAAGGCGAGCCGGGGATGTTAATCCCCTGGTCACTACGCAGCTTTGAAATGGGAGGCTTTGGCGTAGGGTGCGTTGAAACGCACTATATAACCCAGACGAATATCATTCACAAAGGTGCGTCGCGATGCACTCTACAATATTTATGAGGAAAAAAATGTCCCAATTATTGTTGAATCTGACTCTTCTTGCGCTGCTTTTTGCTCCGAATAAAACAGCAACTGTTTTTGCACAAACAGCGACTGCTGGCAAAGCGATTTACAACTCGCAAGCGAAAGGGGAAGAGCCACCCACGCCGATAGAGGCGGCGAAAATGATTACCGTCCCGGATGGTTTTCGGGTGACGTTATTTGCGGGAGACCCGGATGTTGCCCAGCCGATTTCGATGGAGACCGATGACCGCGGGCGTCTTTGGGTCAGTGAATGTTTCACTTATGCCAAACATGGATACGACGAAGAACTGCGGGATCAGTTGATCATTCTCGAAGATACCGATGGCGACGGCGAACACGATAAACGCAAAGTTTTCTGGGACCAGGGACTGCAACTTACCTCGGTACTTCCCGGCACCAAAGGGTGTTGGATTCTGAATCATGGAACACTCGCCTGGCTTGCGGATGAAAATGGAGATGATCAAGCCGATGGTGCGCCAAAGGTGATTCTGGATGGATTCAATTATCGCGAAGTCGGTCACAACATTGTTGGCGGAATGATCTGGGGACCGGATGGCTGGATTTACGGTCGGCACGGAATTCTCGCCACTTCTTTTGTGGGCAAGCCGGGAGATTCACAGGCAGAACGAACGCCACTGAATTGTGGCGTCTGGCGATTTCATCCGCAGTCTCATCGCTTTGAAGTGATCGTGCATGGAACGACCAATCCGTGGGGACTCGATTACAACGATTTCGGCGAGTTCTTTTTCTCCAACAATGTGACCGGTCACGCCTGGCACGTTTTTCCGAATGCGCATTACGTTCGCATGTACGGAGCCGATTTCAATCCGCATTATTACGAATTAATTGATCAACATGCAGACCATTATCACTGGCTTTGGGATAAAACCATGTCCTGGCAAGATTCCCGTAAGACCGATGGAATCCACGGAAAACTGGGTGGCGGGCATTCGCATTGCGGGTTGATGATCTATCTGGGAGGCAACTGGCCGCCCCAATATCGCGACCACATGTTTATGTGCAACACGCACGGTCGCCGGGTGAATCAGGATATTCCCGAGCGGCAGGGAAGTGGTTACGTGATTAAACATGGTAAAGATTTCCTGTTCGCCAATCAGCAATGGTTCCGCGGAGTGAATCTGATTTACGGACCAGACGGCGGCGTCTATTTAAGCGACTGGACCGACCTGGGTGAATGCCACGATCACGATGGAGTGCACCGTACTTCAGGACGCATCTACAAAATTACCTACGGGAAACCGCAGCCCTATTCCGGCAAAGACCTCTCAACGAAAAGCCTGGATGAACTTGTCAAATTGCAGCTTCATAAAAATGACTGGTACGTTCGCCATGCTCGCAGAATATTGGTGGACCGCAAATTGGCTGGTGAAGATTTTGGCTCTGTCATTCCAGAGTTGAAAAAGATGGCAAAAACTCATCCCGATATCACCCGGCAACTGCGAGCCACCTGGTTGCTTTATGCTCTTGGCGAATTTTCACAGGCGGACCAGATAGCGTTACTGGAAAGCAACAACGAATACAAAAGAGTCTGGGGCGTTCGCCTGCTTAGCAATACAGAAAACATTCCCACTCAAATTGCTGGGGAATTTATTAAACGAGCCAGAGTTGAAGACTCTTCTTTTGTACGACTCTATCTGGCCTCGGCGTTATTCAAAATGTCTGGTAAAGATCGCTTTGAGATGGCGAACATTTTATGCTCTCATGCAGAAGATGCGAATGATCACAACTTGCCGTTGCTTATCTGGTACGGCATCGAACCGGTTGTCGTAGATAAACCAGAACTGGCGTTGAAGTTGATGCAACATTCAAAAATCCCACTCATCCAGAAATTCCTGGCTCGCCGGTTGATGCACGAAAATAAACAGGGCAGCCCGGTCACACAACAATTGGCAGCGGCATTGATCCAGCCGAACGCCAGTAATGCTTTTCGGCTTAACCTTCTGAGCGGAATGACCGCTGCCACCAGAGGTTGGCGAAAGACACCGGCTCCTGTAAACTGGGAACAGACAAGCAAGAAATTGATGGCCTCTTCCAACAAGCAAATCCAGGAATTAACGCGAGAACTTTCCGTCGTCTTCGGCGATGGTCGCGCGATGGACGATTTGCGAGCGTTAATTACTAATACAGAAGCAACGCCGATCGAAAGAAGAAACGCGTTGGAGATTCTGATCTCCAGTCAGCCGAAGGGGTTGCTGGAACTACTCAAAAAAAGTGTCGGCGACAAAATCCTCGAAGAGGTTGCAACGCGCGGGCTGGCTGGTTTCGATGATCCACAAATCCCACGATTATTGACCAATCGATTTTATCGCTTCCGCAAAGAAACCAAGATCGCGGCGTTGGATACATTCTGTTCTCGCAAAGAATTCGCCCGATTTTTGCTGGAGCAACTCAAACGCAAAAACAGCAATTTGGTCGATGCGTCACTTTCTGCATCGCAAGCAAGACAGATCGCGAGCTTTAACGATCCTGCCCTTAATAAATTACTCTCCGAAGTCTGGGGAACACTCGGCACCACCGATGCCGAAAAGCAGAAACGAATTGCGACACTCAAAGAAAAAATGACGCCCGCCGTCCTCGCCAAAGCGAACCTTCCGCAGGGTAGAGCGTTGTTTGAAAAGAGTTGTGCGAACTGTCATCGCCTGTTCGATGCCGGAAAAAACATCGGCCCGAACCTGACCGGCTCCAATCGAGACAGTATCGATTACCTGCTGGTCAACATCATCTCGCCTTCATCGGTGGTGCCGAATCAATATAAAATTTCGACCATCCTTTTGGAAAGCGGACAGGTGCTCAATGGGGTCGTCATCACCAAGACAGATAAGTCAGTGACGGTGCAAACAGAAAAAGAATTGCTGAATCTGGATGCGGACAGCATCGAACTAATCAAGCCTTCTGCGTTCTCACTCATGCCCAACGGCTTGATCGAAAAATTCAGCGAAGAACAAATCCGCGACCTGTTCGGTTACCTGCAATCAAAACAACAAGTCGCATTACCTACTGAATAAGACAGGCGAGCCGGGGGTGTTAACCCCCTGGTGACTCTGCTGGCACAAGATAATTTGCCATATATTTTCACCGGGTAGCTCAGTCAATCCGTTCAGGATTGCCTGAGTGCCGCCAGGCACCCGAGGTATTGAGTGAAAAGTTTGAGAATCTAAATAAGACTTGCCTGAAACTAAATTCCTCGGGTTGCTTCGCAACACAGACAACCCTGAACGGGATTGTCTGTGCTACCCGGGATAAGTTGCAAGTCGCAATTAGTCTGCACATCAGACCCTACGGTTAAACTTGTTGCTGTTCGACAAGGCGTACGGTGACGCCCCGTTCTGCCAGGTATTGTTTGGTTTCGTTGATGGTGTATTCGCCGTAGTGGAAGATGCTGGCGGCGAGCGCGGCGTCGGCTTTGCCTGCGGTGACTGCTTCGTACATATGCTCGGGAGAACCGCAACCGCCGCTGGCGACAACGGGGATGCCGACTGCTTCTGCGACCGCGGAAGTGATTTCGATATCGAACCCGTCCTTCGTGCCGTCGGCGTCCATCGAAGTCAGAACGATTTCTCCGGCGCCAAGTTCTTCAATTCTTTTTGCCCACTCAACAACTTGCAGCCCGGTTGGAATTCTGCCGCCGTTGATGTGAACGTCCCAGAATTCCTTGCCCTCTTTTTGGATTCGTTTCGGATCGATATTCACCACAATGCACTGGCTGCCAAATCGTAGCGCAGCTTGCTTGACGAATTCTGGATCCTTCACCGCGGCTGTATTGATCGAAACTTTATCGCAGCCCGATTCCAACAGCGTGCGGATATCATCGACCGTCCGAATCCCCCCGCCAACGGTCAGCGGCATGAAGATTACTTCCGAAGTCCGCTTGACGACATCGAGAATGATCTCTCTTTTTTCATGCGACGCAGTAATGTCGAGAAAGACAAGTTCATCCGCCCCTTCTCTTTCATACCGCGATGCAATTTCAACCGGGTCGCCTGCATCGCGTAAATTCAGAAAGTTGACACCCTTCACGACGCGCCCATCGTGAACATCAAGGCAAGGAATAATTCGTTTGGCAAGCATGAGGAACTCACGAAAAAAAGGCGAGCCGGGGCTGTTAAGCCCCTGGTAGATTGGAAGTTGTCAGCAATGTGACCAGAGGGTTAACAGCCCCGGCTCGCCAGAAAATAAAATACTATGAAATTGTGCCGCCGTAGGTGGCGGTGTCTCCCAGAATTTCTTCGATACGCAGCAACTGATTGTATTTGCAGATGCGATCAGTTCGGCTGGCAGAACCGGTTTTGATTTGACCAGTTCCCAGAGCAACAGCCAAATCTGCAATCGTCGTATCTTCAGTTTCACCAGAACGATGACTCATCACGGCAGTGTATTTATTGCGGTAAGCCAGGTTGACCGCTTCAACTGTTTCAGTCAATGTGCCGATCTGATTCACCTTAATCAGAATACTGTTGGCAATTCCCTCATCAATTCCGGTTTGCAATCGTTTGCAGTTGGTAACGAATAAATCATCCCCGACAAGCTGGCATTTTCCATCGACTGCCTGGGTCAATTGTTTCCAGCCATCCCAATCATCTTCATCGAGACCGTCTTCGATTGAGCAGATCGGATATTTATCTGCCCAACCAGCGAGCAGTTCCGAATAGGCAGAAGAGTCGTACGTGGAGCCTTCCATCGTGTAGACTTTTTTCTCGGCATCGTAAAATTCACTCGCTGCACAATCGAGAGCAATACTCACTTGCTCGCCCGGCTGGTAGCCCGCTTTTTCGATGGCTGTCAGAATGATCTCAATCGCTTCCTGTGAGTTCGGCAAGTCGGGAGCGAACCCGCCTTCATCACCGACTGCGGTACTCATCCCTTTATCGGCGAGAACTTTTTTCAGTGCGTGAAAGGTTTCTGCACCGCATCGCAGAGCATCTCGGAAACTGCTGAAGCCGAGAGGCATGATCATGAATTCCTGAATGCTGATCCCGTTGTTGGCGTGTTCGCCTCCGTTGATAATATTCATCATCGGAGCCGGCAAACAGGTTGCCGTCGGACCACCCAGGTAGCGGAACAAAGGGAGATCGCAAGAGCGGGCCGCCGCGTGAGCAGCCGCCATTGAACAGGCAAGAATCGCATTCGCTCCAAGACGAGATTTGTTCTCGGTGCCGTCGCAGGCAATCATCGCTTGATCAATCGCGACCTGATCGGTCACATCCATATCGTACAGAAGATCGGCAATTTCGCCGTTCACATTTTGAACCGCATTCAAAACAGATTTGCCGAGATAGACGGACTTATCGCCATCTCGCAATTCGCATGCTTCGTGAGTTCCGGTACTCGCCCCACTGGGAACAGCCGCCCGTCCGATCGTGCCATCTTCCAGCTCGAGATCAACTTCGACCGTTGGATTCCCCCGACTGTCCAAAATCTGCCGTGCAAACAAACCCGTAATTGCCATCCCCATCAAACCGACTCCTCTATGCAATAAAATAACCGCGAAACATCACCGTGATACAACCATTGTTTGTACCATGCGATGAGGAAAACATCTATCCTGCCGAGACCGATTTTGCCATTTCTCGCTTAAACAATAGCGTAAGAAGCCGTTGATATGTTTGCCTTATCGATTTCTAGACCGCGAACTTCGCCAATAATAAACGGCGGTTGCAACCAGAAATCCCCCCACCAACACGGGCAAATAGTGGTACGGCTCGATTAGATAATGCAGCGAAGAATCAGTCACTTGCGGATTCCCATGCCCTGGGTGCGCCAGGAGTTTTCCAGTAAACAGAGCAGAGATCAGTAAAGTGAAGAAAGCGATTTTTTTCATGAGGGATTCGTTTTTCAATGAACAAGAAAGTTAGTTTACCGCACAGGACGCAGAGATTCGCAGAGGTTTATTCTGGGAAATTATTGACCATTCGTTTCAAGCCATCCTTCAGTCTTGTTGCATTAAAGTTGATCAAAAAACCAACCTGGATTTTACTCAACTTGAGGTAAGAGAGAAGCTGTGCATCATACAGCGAAATCATTTTTTCTACCGATTTTAACTCAACAACGACAGATTTGGCAACCAGTAAGTCTATCCGATAACCTGCATCCAGTCGAATTTCATTGATCTCCATTTTTTCTCTGCGGCTCTCAGCGTCCTCTGCGGTGAGTAAAGAAAGTGTGCTAACTTGTTCGATAAAGTCTATGTTCCAGAATATACCGTTCTACAGGGCGAGGTGTAAGGAAACGGATGGAGTGTTTTTCGGAAATTCGTAAACGCAAATCGCTGGCTGAAATACCGATTTGCGGCATCTCCAGAATGATCACTGAACGCTGGATTGAATCTGGTAAGTTACTCACGACTTGGTGAAGATCTTCGCTGGAACTGTTATCGCGATTGACGGCAATAATTTTGGCGAGCGATGCCATTCGCTGCGGTTCTTTCCAGTTCGGCAAATCGATCAGTGAATCAGCCCCCATTAGAAAATGTAATTCTGCATTGGGAAATTGCTCCGTCATTTCGGTAAGTGTCTCAACCGTGTAGCTGGTTCCTTCTCGTTTTAATTCGCGTTGATCAACCACAAATTCCGGGAACCCAGCCGTTGCAAATTCGAGCATTTCGACCCGTTGCTTTCCCGTTGTGATTCTCTGATTTCGTTTATGCGGTGGCGAATATGCGGGCAGAAAACGGACTTCATTCAACCGGCAAACTTCACGAGCCGTTTCCGCCAAAATTAAATGCCCGTAATGAACCGGGTCAAATGTCCCACCAAAGATGCCCAGTTTCATAAGCTCGATTCGCAATAAAAAATTTGTTGGCGAGCCGGGGGTGTGAACCGCCGGGTAAATATCGAATCATTATTGGAGATCAGGACGGGAAAAGCAAAGTAACCATAGAGTCAGCACTCCCGGCTCGCCTGAAATTTAATCGCGACAAGCAGCCGCGCAGCAGAAAACAGCGTGGCAAGATCCCCTCAAAGCTCAAAGCTCTTCTTGCCACACTGAATTTCAGATCGGCCCGTACGACCGATTTATTCTGTTTGAGTACAGGTTCACCGCCCAAGCAGGAAACTCTCTGCACACCCAAAGCATAGGTCAAGAAATGAATGAAGCAAACTTTATCCCGAAAGTTATTGCTCTGAAAGCATGTTATTTTGAATGCTGAGTTTCACGTGAAACGGCATCAATGAGCAAAAAATGATGAACCAGCCCGTGCCTATCAGTGTCATACTCTGTGGAATTCAGCATTGCCAAGGAGTTTTTTTCAGCAGGAAGGCATACCGATAGAGTCTTTTAGCCAAATGGAGGCATAGGATTAGTTTTGGGAGAGCCATTTAGTCAAAGACCACAAATTTTTGAATTTGGTGCTGTTTACAAACCATTCTGTATTCAATACACTCTGCAAACTTAATCGGGGCGTAGCTCAGCTTGGTAGAGCGCCTGCTTTGGGAGCAGGAGGTCGCATGTTCAACTCATGTCGCCCCGACTCACATTTCTTAACGACTTATCCTCCTCACCGGATGATAAAGTGTTTTGATTAGTTTTTAGCTGATTTTTTGATTTATTTCGTGATTCCTCCTTCAATATTTTAGATGATGTTGGTCCTTGGTAAAGTTGTACCGCAGCGTCAGTCTCGCCAAAAACGACAACACCGCCAACTTATTTATTAACCATTCGTTTTGTTCGGTTTTTCGGTTCAAACCGGAAAAACATGCGAAGATTAGTAAGATCGAAAATTTTCTTGGCTTTACCGAAATCTTCTGGTTGCTCCGCCAGTTCGATAAGGCGAACAAGTTGCATGACCTGATTGACTTCAGAGTCACTTGAGTGAGCTGGTTTTGCTTTTTTCTGAAGATGATCCAGTTCACTCTCCAACTGCTTCTTTTTTTCAATACGCCGATTAAAAATTTCAGTAGTCGCAGCACGCTGGTCATTTGTCTCTATCAGTGCAAGGATAGATGATACTTTGTCCAGTTGTTGTGTGATGGTATTCAATTCCGATTGCTTCTCATTCAATTCTCTTTCAGATTGATCATCCGCAGGCTGGGTTTGTGCCAGCTTTTCTAAGCGTAGTCGTAGCTTCTGCCTTGCAGTCGGAGAGACCAATTTTTGCCTTATCCAAGCGAGTCCAAACCGAGGGGGTTCTGTGCCGGGTTCCGGGAACGGGGCTTGCCCCGTTGAGATCCCGCCCGGTGATCGAGTATTTTAACTAACTGTTCATGCGTTGCGTGATTTTCAATTGGCTCAAAGAATGCGTGTCCAGTTGTATATGAAGACTCAGGATTACGAATCACCTTCGGTTTCTGAGAGTACGGATCATTGTCGTTCTCTTCAAGTTCACGAGGACCATCCGGCAACAAGCGTTGCCAGTAGCGGGGCATCGAAACTCAGCAAGAAAACTAAATGCTGCGATATGAAAACGAACAGCTTCTTCAACAACCCATCCGATTGCCCAGCGATCTGCCGTTACCTCATCACTGCTTTGGTCCCAAGATAATTGCACTCTGTTTGAAACTTTCCTGACTCTACCGGATTCTATGTGCCAGTAATTTTAAGCCGTTTTTTATTGGCTGAAGGCCAATCTCATCATAGAATTGGGCATCGCCCCAGGAAGAGATCAAAATAAGCCGATTTTGGCTCAAAGCCATAAACAAAAGCATTGAATATGGCTTTGAGCCAAAAAGAACAATCAAACAATTTTACCTGGGGCGTTGCCCCAGGCTATGGTGAAAGAGGCCTTTGGCCAAAAAAAGTAGATGAAACCAGACAGTAATTATTCGAGCGTTCTTTAAGCTCTTATCAATGAAATACTGTGCAAAACTGACAGGATATTTTGAAGAATCGTAGGTTAGGCTTTCCAGTCTGACATCATTACGCACATACTTTTCGAGATAACAAGGTCCGTTCGCTGGTCAATCAAAAGGCGAGCTTCATGGAAACCACATTCATCAGGCTGGAAAGCCTAACCTACTTTTCCCTGACGCCTCTCTCCTGTTTGGTTCCGGCTACGCCGGGCTAGGGTTTTCCGAAACCAACCTGGAATACAATTTTTCTTTTTTTCTTTGCGTCGCCGGTGTGCCAGGTAAGTTTGTTTGTTCTTTTTAGTTGAAAGGTACTGAATATGGTAAATGCTTGTGAACCATATA